>QWCB01002810.1_pt1 | contig 15176 bp, 11 predicted proteins | sample 1972511 | NCBI WGS metagenome assembly QWCB01 (sample SAMN09866719, study PRJNA288562) | Human gut metagenome isolate term5_stool, whole genome shotgun sequencing... | isolation source: gut | host: Homo sapiens | place: USA: California
TAGCGGCGGTAGACTGTGCAATCTTTACATTTTTATCGCTCATAGTCCCTCCTGTCCTATGTTAGTATATATTTAGTAAAAAATTTTGTCAATTAATTTCTGTAAAAATGGCGAGAAAATGGAAAAGTATGGTACACTATAATTTAAAGATTAAATAAATTTTAAAACAGGAGAAAAATGAAGAAGATAATCATGTTTTTATTGGCATCTATTTTGCTAGTGGGATGTCAAACGGAAAATATAAACGCAATAAAAGACGAAGAGACTAAAAATAAGATAGCTGAAGTAGAAGAAAAGAATAATAAAGAACAAAGTAGCGAAGGTGAAAACACATTCGATTTAGCAAAGATAAAATTTACGGACTCAGATGGAAAAGAGTACGGGATAGAAGATTTCAAAGGCAAAATCACAGCACTAAATTTCTTCAATACCAAGTGCAGCTACTGCATAAGAGAATTACCAGATCTTGAAAGCATCATGGAAACAGAAGACGATATTGAATTCGTACCAATATCTGTAGGAGAAGATCCAGAAGTGGTGGAAAATTTTTTAAAAGATAAAGAAATAAATTTAAAACCATACTTTGATAGAAATTTTGAACTGTCAGCCATGTTTAAGATAGATGGATTTCCAACATCTGTATTCTTTAACGAAGAAGGAAAGCTACTGGGGATAGCGCCAGGATACCAAGAAAAAGAAATGTTAATGGAGTTAATATCCGCCATAAGAGAAGGAAGAGTAGAACCGATAGAAAGCACAAAATAATGTGCTTTTTTTATAGTTTAAGAAACTGGTTTCCATCAATTTTTATACTAAATTCTATTCCCTCAGGCGAAGCCGTGAGAAAAACCACCACTTATGAATAATTCCGTAGCGGAAGCAATCTGCTTCCATCAGACTTGGTACTAAATTCTTTTTACTCAGCCATTAGGCGTGGAAGAATCCATGCATTTATGTAATCCCCGTAGCGGAACCTTCTAGGTTCCACAGCCGAAGGCTAAAACAATCTTAACAATTGCAGTCACCCTGAGCGGAAGAGCCGAAGGCTCTGGAGTCGAATGGGTATAACCTCCGAGGGAAAAGTCTTTACAAATGAAATAATTTCAAAAAAATATAATGGATAAGAATAAATATCTTATGGATTACCTAACCATATTCTTTCTTCTTCAAATCTTTTTTTACGAGGGAGAGGGAGGAAATTAACGTCTCTCGAAAAAACCTACGGTTTTCTCTTCGAGACTCGCAGTTTCCTCCCTTCTCCCTCGAGCTCCCTCTAAATTTCTTAACGCCGGAAGCAAAAATCACTTGTGGTGGCACAGGTTTAAATCTGCAATAGTTATTGAGTAAGGATTCTATGGGATAGGTCAGAGGAAAATTTTGTTTAGGATGCTATGGATATTATATGAGCAATTAATTTCTGCAGCGGGAATATCTTATCGAATACAAAAAATAAAAAATCCTCTTTCGAGGATTTAATTATTTTAATTTTACTGCTGTTCCGGAGATGGTGACCATAAGCATTGAACCAGATTGTCCAAGTACTTCGTAGTCCATCTTGCATCCTACTATTGCATCGGCTCCTACGTTTTGTGCTCTTGTTTTCATCTCTTCGATGGCTTCTGTGCGGGCATGGATAAGTTCTTCTTCGTAGCCGGCGCTTCTGCCACCGAATATATCTCTAAGTCCTGCTCCTAAATCTTTTAAAAAGTTAACACCGGAGATGACTTCGCCATAGACGATGCCTATGTATTCAGAGATTTCTTTACCTTCTATTGAATTTGTAGTTGTAATTATCATACTTTACCTCCTTTTTATATTTTATACCCAGTTTATATTTTATGTAGGACATTTAGTAATTTATTAATTGGTTACAATATTACAATTTAGTTAAATTTTTATTTATTTAATGAATTGATAAGTATTATTTGATAAACTGGGTATAGGTAAAACGAGACAAAAGGAGGAATATTATGAAAACTAAAAATAGTAAAAAGGTCTTAGCTCTTATTCTAAGCTTTTTTATGATACTAACAGTATTGCCATTTAATGTTATGGCAGAAGGTGCAGATCCAGCACCAACAAAAACAACGGCAGAACTAAAACAAGAAGCCATTACAAAAATAGGTGCAGAAGAAACAAAATTAAAAGCAGAGCTTGAAAAAGTTAAAGATACAGAAGTCAAAAAACAACAAACAACTGCTTTAACTAATGTTGTAAATGGTACAAAAACAGAGCTTGATAAAGTTCAAGATACAGAGGAAGTATCAGTATCTAAACCTAAAATTGATGCTGCTATGACAGAGTTTGACAAAACAATAAAGTCAATAACTCAAAATGTACAAGCTAAACTAGATGAAGAAAAAAAGGCACAGGAACAAAAAGAGCAAGAAGATGCTAAAAAGGTAAAGGATGCCAAAGCAGAAGCAATAAGTAAGCTAGAAGCTAAGGAAAAAGAAGTAAAGGCTAAAATTGACAGCATTAAAGACCAAACTGAAAAAGAAAAACAACAAAAAGCACTAAAAGAAGCTGTTGATGCAGCTAAAAAAGCTGTAAATGATGTAGCTGATACATCAAAGCCTGAAGATGCAGAAAAAACAATCAATACAGCAGTTGCAAAATTTGAAACTAAGGCAGAAGAAGTTGAAACAGCTGCTACAGCACAAATTGAAAAAGAAAAGAAAGCTGAAGAAGCTAAAAAATTAGAAGAAGCTAAAAATGCAGCTAATACAGAACTTGATGCAAAAGCAAAAGAAAGAAAAGCTGAAATAGATAAATTAGATTCAAAAGTATATGACATTGAAAAATCTAAAGCAAAAGTTGAAGAAGCTTTAAAAGAAGCTAAGGCAGAAGTAGAAAAAGCTGCTACAAAAGAAAAAGTTACAGAAGCAAAAGACAAAGGTCTAAAAGCTATTGGATCTACTAATTTAATTAGAAGTCTTAGCAAATTAACAGTTTCAGCAAATGTCTACTATGACGCAATCACTGGTAGAGTAACCGACGATAAAGGTTACGGAGTTGAAGGTGCTACAGTTACTGTATTTGAAAGATCTACAAAGACAGACGCTTACGGTAATTACTCATTCGAAATGGCTAAAGAAAGTGGAAACTACTACTGTGGTTACTACGGAAATAAAGGATACACTTGGAACAACTATCCTTACAATTCTTCTAAAGTAATTACAATTACTGGTTCTTACAAGGGATATAACAACAGTTCTTATGCAAGATACTTCTTCTTAGTAGATGCAAAAGGAGCTGTAGTTGATTCAGTATATGCAAATGCCTATGAAAATTACTACCTAAGAGGAGATTCATATAAAACCTACACTGTATACTCTTCAGAATATGGATATAACTATGGATACAACTATGGATATCCATACTATGACAAATATTACAACAGATACTACAATCCAAAAACAGACTGGGCTTACGGAAAGACTGTTACAGCTACTAAATATGGATATGAAGCTGGATACAAAGATCTTTACAATGTAACTAATAATTCATGGCTATACACAACTTGCTACGAATATGGATACCCATACGGATACGATAGAGTTATCTATCCATCAGCATTATCACTATCAGGAAACGGAACCATCGTTTCAGGTAAAGTTGGTGTTTCATACCTTCCAATCTATGTTTATAGAAACGGAGTATTCCTAGGAAGCGGAAATGCAGATGTAAACGGATACTTCTCAATCGGACTAAACTCAAGAGTTTCATCAACTTCTGATCTTACTTTCTATGCATATGGAAAGACTGAAGCAACTCCACAAAAGAAAGCTGATCACGGCGTAATTCCTGTAAAATCTACAGTTGTTATAGGATCTACAAAGCTTATCAAAAACATCAACGGAGTTGAAGCTGATGTAACTATGGACGTAGCTCCATTTATAAAAGACAACAGAACTATGCTTCCTCTAAGATATATCGCAGAAGCACTTGGATTTAAAGTTGATTGGGACAGAGTAACTAGAACAGTTACTCTAACTGACAAAGAATTCAAGGTACAAATCCCAGTTGAAACTAACAAGATTATCGTAAACGGAAGCACCTACTACTCAGATGCAAACCCTGTTCTTAGAAATGGAAGAACAATGCTACCAGTAGCTAACATCGCAAGAGCACTAGGATTAAAAGACGGTACAGATATTCTTTGGGATGCAAACACAAGAGTTGCAACAATAACAAGACTTGTAAAATATTAATAGATAGAAATAGAAGTTAATATGTATTTAAGGACACAGAGATGTGTCCTTTTTTATTGGAAATAGGTAGAAGCGGGGTGAAAATGATTTGCAGAACTCGACTGCCTCTCAGGGTGTCTGTAGTTGTGAGGGTTGTTCTCTATATAATCCCAGAGGAAGACAGTCACCCTGAGTGGAGGGTGGAGATACCGCCACCCGTAGTCGAATGGGTATAACCCTGGTGAGGCTACGTTTGGATGACTGTAGTTGGGAGGCTATTTTTTATATTTTTTGGAGTAGATGGGTTAAATATAGGTCAGATCCTTCGACTTCAAAGGCTAACGCCTTTTTCGCTCAGGATGACCAAATGGGAGGACTGTCTCTCGATAAGTGTTAATTATTTGAAAAGTTTATTATAGCCTTCGGCTGTGGAACCTGGAAGGTTCCGCTACGGGAATGAATAATAGGAATGGTTGTTGTACGCCTGACGGCTGATTAATAATAATGCAGTATCAAGTTTAATGGAAGCAGGTTGCTTCCGCTACGATGCATTTGTAAAGACTGTTTAAATATAGGTGAGAATATTCATAATATCTTTGAAAATGTAAATCCAAAGTAGTATAATTCTATATATTGGTTTTACGGAGGATTTTATGAAAAAAATGATTCGAAACACATATATACTACAAATTATACCGGCGGCTATTCTTACTTTAGTCTGCCTTTTTATAGCGTCATATGGCTATTCAGAAAATATTTTCTTCTCATATTTTAAAGATATGAGGGTGTTAGCTATGAATTTTGTACCGGTGTACTTAATTCTTGTGATTATAAGTCTTGTGGTTAAGTCCGTGCCTATCGGGTTTGGGATTACTTCTATACTTATGGTTGCAATGGCATATACCCATGAGAAAAAGGTTATCTACAGATCAGAGCCACTGATGTTATCGGACCTTAAACTTGTCAGAGAAGCTATGTCTATGTCTAAATCTTACAATGTTGCTCCTGATACACTAACCCTTATTGCTATTGGAATTGTGGTTGTTTTACTAATTGTTTTGATTTTTCTATGCAGAAATCTGCACTGGAATTTTAGATGGATTGGTTTTGCAATCTACACCATGTGTCTTGTGGTTTTCATAAACACTTTGGCATTTGATGACAAACTCTATTTTGATATAGGTAAGGAATCTTCTGGGCTAAATATGTGGGTTTATCTCGAAAGTTATGAGGCAAAGGGAATCGTATATCCGTTTTTACATTCGATTAAGACGAGCAAAAATTATAAATACAAGGGATATGATAAAAAGCGTGCTGAGGAACTCTTGTCTAAGTACGAATACAAAAATATTCCAGACGACAAAAAGGTGGATATAATTCTTCTTCAATTGGAATCTTTTAAGGATTTTTACATGTATAGAAACGACGCTTTACAGTTCAACTACGATCCTTACGATTATTTCCACAAGTTGCAAAGTGAAAGTATAACTGGTTCTCTTATGGTTAATACTTTTGGTGGTGGTACTTTTATCACTGAAACAAATGTGGCAACTGGAAACAGAAACAATCCTATTTACAATGTGAACAAGAATTCCTATATTTGGTATCTAAAGAGCCAAGGCTACAAAGCTATTGGAACTCATCCAAATGTCGGTACTTTTTATAATAGAGTTAACGCATACAAACACTTGGGATTCGATGAATTCCACGATATGGAAAACACCTACAAGGAAGTTTCCGATGAAATTCTATTCGATAGGGATTATTTTCCATACATTATAAAGGATCACGATGATGCAGAGGGTCAGCCTTATATATCTTTAAATGTCAGCTACCAAGGTCATGGACCTTATAATAGAGAGGTTTGTCCTGACAATCCTGGACTTAAGTGGAATGACAGTTACGATGTAGGAAATTACAACTACTTCAATAATTATTTAAACTTGATCCACGATACTAATTACAAATTAAAGATGTTAATAGATAATTTTGAAAAATCTGATAGACCTATCGTCCTTGTATTCTGGGGGGATCACAGCCCTTCCATGGGAGAAGCGAACTCCATCTTTAAAATGTTTAATATCAACTGCGATATGGCAACTCCAGATGGACTTTACAACATATATGCAACTCCATATGTAATTTGGGCGAACAGCAAGGCTAAGGAATTGACTGGCAATAGTTTTGTCGGTGAAGGTCCTACTATGGAACCTGCATTTTTGATGAACTATTTATTTAGACAATTGGGATATGAAGGCGATGAGTACAACCAATTCCTTACAGATTTCACCCAAGATGTGACTGTTATAAAACAAAACTTAACATTGTACAAAGGAGAGTTCAAACCTACAACTGATCCTGAAGTTGCAGAAAGACTAAAAGATTTTTACAATGTTGAATACAACAGAATGAAAAATAAAGTCCAAGTGGATAAATAGATTCGAATTAAATATGATTATGAGAAAAGGAGGGAGACCTCCTTTTTTTATGATTTAGATTAATAATTTTGAAATGGGAAGAGGTGAGATAATACTTCGAGATGAAAACGGAGTGTACGCCTGCGGAACAGAGAAGAGGACAGATGGTTATATTGCGATATATTAAAAGATTTTTAAAGGGAGAAGACTCCATTTTTGTTTTTTGAGACAAATACCGTCCTCAGGTGTGGTAGATCAAAAATCCTTATATAAACTTAGTAGCGGAAGCAATCTGCTTCCATTAACTTCGATACTAAACACATTTGCTTCATCCGTCAGGTGCGAAATACTAATTTCTAATATTTAGACCCGTAGCGGAACCTTCTAGGTTCCACAGCCGAAGGCTCTATTCAGAAGCACCTGAGGAATACAGTCACCCATACATAGCCTCGCCATGGTTATACCCATTCGACTACGACGGCAAAGCCGTCTTCGCTCAGGGTGACTGTCTTCCTTTGGGACTATTCACGAGAAAACCATCCCAACAACAGTCACCCTGAGAGGCAGTCGAGTTCTGCAAATCAGACTTCACTTCGTTTGTCTTATTTGGAAATTCACGAGATCTGCTACGAAATCAAAGATTTCGGCTAGGGCTTCGACGCTACAAGATCTTCCCAACTACAGGCACCCTGAGCGAACGCAGTGAGTCGAATGGGTATAACCTCAGATGGTCAAGTCTTCACAAATGAAATAATTTCAAAAATTTTAATAAATTTAAATAAATATCCAATATATAACCTAACCATATTCTTTCTTCTTTAAATCTTTTTTTACGAGGGAGAGGGAGGGAATTAACGTCTCTCGAAAAAACCTACGGTTTTCTCTTCGAGACTCGCAGTTTCCTCCTTTCTCCCTCGAGCTCCCTCTTCCCACCTCGCATTAGGAGGTTTTGGTAGTGATTTTCTTATTCGGCTAAAATTTTCCAAACTCGCTTTGCTCAGACAGTGGAAAATTTCTTAACGCCGGAAGAAAAAATCACATGTGGTGTTGAAGGTTAGATCTATAACAGGATTGTGATTAAGAATCCTATGGGATGGGTCGGAAGAAGATTTTAAATTTGTTATTAAAGAAGTATTAGTAATGATATTTTTTTGTAGCGGAAACATATTGCTTCCACAGCCGAGCAGTCGAGTTCCTCAATTCAGACTTCATGCAATGCTCATTCTTTGGAAATCCGCAAGACCTGCAACAAAAACTCAAATTTTATATCGTTATTCATGAATTTTCCCACAAAAAAAGGCTGTCCTAGGACAACCTTAATTTTTCAATTAATTTAATTAATTTAATTATTTTAAATATTTTTTCAATTCTTCGGCTTTATCTGTATTTTCCCATGGTAGGCCTAGTTCTTCTCTTCCGAAATGTCCGTAGCTTGCGGTTTGTTTGTAGATTGGACGGAGTAGATCTAGTTCTTTTATGATGGCTGCTGGTCTTGGGTCGAAGTGTTTTAGTATTATTTCTTCTAGTTTATTGTCATCGAAGACTCCTGTGCCAAATGTGTCTATCATGATTGATGTTGGTTTTGCTACTCCTATTGCGTAGCTTAGTCCAATTTCACATTTCTTTGCTAGTCCTGATGCTACTACGTTTTTCGCGATGTATCTTGCGTAGTAACATGCGGATCTATCTACTTTTGTTGGATCTTTTCCTGAGAATGCTCCGCCGCCGTGTCTTGCGTATCCGCCATAGGTGTCTACGATTATTTTTCTTCCTGTTAGTCCTGCGTCTCCCATCGGTCCACCGATTACGAATCTTCCTGTTGGGTTTACGAAGATTTCTGTGTCTTCTATGATTAGTTTTTCGTCCACTACTGGTTTTATTACTTTTTCTATCATGTCGCGTCTTATGGTTTCTAGGTCTACTTCTGGTGAGTGTTGTGTAGAGATTACTATGTTGTGAATTCTCTTTGGTACGTTGTCTTCGTATTCTACGCTCACTTGTGTCTTACCATCTGGTCTTAGGTATTCTAGTGTTCCGTCATGTCTTACTTCTGCAAGTTTCTTGGATAGTTTGTGAGCTAGTGATATTGGTAGTGGCATTAGCTCTTCTGTTTCGTCGCAGGCAAATCCAAACATTAGTCCTTGGTCTCCTGCTCCTAGTCTGTCTAGGTCATCTTGATCTTCTGATCTGTCTACTCCCATTGCGATGTCTGGGGATTGTTCTTTGATTGCTGATAGCACTGCGCAAGTTTCTGAATCAAAGCCGTACTTTGCTCTGTCGTACCCGATTTCTTTTAGGGTATCTCTTACTATTTGTGTAAAATCTACATATGTTTCTGTAGATATTTCTCCTGTTATTACTACCATTCCTGTGGATGCCATGGTTTCGCAGGCAACTCTTGCGTTTTTATCTTCTGCAAGGATTGCATCTAGGATTGCATCTGAGATTTGGTCGCATACTTTGTCAGGATGTCCTTCTGTTACTGATTCTGATGTAAAAAGCCATTTTTTACTCATACTTCACCTCTATATTAATATTAACCTTACTAATTAAAAAAAAGCCCCAAAAAGGAAGCTTAAGGCTCCTTATCTTTCGGTCACCCGTAGGATTTAGCACCTTTTAAAGGTTGCTGGCAGTGTCAACGTGCCCATTCACTCTTCTGCCTCTCAATAAGGTCATAGTTATTTTATCACGAGTCTTACTATTTTTCAAACAAAACTCTTAAAAACTTAATCATTGTAGGGAATTATTTAATTTGCTATAATTGATGTGAGGTGATTTGACTTGAAATCAAGTTTTAATATTAAAAGATTTTTATTTGTAAACATAGGTGTAATTCTTGTTGCGGTAGGATTACATTTTTTCTTGGTTCCAAACTCTTTGGCAGTTGGTGGAACTTCTGGTCTTTCAATAGAAATTAACCACTTATTTCCATTCATACCAGTACCATACATATTGACCGCCCTTAATACTATATTGGTGGTAATCGGATTTATTTTTATAGGTGCGGATTTTGGTTTTTATACCGTTTACGCCTCCATATCTCTTGGGGTTTTCCTATGGTTATTAGAGCTTGTAGTTCCGCTTAACCAATCATTAGTTGAGGGAGATATTTTTATTAATTTAATTTTCGGAATTTTTATCCAGGCTATAGGTATCGGTATTGTTGTTAACCAAGGTGCAAGTACTGGTGGTACTGATATTGTGGCTAAGATTGTGGAGACATATACGAGATTTTCCTTTGGCCAAGGTCTTATCATGAGTGATGGTGTGGTTACACTACTTGCTACTCTTCTATATGGACCTAAGCTTGGTATGTACGCCCTTCTTGGAGCAATTATAAATAGTACAGTTATAGACAAGATGATTGCAGGTTTTGACACCAAGTACCACATAACCATTATTACGAATAAGATTGAAGAGATCAACCAGTTCATCCTTGTGGACCTTTACAGAGGCTCTACTCTTTATGATGCGAAAGGTGGATACAAAGGAGATGCTAGAACTATAATCGTAACTGTGGTTGATAAGAAGGACTACGTTAAATTAAAAGAATTTATAAGAAAGACTGACAAAGAAGCATTTATGTATGTTTCCAATGTAACGGAAGTAGAAGGTTATGGATTTACCTACGAATAATCATTTACGCTTTGGATTTCCAAGGCGTTTTTTAATTGCTATCTTACTTGGTATAATTTGTAAATTTAATTATTATCTGTTTTATGATAAAATTATACTTGGAGATTATTATGAATAAGACAAACAAAACTTTAATACTTTTTTTACAAGGACTTAGTCTAGGAATACTTTCAGTAATATTTCCTCCAACAATATTTTTTATACCTCATAGATTTTTGACTTTCGCTTACGAAGATTCGATCATAAAATCTATGTTATTTTTCCTTATGGTATGTGTTGGAGTCGGACTTCTAAGTCCTATGATGGGAGTATTTCTACTCACTATTTGTGCACCGCTTATACTTGTTCTTCACTACATGATGACTATGAGAGTCCCTAGTCACTACGCAATCATCGCAGGAGGTGCGATTACATTTGTGGCTGGAATTATAATCATGTATGCGATGGGCATAACTGGCGATACTCTTCTATCTGAAGAGAGTATAAATAATTATATACAAAACGCAGAAGAGATTCTTCGAAATGCTGGACTTAATAGTGCACAGTTCAATGCTATGAGGGCAAACCTCATACTTAATTTTAGAAGTAGTGTAAGACTTATGCCTTCTATAATGGTTATCATCGCAATGATGCTATCCTACATCACCTATACCAAGTCTGCTAGAACAATCATCACCAATGGAAGGGCAGTACAATTTACTCCGCCATTTATATGTTTTAGAATGCCTTGGTCATATACACAGATAATGGTTGTTGTGATATTAATTTTGGAATATATTTTAAAAGATATGGACACCCTAAATTTTAACCTAAAGGCGATTTTAATTTTTTCTATGTTTATCCAAGGAATAAGTGTGATTAAGTTCTATATGAATAAAATTAAGATGGGTGGATTTATACAAGGATTTGTAGTGCTATCCATGGCATTATTTGGTTGGACTCAGATTATAGCAGTTGCTATAGGATTTATAGACTCATTGGTAAATGTTAGGAGGTTACCGAATTTTAAATGAATGATAAATATTTTAATCTAGATGATTTTAAACTTGTAATATTATTTTCTTTAGTAGCAATCGGTGTTTCTTTCTACTTTAAGCCAATTGTCGGAGGAATATTATTTTTAGTATTTCTCTATATTCTCTTTGTAGCATATACAAAGATAAAGGATAAGAATGATGCATCGAAAAAATATATAGAAGCTATATCCCAAGATTTTGACTCTATTACCAAAAAGGCTATCTTTAACATGCCTTTCCCACTGGTAATTACTGATGAAAATGGAACCATACTTTGGTATAACTCCCTTTATAGAAATCTTTTTGAAGAAGAGGTGATGGGAGAGGATATAAAAAATCTTATGCCTGAGATTTTTGTGGATTCAGAGAGTGAATTTGTAAACTTTGAGATGAAGTTTAAAGACACTGACTACATGATCTTTACAAATTCATCGGAAGTTAAATCTCAAGAAAACGATAGAAAATCCATCAAGGTATTCTTTATGGTGGATAATTCCGCCACTGCAGAGCTTGAAAGGATTATTAAGGATACAAATCCTATGGTTCTAAAGGTTGAGATAGATAACTATGACGAAGTTATGGATGCTACTTTGCAAAACGAAAGACCTATACTTCTTGCAGAGATAGACTCGATTATTAGAAACTACTTCGATGAGCTAGATGGACTCATTGCAAAGGTGGATGACGAAACCTATGTGGTTGTAGTTTCCCACTTTGGATTTACTCAAATTCTCGATAGAAAATTCGATCTTTTAGACGATCTTCGTGAACTCAAAAGGGGAAATTCCATCCCTGTTACTCTTTCAATAGGAGTTTCAAGTCCAGTTAGAAATCTAAAAGAAGCCTACAACGAAGCTGAAACCGCTCTAGATATTTCTCTAGGTCGTGGTGGAGATCAAGCTGTAGTAAAGGTGGATGATTCCTACGAATTTTTCGGAGGTCGTTCAAAGGCGGTTGAAAAGAGAAACAAGGTAAAGGCGAGGGTAATAGGTATTGCTCTAAGACAGCTTATCGATGCGACAGACGACATATTTATAATGGGTCATGCCAATCCGGACATGGATGCAATCGGTGCAGCAATCGGAGTACTTCGTGCAGTTACCAATAGAAATAAGAATGGATTCATAGTCCTATCAGAATCTAATCCTTCTATCGAAAATCTCTTAACCAGACTTAAAGAAGAAGCGCCAGAGCTTGCTAAACACATTATTAATCACGATACAGCTCTAGCTAAAATAAATCGTCACTCACTTCTAATAATGGTGGATAATCACAGGCCATCTATGACAGAACTACCAGAACTTACAGAGATGACAGATCAAATAGTAGTCATAGATCACCATAGAAGATCTAAGGAATTCGTTGAAGCGCCGGTTCTAACATATATAGAACCATATTCATCTTCAACCTGTGAGCTTGTAACAGAAATCCTAGCATATATGAGTGACAGCTTAAATCTATCACACTTTGAAGCGGATGCGATAATGAGTGGGATAGTTGTAGATACTAAAAACTTTACATTCCAAACAGGAGTTAGGACATTTGAAGCAGCATCAATCTTAAAGAGAGCGGGAGCGGATATGTTCAGAGTACAATCTCTATTTAAAAATGATCTTGATACATTGGTTTCAAAGGCAGAAGTTGTCCATGGAACAAGGATTATTCACAAGAATATCGCCATATCAAGGCTGGATAGGGATTCTGAAAACTCAGTTTTAATAGCTGCCCAAGCGGCGGACGAACTCCTAGGAATAAATGGAATCGAAGCAAGTTTTGTGCTCACCCACAAAAATGGAAAAGTCCACATATCAGGAAGATCAAGAGGAGATTTCTCTGTACAACTTGTCCTTGAAAAAGTGGGCGGAGGTGGCCATCTAAACATGGCTGGAGCACAAATAGATACGGATAATATAGACGAAGCAGAAAGTATACTTGTAGATGCAGTTGGAAAATATTTAGATGAGGTGGAAAAATGAAAATAATTCTTTTAAAAGATGATAAAAATTTAGGAAAAGCTGGAACCCTTACCGATGCAAAAGACGGATATGCAAGGAACTTTTTATTACCAAAGAAGATAGCCATAGAAGCTACTGAAGAAAATCTAGCTATGTGGAAGGAAGAACAAAAAAGACTAAAGGCAGAAGAAAATCAAAATAGAGAAAATGCCAAGGTGCTTAAGAAGAGACTTGAATCTGAAAAGCTAGTTCTAAAGGTAAAAGCTGGAGATAACGGAAGACTATTTGGAGCTATAACTTCTCAAAATATTGCAGATGAAATGAAGAAATCATTTGGCGAAAATATGGACAAGAGAAAGATAGTTCTACCAGAAAATATAAAGACAGAAGGAATCCACACAGTAGAAGTTAAACTATTCCAAGAAATTTCAGCAAACTTAAAAGTTGTAGTCGAAGGTATAAGGTGATAGTATGGATTTAAAAATCCCTCCCTACTCAGAAGAGGCGGAAGTTTCTGTAGTGGGTGCCATGCTTCTATCCAAAGAAGCGATAAATGTGGTGACAGAAAGTTTAGAAACCAAAGATTTTTATATTGAGCCTCATAGGATGATCTATGAGGCAATTCTTGCCTTAGATGCAAGAAATGAACCGAGTGACATGATCACAGTTTCAGAAGAACTAAAGAGACAAGGAAATCTGGAAGCTGCTGGCGGAATAGAATACCTTGCAAATGTTACAAGCTCCGTTGCTGCAGTATCAAACACCAAGTACTACTGCGATATCATCAAAGAAAAAAGCACCTTAAGAAAACTTATAGATGCGGCAGACGCAATCCTTGCAATGGGATATTCAAAGGAAGCTACAGCTATACAAGTTATGGAAAGTGCAGAAGACTCCATATTCAAAATCAATGAAGCATCAAATAAAAAAGGTCTAGTACATTTAAAGGAAGTCCTTGTAGAATCTTTCAAAGAGATGGAAAAGAGGGCGAACAATCCAGACTCACTAACAGGAGTGACCACAGGATTTTTAGACCTAGATAGAAAACTTTCTGGACTTCAAAAATCGGATCTAGTACTTCTAGCTGCGAGACCATCCATGGGTAAGACTGCCCTAATGGTAAATATGGCGACAAATGCAGCCGATAAGGGCAAGGCAAAGGTGGCTGTTTTTTCTCTTGAAATGAGTAAACACCAACTAACTCAGAGAATCATCTCATCCTATACCCATATAGATCTTACAAAGATAATAAGCGGTAAACTAAATGATGACGAATGGACTAGAGTAATCTCAGCTATGCCGGTTATATCTGCACTCGATATAGAAATAGACGACACTCCTGGGATAACTCCAGTTGAAATAAAGGCGAAGTGCAGAAGACTCAAGATGGAAAGAGGGCTCGACCTAGTGGTAATCGACTACCTACAACTTATGGAAGTCGGCGGTAGCAATGAATCGAGACAACAGGAAATTTCCAAGATATCAAGAGCACTAAAGGGACTTGCAAAGGATTTGGAAGTACCAATAGTTGCACTTTCACAACTTTCACGTGCGCCGGAAATGAGATCTGACCATAGACCGATCCTTTCTGACCTTAGAGAATCTGGAGCCATAGAGCAGGACGCAGACGTGGTAATGTTCCTATATAGGGATGAATATTACAAAAAGGAGCAATCCGAAGAACCAAATGTTGGAGAAGTAATAATTTCTAAACATAGAAATGGACCGACAGGAACGGTTAAGCTCGTATTCAGAGGAGAATACACCAAGTTTTTTGACATGGAAAGAGGAAACTAATGGAATTTATTTACGCGATAATTTTGGGAATAATAGAAGGCTTTACGGAATTTTTGCCCATAAGCTCAACGGGACACCTAGTCCTAGCGGGAGAATATATAAAACTTTCTCCAAAGGAGTTTCAAAATGCCTTCAACGTAATCATACAGCTTGGAGCAA
>QWCB01003010.1_pt1 | contig 15159 bp, 9 predicted proteins | sample 1972511 | NCBI WGS metagenome assembly QWCB01 (sample SAMN09866719, study PRJNA288562) | Human gut metagenome isolate term5_stool, whole genome shotgun sequencing... | isolation source: gut | host: Homo sapiens | place: USA: California
CCCCTGAAGCAATCCGGATGGCGCTGCCCGGCACCAATCGAGTCCACACGGTGTCACCCGCTTGAATATCTGCGGTGACGGGCAAGATTGTGGGAGCGTGAGCCACGTCCTGCGCCCGAACCGCGTAACCATCCCCACCAGCCAAGTCAGTTGCAGGTAGGCTGGATTCGGCAATAATATCCGCCGATAATACGCAACCCACAGCATCTTCCAGGGGTACTGCCAGTTCCGGCAGCGGCTCGGCGGCCAGCAGGCACAGATTGAGATGTTCCCCGACAGAACGCATCAGCAAGCGCCTGCCTTTCCGCCCTGGCCCGCGGCGCTTTCTGTGGAAGTGGGGGCTGCTCCCGGTCCGTCAGGCGAACCGACTAAGCCCCGCATATATTCTCGAAGATGAGCACCAAAATCAGGATTTTCCAGGGAAAGTTCCATTTGCGCCTGCAGGTATCCGGACAAATTTCCGGTATCGAAGTGGCGTCCGCGCGAAACAACCCCCCAGACGCCGCCGCCTTCCTTAACCGGAATCTCAGCAAAGGCCGCCAGCGCATCCGTAAGCTGGATTTCATTGTTGCGTCCCGGCGGGGTTTGGGCCAAAATCTCAAAAATACGAGAATCCAAAACGTAGCGTCCCATCAAGGCATAAGGCGAACGGACCTGATCCGCTTCTGGTTTCTCAATAATGTCAGCGAGCTTGAACACTCCGTGCCCCGCTGCTGCGGCACCCAATTCGACCGGCTCAACCCGTGCGGAACTGTATAGTTTCGCCTCGGCCGCACTGACTTCCATCAGCGCCACCACGCACCCTCCGGTCACCGCGTGCACGTCCAACATTGTCTGCAACAGAGGATCTTCCGGGTGATACAAATCATCCGGAAGCTGCACGACAAAAGGCTGTTCTCCCACGTAATCACGAGCCTGCAGGACGGCATGGCCCAATCCTCGAGCCTGTTCTTGCATGACCAAATCAACCTGGGGCAAGGGTAAATCCTGGGGATTTGACTCGCAGTCGGCGTTGGTAAAAAAATCTCTCAGAGCTGGCTTTCGAGGACTGGTCACCACGTGAAACTGCTCAATTCCACAGCGGCGGGCTTCCTCAATCACTGTCATGATTACCGGCCGATCCACCAAGGGAAACAACTCTTTGGGAACTGATTTCGTCAGAGGATACATCCGGGTTCCCTTCCCAGCGGCGGGGATGACGGAGCACCTAACTTCTAAACTCATGAATCAAGCCTAATCTATCCCGATGTAATAACAAGATAAATAAACGTAAATAAGGCACAATGTTAAGGTGCATGAGATGGAGTTAAACTTACCGGATTTACGTGGGCAAGAGCCCGAAGACGCTAAGCAACAGTTAAGGCAACTCATTCGCAGTGCTCGGGATCGGCTCAGTGATAGCCAAGTTTCCCAGGCTGGTCAGGAAATTAGAGATCGAGTGCTGGAGTTCGCGACAGACTTTCACACAATTGCCTGCTACGTCTCAGTTAAGAAAGAGCCTCCAACCTTGGATTTAATCGAGGCGCTGTATCAGCAAGGCAAGCGGCTGTTGGTGCCAAAGCTGGGTTCGAAGCTCAACCGTGATTGGGCTTTTTATGCGGGTCGCGATGATTTGGCCAACCGCTCACCGAACCGGCCGATGGAACCCAGCGGGGACGCTCTCGATTCCTCTGCCTTAGCAGCTGTAGACCTGGTCATCACCCCTGCTCTAGCGGTTGATCGACAAGGAAATCGCTTGGGCCAGGGCGGAGGCTGGTATGACCGCGCTCTGCCCTATGTTCAGAAACAGACCCCCATCTATGCGCTGTGTTACGCCCATGAGTTGCAGCGGGAACTCATTCTTCCCACGGACCAGTACGATATTCCGGTAACCGGGGTATTGACGCCCTCTTGCTGCTTCAAGTTGGAAGGCTCCGAGTTTCAAAAGTCGGGAATTTTCTTTGTCCTGCTGTTTTACTCGATTACAGAGGGTTTTCCACAAGGGTGGTAAAAATGGGGTTTTCCACAGGTAGATAGCCCCGATAGTGGCGCGCTGTCCACCATCTTCCTAGCGTGGACTCATGAGCATGAATCGTTTTTGGAATTGGCGTTACCCCCTCGCCGCGGGTCTGGCTATCATGGCTGTGTTCGTTGTGGTGACGCTCTTTTTACCTGAGAAAGCTGGAGCCTCCGTGGTGGTGGTCAAACACGAAATCTGTGCGGGTTGTGAAATTACCGCAAAGGACGTGAGGCTTTCCACCCTGGCTCCTTCCGCTGTCCCCCAGGACCACTTTCAAAAAACTGACCGTGTCATCGGGAAAACCGCGGCGGTGGACTTGAGTTCCGGAACCGTGCTGCAGCCTGCATTGCTGGTGGAAAACGCGGTGGAGGACCTGCGGACAGGAGAAGTCGCCTTCGCCATCGAAGTCAGCGATCCTGCGGTAGCAGGGTTCTCCAAGACCGGGCAACCGGTTGAAATTTGGTGTTCCGGGGGGAACGTGGATGGGGAACTATTAGCTTCCAATGCTCGGGTTGTCGGGGTAAAGGCCGTCTCCGAGAGTTTTCTGGGCACCGGGAACTCCGCCGCTATCGCTTACCTGGCGGCTCCCGAGGACGAAGCTCGTCGAGTCATCGCCGCCAAAACAGACTACGACCTGAGTTTCGTAGTTCGGAGATAGTAAATCCCTGCTTACAGTTTCCCGAAATGCGGGGGAATGTCGGCTTTCAGCCGTTTGTCGTTGGTTTCGTCAATTTCATCTGGCGTTTCCGGAGGCGCCTCGAGGCTTCCGCCGCCGGGAACGGCAAAGGGGTTGTCTTTGCCCTCGTCTTGCTGGGAGATATAGGTGGCCCTACGGTGACGGCGAATTCGCTGGCGTTCCCGTCTCGGTTCGGGCTGAGCCTTTTGAGTGGCAAAAATGTCGCGTGGAGTAGGTTTGTTCTGTTCCATCGTTCTCCTCACAAGGCAGCGTTGCGCCGCCGTACCACGTGGCGCAGCACGGCGTCGACTTGGGCACCGCGGCGCGATAACTCTAAGGTCTCCCGCAGTTCTTGCACCTGCTGGTCTTCGCTGCGTGCCACCCCGTCGGATTGAATCCACTCCAGCAACTCGTCCAACTGGTCATCTCCATAAGCTGCCAGGGGCAACCCTTTAGCGACCGGGGGACGCGGGCTGCGAGTGGCGCCGACTACGCGAAGGTTCGGGGCAACGGGACTTTCCGCAAAGGCCTCACCTTCAGGGGCAGTCTTGACGGAGCCCTCAGCAGGAGTTTCCTCAGGTTCCTGCACCGCAGTGGCTGTCGATGAAGACATTTCTGTACCATTCAGTACAGGATTTGGACTATTCGGTTCTTCCGTAACTTCAATTTGAGGAGCCGCGATGAGAGGAACCGAAAGGGCATCTTTTCGTCTAGCCAAAGTCGTTTCCACCGCGTGACGAACTTTTGCCGCCTGTGCCGCCGGGTTGGCAAAAACTTCCATGGTGTAACAGGTAATGACTGTCCAACCGGCCGCTTCCAAGCGGGCAGGCCACAGTCTTTCCCGCCTGCGCAAGGAAGGTTCTCTCACGTAAGTATCGTCATCGGTCAGCACCGCCACCAGCAGTTCACTGGGTAGCTCGGCGGATCCGATGGCCAGGGGAATCTGAATACCATCTTTCAATCCGAAACGAGGAACCACCGTCAGTCCCGCTCGCCACAGACGCTCCGCTAAATCCACCAGGAGACGATCCGGCTCCGATTCGAAAGATTCCGGAGTAGTTAAAGCCCGTTCCATGCCTTCGGGGTTGTCAGCGGAGTCCAGCAGATCCACCAGCATTCGAGCCCCCGGCTCACTAAGTTTGGACGTATCGACTTCATTGGCTCTAAACGCGCTGACAATTTCGAGCCTTTGGCGCACGACTTCCAGACAGCTAACCACGTGCGCGACCCCGGAAGGGCCGGAAACCGGACCAAAGTTCAACTGGACCCGTCCGTGCGGCGTCTTGGACATACCCAAACTCATAATGACCACGTCACGGCGCAGCCCGCCAGCCGTGGCAGAATCGACCACCACGAAAGGTTCCCTCCCGCTCTGGAAGAAATCCTGAGCCTGCGGCACTTTTGCCAAGGCATCGTTCAGGGCGGAACGAATCCGCGCGACGGCCCCGGGGTTCAAGCAGACTACCGCCAGGGACTGAGAGGCCCGATTTAGGGCGTGATCCAAAATCAACTCCACCACGCGGGAAATTTCGACCCGAGAGATGACCGGCGACCCATCCCGCGCCAAAGGAGACTCTGAACCGGTTACCACGTGGAGTTTCACCAAAGAAGCCGGGCGTGGGGACGGCACAGGCGCCACGGACTCACCGTAACCGTGACTGGCCAGGAACAGCGCGACCTGCTCGGAAAGCTCACCCAGATCCGAACGCAGAGAAGCGACCGGTAAAACCTTCGCTGCAACCTGGGTAAATCCAGTCCACCCTCGCCGAGAATCACCGAGTACTACCAGCTGCTTGGCTCGCGCAATGAGCGGAATCACTTGAGACAAGCTCATAAAATCCAAATGATCCAGCACCAGGACTTCAATTGTGGAATTTCCATAAATCTGGGCCAGCAGGTAGGGCGAAAGTGCCCAGACCGGGCACAGCTGACGGATGAGCGGGGCAAAACTTTGGAAGTCGGACAGCGCCCCCATATCGCCAATCTCTAACACAGATTGCAAAGCTGCGGTGGCGGGAGCCTGCCCCTGGCGCGCTTGGTTCGCGAGCTCGTGCATGGCTCGCGCCACGGGGTAAGGTAGCGATTCGATTTGTGCCAAATCTAGGGAACGTAAGGTATCCGCCAACTCGTGCATGGCGGCCCCGTCAATACCGGCCAAGACCGGGTCGCTATGCATAATTTTTAGCAAAATGGCTGACCACCAAGCCAAATCCAGTTCTGCCAGAGCTAACTCAGCGGGTACTCGCCGGGCCCGCAGATCATCGAGAAGCGGACCCAACCCGGACTCTTTCAATTCCTTTAGCAGCTGTACCTGCAGGGGCAGGCGTAAGGCCTGGTCAGTAGTTTCATCGAGGGATTTTACTAAATTCAAAAGGTCGGCCAGCGGCACTTCCTCTGGTTTCGTCCCTTCTGGAGTGGTGACTTGGCTAAGGATGGGGGCAACTGCCGCAACTTCGGCGAAAATTTGCGCCGAAAGCTCCTGTACCGCCTCGAATTCTTGCGGAATTCGGGGCCAGGCACCTGGCAGCGCATGACGGCGCCACAGGTCACGAAAACTTTGGACGCGCACCAGTTCATCGTGTAAATCCTGAGGCGTGATTCCCGGACGCAGCGCATCTTTGGCCTGCTTCACCAGATTGCGCTTATCCTTACCCTTAATCGGTAGGGAGCGTTCTTGTCGCCATTTGCGGCTGGCTGTAGCTATGACCATGTCCGCGGCAGAATGCTCAAAAATTTCGGGTTGGAAAATATCCAGAGATTGCGCCACCCCGGTCAGCATTCCCAGCTGTTCTTTCCAGGCGTTTAGGGTCGAAGGGAGGACCAGCCCGGTTTCTTCGCTGACCCGTTCTAATTCCTGATGCAGTCTTCCCAGGCGACCGTCTGCCAGCGCATGAATTTTTTCGATGGCATCCTGGGCATCTGATTCGGTGGACAGTACTACCCCTTTCCAGGGGGATTCTTGCAAGTCTGGTTCAAGCAGACCGGCATCTTGGGCTCGGGTCAACAGTTCACGAGCCCGTTCGCGTCCTTCTTTGCTGGAGTGTTCGTCATCGGCAAGTTCCAATTTGACTTTTGTGCGCGGCCCTGGCTGCGCGCTGGTTAAATCTGCGAGAGCCTGCAGTGCTGCATAGGCGGAAACCCCCCACGGTTCACGCACCACGTGCAAACGTTGCGTATAAGCACTGAGTTTGTCTCGAGTTTGGCGCAGCCTCTCGTGTGCATCGCCCAATTCCGTAACTGGTACGGGCGGTTGCGGATACGCGGTGTCCCCGCTCAGCAATTGGTCTCGAAGAGCGCTGCGCCACTCACTAGCTCCGGTCAGGTCCAACACGAAACGACCCAATCCGGCCTTTTGCAAACCTTCCACCGTCGTCTTACCAATCCGGCGCACTCCCGGTACGTAGCAAACGTGTTTCCCGCTAGCTCCGCAATCAGCCAAAATGGCTTGTACAGTAGATGAACCGGGAGCACCTGGAGGAACCTCAACAAAAATGGAACGTCCGCTGGCAATCAGCTCCACAACTCGAGCTTGGCTTACGTCCAAGTCGCCGATACCGCGTTCCAAATCCGGATCACGATCCGCCGGACTGGTCTCAGGTAGCGGCTCTAAGAGCTCGGCAGCTGCCGATTTGTCTCCCGCAAAGGCTCTGACCAGCGGATTTTCACCAGCGACCGGGAGGATGGTGTCCCAGTCTGAACTGAGCACCGCACTGGAGACCCCTAGATTGGCAACGAGCAGGTTTTCCTTGAGGTCAAACCCCGGGATGAAGTCCTGTCCCGCCCGGCGAATCGCTTCGAGAGCCGGGGTGACGTTCAATCGGCCATCCTCTAAACTCGAAGCGATTATGGCTTCGGGATTGCAGTCGATATGGCGATCCTTAAACGCTTTCACCAAGACCGGATTCATCACGACCGATCCGCCCATTTTCAATGTGTAGTCCCCGTCAACCGCTTCTAGTTCCAACGGACGCATCAGCACGGGCAGGTTAAATTGTTCCAGTTTGAAATGACTCAGTTCAGGGCGAGTCCCCCGTTCAGATTCTTTAAACGGCGGTAGTTGAGTCCAGTTGGCTACCCCAATCACCAGATTAGTGGGGTACAGCCCACAGCGGGACACTGAAGATTTCTTTTCCGCGTCGAGCTTCCTCATCACCGCTCGGGCGGCGCCCAAGGCAGCGCTATCACGCAGCAAAGAAGATAACTTTGTCAGCCGGCCGCCATAGAGCTGGGCTATGCCTGCGGGATGCGCCCCGGTTAAATCAAGAAGGTTCTCCAGGGAGTCGATGTCACGTATCCCCTGGGCTCCCGGTGAGGCTGAGGCTTCGCCGGCCCATAGTGCCAGACGCTCTTGGACCGGGTCTACCTCTACAGACTGTAAAACCTCGGTGGCAGCATCATTCTGGTCAGAGGAATCGGGGTCGGAATTTTCCGCGCTCCCCCCAGGGTTTTGTACCGGCTGTTCCAAATCTTCTTCCACATATCCACGATATGTGAAATATGGCACAATTCCGCGATGGCGCGCCAAAAAGAGGCGAATCTAGGGAAGGAAATGCAGAACTTGCAGTCATGATTACCCCACGGTTTCCAGCTGCCCCAATAAACGCTGAATCACGGTTCCCAGCACCGCAATCAAGTCCTCGCGGCTCATGGAGGCGAGAGGCTCCAGCTTGACCACGTAACGGGACAGCAGAACCCCCAGCATCGCGCTCATCATCAGCTCGATGGGCAAATCCAGATCCGTCCCGATATATTCCCTGATGCTGGCCATAATCTGGTTTTCCACATAGTTCGCAAAGGTCTGTTGGGTCGCCGAATCTTGCAGCAACAGGTTAAACAGCGTCTCCAAAGTTCCCGCGGTTGCGGCTTGTTCCCAAGTATTCAGGATAGTAGCAGCCAAACGGTGTCCGGTTTCTTCCGGAGGACCATCCGCCAATGCCGCTGTCATCAACTGTTTGGGGTCTCCCGGCAATGCCAATGATTCCCGCAGCAGCTGAGCTTTGGAACGAAAGTAATACGCGATGAGGGCCGGGTCGACTCCAGCGCGGCGGGCAATTTCGCGGTAGGTTGCGTGTTTATAGTCCAGCTCGGTAAATGCCTCGTTGGCTGCAGCAAGGATTCTTTCTCGGGTTTCTCCTCGCGGTCCCGTGGGCCCTCTTCGAGATGAGTTAGCATTCTTACCCATTTTAGCAAGCCTTACGTTACGTAATTATTTTTTCGAGTTTCAATAGTAATTCTCCAGGCTCTCCGGCTGCTTTCCCGGTAAACCCAAGGATTCTGTGTTCTATATTATTCTAATTTCAACACGTTAAAATTTCTCAGTTTTCTGTATATGTTCCTAGCAAGCACGGCAAGCAAATGAATTGAGGCCAATCGTATGAGTGTTACCCCCGCGAACATCATCCGCCTCGGAGTTGATGTGGGCTCCACCACTGTCAAAGCGGTGGCCCTCAACGCGCAAGGGCAAAAAGTCTTTGCCGACTATCGCCGTCACAAGGCAGATGTTCGTCGTGAACTCACTCAGCTTTTGGAAGATGTCCTCACCGATTTGGGCGACGTTACTGTGCAAACCGCGGTCACCGGCTCGGGCGGTCTCCAGGTTGCTAACTCGATGCGGGTTCCTTTCGTCCAGGAAGTCATTGCTGAAACCGAAGCTGTACGTAAACATAGTCCTCACACTGACGTCATCATCGAGCTGGGCGGGGAGGACGCGAAACTGACCTACCTGCACCCGACTCCCGAACAGCGAATGAACGGGTCTTGTGCAGGCGGGACCGGAGCTTTCATCGACCAAATGGCAACCCTGCTGGACACCGATGCCGAGGGGATGAACAGGGTTGCGGCACAATCACAAACGATTTACCCCATCGCTTCACGTTGCGGCGTTTTTGCCAAATCCGACATTCAACCGTTGCTGAACCAAGGCGCCGCTCACGCGGACATTGCCGCCTCTGTATTTATGGCAGTAGCTACGCAAACAATTGCGGGCCTCGCCAACGGCCGCCCTCTCCGCGGCAACGTCATGTTCCTGGGTGGCCCTCTGCACTTCCTGCCGGAACTGCGCCAGGCTTATGAAAAACTGCTTCCCAAAGTGGAAAACTTTTACACGCCCCCCGACGCGCAACTCTTTGTGGCCCTGGGCAGCGCCCTGCTGGCCGACGGAGGGCGTGCGGGTGGCCAAGCTGCCACCCCGGAGCGCCTGGAAGTCCTGATTGAACGCTTGAAACAGGCCGAAGTCGTCCATGAGTCCACCCGGATGCGCCCGCTGTTTAACAACGACGCGGAACTGACGGAGTTCCGTCAGCGTCACCAGCGCGATTGTATCCAGTCTCTGGACCCGAAGGAAGCGAAAGGACGCTGTTGGCTGGGGATTGACGCCGGCTCTACCACCATTAAAGCGGTGGTCATCGATGAGTCTGACCGCATTGTTTTTTCTCATTACGCCACGAATGAAGGCAATCCTCTCCGGGCAGCCATCGACATTGTCCGCCGGATTCGCCAGGAGCTGCCGGCAGGCACCACTATCGGGCGGGCTTGTTCTACCGGCTACGGCGAAGGCCTGATAAAGGCTGGGCTGACCCTGGATGAAGGGGTCGTGGAAACTATGGCTCACTACCGGGCGGCAAACCGTATCGCTCCGGGGGTGACTTCGGTGGTGGACATCGGCGGCCAGGACATGAAATTCATCAAGATTAAGGACGGTAGCGTCGACTCGATTTCGGTCAACGAAGCGTGTTCTTCCGGTTGTGGTTCGTTCCTACAAACGTTTGCCGCCACAATGAGCACCACGGTGCAGGAGTTTGCCGCTGCCGCGGTGCAGAGCCCCGATCCGATAGACCTGGGTACCCGGTGTACCGTATTCATGAATTCCTCGGTCAAGCAAGCCCAGAAGGAAGGCGCTGATACCGGGGCTATTGCCGCGGGTCTGTCGTATTCGGTGGTGCGCAATGCCCTGTATAAAGTCATCAAACTCAAAGACCCCTCAGATTTGGGAGACAAGGTCGTGGTACAGGGAGGTACTTTCCTGAACGATGCCGTCTTGCGGGCGTTCGAGTTACTGACGAAACGCGAGGTGATTCGGCCCAATATCGCCGGTCTGATGGGAGCCTACGGAGCGGCCTTGAGCGCCAAAATGCACGACGACCCCACCACGCAGTCCACGTTAGCCAGCTTGGCGGATTTGGATGCCTTCGATGTCGAAACTACCCACAAAACCTGCAACTTTTGCCAAAACCACTGCAAGGTAACTATTTCTACCTTTGCTAACGGCTCTCGCCACGTCACCGGCAACCGTTGCGAACGCGGCGCTAGCTTGGAAAAACGGCCTCAAAAGTCCCAGATTCCAAACCTTTATGACTGGAAATACCGCCGGTTGTTCGCTTACCGTCGTCTGACTGAGGACAAAGCCACTCGCGGGGATATCGGCATTCCTCGGGTCTTGGGGATGTATGAGGATTACCCACTGTGGTTCACAATTTTGAGCCAACTCGGTTTTCGCGTCATGATTTCGGGGCGGTCCTCCCACGAACTGTTCGAACAGGGAATGGAATCAATCCCCTCAGAAAATATCTGCTATCCGGCGAAACTGGCTCACGGGCATATCGAGCAACTGCTGGAAAAAGGGGTGAAAACAATTTTCTACCCCTGCGTGAATTACAACATGCCCCGCAATCCTAAAGCGGACAATAACTACAACTGTCCGGTCGTCGCCACCTACCCCGAGGCGCTGCGTCACAACCTGGAAGGCCTCGATGCCCCCGGAGTGCGCTTCATCTCACCGTTCTTAAACATGGCAGACCCGGATTTTGTGGCGAAACGTCTGACTGAAGTGTTTGCTGACTGGAACGTCACTATCGAGGAGGCCACCGCTGCGGTTCACGCCGGTTATGCCGAGGACGCACGGGTCAAAGACGAGATTCGCGAGCAGGGTCGTCTGGCTTTGGAATGGATGCGCACACACGGCAAGCGCGGTGTGGTTTTGGCGGGTCGTCCCTACCACTTGGATCCGGAAATCAATCACGGGATTCCTGAGGCAATTGTCAGCTTGGGCATGGCCGTGCTGACCGAGGACTCTATCGCTGACGGACGTCTGGAACGCCCCCTGCGGGTGCGTGACCAGTGGACTTACCACTCTCGCTTGTACGAGGCAGCCGCACGAGTCGCCGCGGAACCAGACTTGGAACTGGTGCAGCTGACCTCCTTTGGCTGCGGTCTGGATGCCGTCACGGCAGAACAGGTGCAAGAAATCCTGGAAGGCCAAAACGATATCTTTACCCAACTGAAGATTGACGAGGTTTCAAACTTGGGGGCGGCAACCATTCGGCTGCGTTCCCTAGCCGCGGCCGCCATCGAGCGCGAAGAGCACGCCAAATGCCAGGAAAACACCATCAGCGTCGCCGGCCTGACCGGCAGCGCTCATGTTGACAACTCGGGCAGTGTCAACGTAAGTTTCCTGTCCAGCACCTCGACCGAGACTGCTCAAAACGATCACAAGGCCGCTGGTGAGGTTCTCACGTCGGCGACGGTGGCTACTTTCCCGGCCAGCCCCACCCGCCCGGAGGGGGTACCCAGTCCCCTATCCTCGGTCTTTGCTACCGGCAAGAATCCTGCGAGCCACGTCTACGAGGCACATCCCTTCACGAAAGAGATGCGAGACTCGGGCTACACCATTTTGGTGCCGCAAATGGCCACCATCCAATTCCGCATCGCGGAGCCGATCCTGAAACGCAAAGGGTACAACATTCGGCTACTGGAAAATGTCGATGCTCAAACCATGGAGACCGGGCTGAAATACATCAATAATGATGCCTGCTACCCCTCGCTGGTGGTGCTGGGTCAGCTCATTGACGAATTCGTCTCTGGACGGGCCGATCCGAATAGAACTGCCGTAGCCATGAGCCAGACCGGCGGTATGTGCCGGGCAACGAACTATGCTTCGCTGTTGCGCAAGGGACTGCGAGATGCCGGATATCCGCAGGTTCCGGTCATTGCCATGTCCTTGCAGGGGCTGGAGGAAAATCCCGGGTTTACGTTTACGATTCCGATTTATCATCGAATTATTCAAGCCTTGGTCATCGGCGATGCCATTCAAAAGATGCTGCTGCGGGTACGGCCTTACGAGGCGGCCCCCGGTTCCGCGATGGCTCTCTATGAGCGCTGGAACGAGTTGTGGCGCGAATGGTTTGCATCGGGCGGGAAACGGGTCGGCGGCTTCGGGCGCGTCAGCTACTCCAAGCTCACCAAGATATGCGTACGCGAGTTCGATGCCCTCCCGCTGCGGAATATCCCTCGCAAACCGCGGGTCGGGATTGTCGGAGAGATTCTGGTCAAGTTCCACCCCTACGCCAACAATCACGCGGTACAAACCATCGAGGATGAAGGCTGTGAAGCGGTCCTTCCTGGCCTACTGCAGTTCTTTGAGTACTCGCTGGCGGACGGGAAATGGGACTGGGAAAACCTGGGGATGAATCCGAAATCCCGGTTTACGAAACCGCTGGCACTGTGGGTTTTGCGCCAATATACCGCAACGGTGAACAAAGCGATGTCCGCCACCAACGGCAAATTCCTGCCCGGTCGCAACATCATGGATATGTATGAGCGTTCCAAAGATATTGCGTCCATGGGTAACCAAGCTGGTGAAGGCTGGTATTTGGTTTCTGAAATGGTGGACATGATTGAAGATGGCTGCCCGAATATCATTTGCGTGCAGCCCTTCGCCTGCCTGCCTAACCACATTGTTGGCAAAGGTATGTTCCGGCCTCTACGTAACCGTTATCCCCAGGCAAATATTGTCGGAATCGACTATGACCCCGGTGCTTCGGCCGTAAACCAGCTGAATCGGATTAAGCTCATGATTTCGACCGCAAAGATTAATGAGGGGCGCGATTTGGACTTCAGCAAGTTGGAGACGGATCTGCCCGAATTATCAACGGCTGAATCCGCCGCAGCGTGCTGTCCCGGCCCGGACGAGCCAGCGCTGCTGGGGATGCCGACCTTGCCCAGCCAAGAATAAACGAAAGCGCCCCCGAGCCGATTCGAACGGCCGACCTACCGCTTAGGAGGCGGTTGCTCTATCCACTGAGCTACGAGGGCAACGTTACCAAGTCTACTGTGTTTTCAGCGTGATTTTAAACCTGACTGACACAAGATCGACTGCGATAAAAAGTGAGAGTGGAGCCGGAATACCGACTCCACTCGACTAAGTTATAAAGTTACTGGCCGATGCGCACGTATTCAGGGTTACCGTAAACCTGCTGCACCCTCACGGATTCGCCAGGGCGCGGGGAGTGCACCATCTTGCCTTCGCCGAGGTACACGCCAACGTGGCCGCCATAGTAGACGATGTCGCCCGCTTGGGCTTCCCCAGCGGAAACATGCTTACCGGAGGCGCCTTGACCCCACGAAGTGCGGGGCAGGGCAATCCCGGCCTGGTTGTAGACGTATCCGACGAAACCGGAGCAATCAAAACCATTGGGAGAGGTTCCGCCATAAACGTAGGGCACGCCCTGGTAACGCAGAGCAATGTCCGCGATGGAACCGCCGGCGATATTGGCCGGGATAGAAATGGGAGCGGCCGAAACTGCGGCGCGACCGACACTGCGATTAGCGGTGCCGTGATTGTTATTAGCACGCTGAGCTTGAGTCTGCGCTTGCTGTTGCTGAGCCGGTACCTCGACTTGACCTTCAGTCCACGCCACGTTCTCCGGGGCGGTTACCACCGGGTTGGCTGCAACGGCGAGGTGTGCCTGCGCGACAGCATCGCCCACCTGGGCAGAAACCGGTACTTTAGCCTGGGAAGGGGTATCTGCGCCTTCTGGAGCAGCGATGGCCGAGCCGGCCCAAACGGTGCCCAACGCCAAACCGGCGGAGGCCGCGGCTACAAACCCTTTCTTTCCATCGATATTTTTCAAAGAATCTAAAGGTGTAACGGGCTTTGTTGCGGCGCGATGCCGAGCCCGTGAAGTGGTGTTAGCCAACCTTGTCCCTTTCCTTGAAGGCCTGATTTCAAGTTCAGGTTCCGGACGGTTCAACCCGTCCTAAGAACGTGTTCCTAACACTACACCAAAGAAATTCAAATGTCACATTTGGATAACAATTCCCCGTGATTTTGACAAGACTTGGACAATTTTTGCCTATAGCTTTATGAAAAAATGCTTAAAAAGGTCGCGGGGAATTGCTACCGCCGGCAGGTCATTTTCGCTGGACTTCCCTGTTTTATCAATGAAAAGTGCGGCAATCTCGGCATCGTCGTCAAACCTGAGTGTAACCTTAGAGCCAGGTAACAATTTGGCTTCACTTAATTTCTTAAGAACCCCCTCACAGGCCTGAACTGGCTCTCCGATTCTTCCAATCTGGACAGTTCCTCCGTCAGGGTGACGGCGCCAGTAAGAATCCAGGGTAGCTCCTTCAACGGCAGGGTCGAAGTTCTTATAGTTCTTGACCCGTCGGGGTATCGGATTACCGTAGGGATCTTGGTCGGGCATTTGCAGCAGCGCCAGCAGCAAGGACTCAACTTTTGCGCTCATGACATGTTCCCAACGGCAGGCTTCATCGTGAGCTTCGTCCCAGGGCAGACCAATAACATCGGTTAAGAGCCGTTCCGCCAGCCGATGTTTGCGAATGACTTCGGTGGCCTCGCGCAGTCCTTGTTCTGTCAACGTAATTTTCCGGTCGTCTTCCAAACTCAGCAGTCCGTCGCGCTCCATGCGAGAGATGGTCTGGCTGACCGTTGGCCCTGAATGGCCTAATCTCTCCACGATTCGGGCCCGCAACGGAGCCACTCCGTCTTCCATCATCTCGTAGATGACCTTGAGATACATTTCCGTGGTATCGACCAGTTCACTCATTCGCGTGGCTCTTTCTGCATCGTGACTTCTCAGCAACAATCAGGTTTTACACCGCCAAGAACAACTCTAACTTATCAAAGTTCTTAACTAGCGGGCACCTCTCCGGTCAGGTTCGTTCCTCCAGTCAGTTTTCCCGGTCTCCTTCCCTCTATTCTTCATAAGAGGCTTGGGCTGGCATTCGCGGATTGTTCGGCCTGATGCGGGTGGTGGCATAATCGAAACGTGAGCGAATATGCGAACCTAAAGATTCCCGCCGAACTTTTGCCGAAAGACGGCCGTTTTGGCTGCGGCCCCACCCTGATTCGTCGTGAACAGTTGGATTGTTTGGGTCGTTCAACTCTCATGGGTACTTCCCACCGTCAACCCCCGGTAAAGGATTTGGTGGCCGACTGTATCTCTCGGATGCGTACCCTTTTTGAGGTTCCCGCTGATTACACGGTGGCTCTCGGCAACGGCGGAGCCACCACCTTTTGGGCTGCCGCCACCGCGTCTTTGGTTCGCCACCTTGCCGCCCATGCCGTCTTTGGTTCTTTCGGTGAAAAGTTTGCCAAAGAGACTTCGGGGGCACCCTTCCTTGAGGAATCACTGATTACCAAGGCCGAGTTGGGCGACTCGACCCTTCCGCAGCTTAGTGAGCAGGC
>QWCB01002536.1_pt1 | contig 15153 bp, 18 predicted proteins | sample 1972511 | NCBI WGS metagenome assembly QWCB01 (sample SAMN09866719, study PRJNA288562) | Human gut metagenome isolate term5_stool, whole genome shotgun sequencing... | isolation source: gut | host: Homo sapiens | place: USA: California
CGCCCTTTTCCGCGACGACGGGGGTATTCGTGGCCACGCTGACCATTGCGTCGGTGCTGAACCCCTCGATCTGCACGGGACTGTCGTAGAGCCCGGGAACCGTCAGGAAAAGCGTGCAATTCGCCGCTGTAATCGTCATGTTGCCGAAGTTGTCAGCCATGTTTTACCTCATCACTGAATGGCCGTGGCGGGCATGACGATTTGCTGCACGCTGCCGCCGTCCATGTAGTAGAATTTGCATTCGGGGGACTGGCGCTGTCCGCGCACGGTCGCGCCGGGGTCCTTGACCTGCATATACCAGCCCTGCGTTTCGAGCGTCTGGGAAACGTCCAGCCCGATTTCCGCGAGGAGCTGCACCTTTTGGGTGTTCGAAAGGGTCACTCCCGTGCGGATGGCCCCGAAGTCGAGAAACCGCGTGATGGTGTCGAGACAGGCCGTGCGGATCATGCCGTAGCCACTCTCGTTATAAGGGATGCACGTTACGGCCTTGAACAGGTCCAAAAGGTTCAACTGGAGGCCGTCTTTGATGGCGATGGCGTCAAGGTACGTGTCGATCCAACCCCATTTGCCGGAAACCTGCCCATTCTGGAAAAACTTGAACTGGCTGGAGGCCGTGGCGAAGTCCGCATAGCAGTTGTAGCCATTGGCGATCAGCGCATCATAGTTCTCGTCGTTGTCGCAGGTTACGGCAAGCCCTTCGCCCTGCTTGAAGGCGAATGTGAGCCGTCCGTTCGTCTCTTCAAAATTGATGGAGGCCGCCGTGCCCATGACCCACGCGGCGAGCTCAGGCGTGTTGAACACGGGAACCGTACCGTCGAGTTCGAGCACCTTGGCGATCTGATACCCCGCCGAGGCCATGGAACCCGCGACCTGCGCGGCGTTGTCGGTATCCCACATCACATAGGCGAAACGGGTGTCATACCCGGCGCACCACTGGGCGAGCGCGATCTTGTCGTCAAGCTCGGGCTCCCATACCGTGGAGAACGTCACCCAATCGCGGGCATACATGAGCACGTTGGTCATGCAGTCGGGGAGCGTCTGGCCAGCCATGCCTACGGACTGGACGGCACCGGACTGTTCGGTGAGCAGAAGCAGCGCGCCGAGGTCGGTCCCGGCTTCCGGCGGCGTCGGAAAGGCCACGGCGGAACTTGCCCCGGTCGTCGGGCTGTCGATCTGGAACGCCCCGGTCTGGCTGGAGTATGTCACCTTCGCCCCGGTCGCGCCCGCCGTCGTGAGCGCGGTCTGAATCGCCTCCGCAACCTGCGAGAAGCTGGTCGCAGCGGACAAATCCACGGAGGAAAGCGTGTGCGGCGTGTTGTCGATGGAAATGACCATCGCGCCGTTGGTGACGGCCTGCAACACGGCGATATTGCCCGTATACTTCGCGCCGCGCAGCCATGCGCCCACGGCCTCGCCGTTGTACCGGGCAAAGAAGATCTTGTCCGGGAGGCTCGTCGTGTTCACGTAGCCGGAGAAGTACATGGAAGCCATGCTTGCCTCTTCCGAAAGCGAGCCGAAATAATTGGCCACGGCCTGCGCGCTGGCGAACTGAACGACTCTACCTGCGGGCAAAAGCTCGGACTGCGAAAGGATGAGCCCGGCGAAGGTCAGGCCCGGCGTGCCGCCTTCGATGATGCGGGGGATGATTTGAACCAGTTTGTCGGCATTGACGCTCATTGCGCCCTCCTTTTGCTATGCCAGCGGATGTACGGAAAGTTCCGCGTCGGTAAAAGTATCCATCTCAACGTGTTCAACGCGGTTTGCCTGAACCAGCACGTTGAGCATGAAGCGGGGGTTGTACTGCTCGTCACCTTCCGCCTGCGTCATGTCCTGCGGGTCTTCGACGTACAGGGGGGCAATCCCGTACGTTTGCAGGAAGCGGCACCCGACGCCGTCGCGCAGGAGCGTTGCGAGCGTCTGGGCACGGTCGGCGGCGGTCGGGCCGTAGACGTCAAGCTGGACACGGCGGCGCTGCGGCTGCACGATGGCCTCCCCGCCGCACTCGGTCTGGTGCAGGTTCGTCGAGAGGCGCGTCATGGTCATCGGGGTGACGAGCACGTAGCTTTTCGTCTTCGGCTTGCTCACGCGGTTGACGTAGCCGCGTACAACAACGGCGGAATCGCCGAGGTAACGCTTACAAAAATCGCCGAGGGCCTGCACGAGGATGCCGTCACTCATCGTCTCCCCCTTTGGGCGGTTCCGTGGCCCCGACTTCCGGCGGCGCGGTTTCCCGGAGCTTCACGCACCGGATTTTCGTCCAGCCCGCCGTGGGATTCCAGCGCTCCAGAACTTGATCTACCTGCCACTCGGCGCCATCCCAGTAGAGAAGATCGCCGCCCTGCTCCGCCGGACGATCAAGGGCCGACCAGTCCCCTGAAAGATAAAAGTCGTGCCAGATCGTGTTCTGGCGCTGCTGCACGAGGAATTGCAGCGTTTTGTCGGCGACAGGCTGCGGCTGCGCCATGACTTCCACGGCGGGGGCCCATGCCGGGACCTGCTCATACTGCGCGTTTACGGTGAAGCCTGTGGAGACGAGAATCACGACCGACTGGAAAGGGTTCACGATGTTGATAAGCGGACGCACAAGTTCATGGAGATTCATCTTTTGACTACCTCGTAATCGATGGACTTGAGCAGGCTTCCGGAATCGATGAGCGTCCCCTTTCCCGCGCCCTTGGCGTTCTTGCGGCGCTTGGTGGATTCGGCGTTGTCCGGGGGCATATTGCTCTTGATCGTTGCCTGAATGTCGTCTGCCATGCGGCGTCCCACAAGCCGCATCGCCTCTTTCGGCGTCCGTCCGGCTTCCAATGCTTCCGCGAGGTTATCGCACCATGCGTCTGCCTTGGCATCGAGCGTCGAGCGCAGGAAAGGCCGGGAGGGGATGGTGACGGTGTGGGCTTTGACCGACGCATCCTGCGCAAAATCACTTTTGCCCTTCTTCACGAACCGATTCCCGATGCTGCCGTCACGCTTCCGCTTGAAGTACAAGGTTTGCGTCCGCTCAGGGATTTCGATTGTTGCGCCGTATTCGTTGTACGCCGCATACTCTGCGACGGGAGTACCACCTTCGCCCCGCGTCGCATTTTCGAGCACCCCGGCCTTCACGACGATATCGGGGGTAATGTACCGCTTGAGCAGCTTTTCGAGTTCTCCGGACACCATTACCCCCACGGATGCCAATACCGGGCGGCATAGTAGCGCCCGCCTACGGCATAGGGCTGGATGGCCTGCCAAAACGTCTGTCCGCACGGCGTCTGCGCGTAAAAGGCTTTCCCGGTGTCCTGGGGCACGGAGAAGCTGATGCTGACAGTTCCTTCCGTCGCCGAGGCCACTGGCCCGGCCTGCCCCATCGGCCACAAGGCCAGCGTCGCCAGATGGCAGACGAGGAGATACAGAAGCGTCTTGCGGATCATGATGCCGTGGGCCGGATCATAAGGAACCGGGGATGAGTTTGTGTTGTCCAAGAGCAGACAGGCGACGTCGAACGCCTGCCGAAGCTGTGCATCGGTCAGGAGAGGCTGCCCGGTCTTCGGATCGACGAAGCGCGGGTAGGCCTCCCGGAACTCCTGCGGGTCAAAGACAACAACAGCCACGGTTTAGAACCCCGCCTTGCTCTGGAGCGGTTCGGTCTGCGCCTTGGCTACGTCCACGGGCTCCAGCCCGTTGCGCAGTTCCGCCCTTTCGTCGGCCTCGTCCACGGCGTCGGCCTTGCGCGCCTGCGCGAAGATGAGCCCGGACTTGAAGATTTCCATGTGCGGACCATAGGTCTTTTCAATGTATGCCCAATCGTCGGCGTTCACCCGCGTCAGCCCAAACGCGCCCACGGGCAGCACGCCCTTTTCCTTTCCGCGCAGGCTGGCGGCGTTGCCTTCGATGAGCACCTTGCGTCCGTCGGGCATGGGGAACGTGATCCCGGTCGCCCGGTTCAGGGCGACCATCACTGTATCCGTCTTCGTCGCCTGCGTTGTTTCCGGGGCGGTATTCTTTTTGGGTCTGGCCATATCTCTGTATCCCTCCGTTGTTTTGGTCATCATGACAAAAGAGCCGGGACGAAATCACCGTGAACAAAGTTCGGCTATGCGGCACGGCGAAGGCGGTACTTGCCCAGCATGTTCAGGTCGTTTTTCAGGGACAGCCGGAAGGCTTCGATCACGTCGACGTGGTACGCCTTCACGCTCCCGAAACGGCTGTCCTCGATTTCCCGGATTTCGTAATCCATACGGCGGGACATATCGGAAAGCTTGCGTCCCGCGACGGAGTACGCGGCTGGCGTATCTGCGAAGACGTCAAGGAACCACGGGATGCCCTTCACGGACTTGTAGTCCCTGCCCCGCCCAAGTTCGTTCTCAAGAGCCGCAGCCTTGCGCACGGCGGCAGAGGCGGTTGCCATCGCGGTGGCCTCGCGGCGTGAACCGATTTCGGCCTTGGTGCGGATTGCCTCGTCGCGCTCGGCTTCGATGCGCCTGATGGTGTCCTGCGCGACCAGCACGGCGCGGGCAAGGATGGCTTCGGGCGTATCGTCCGGCTTGGCCATCAGGTAGCCGCCCGTCTTGCGGATGGAGGGGATGACCTCATGCGTCACCCACCGCTTGAACGCCTTGGCTTCGGGCTTGCGGGAACGCAGGATGAGGGAATACAGGCCCGGTTCGGAAATGATTGTCATTTCCTGCTTTCCACCGGGGGTGTCCATACTATGGACGTCCTTTTCATCCTCATCCAGAAGTGCAAGGCTTGAACGAGGGTTGCCCAGTTCAAGAATATCGCACACGTCTTTCGCCACGAACCATGGTTGTACCTTGCGCTCAACAACGCGAAGGGAACCGAACTTTTCATGCTTGAAAAGAGCCAAGGGGGAATTTTCCATCGCTGCACCTCCATAGTGTTTTGGAGATGATGCCGCATGGCGGCGTGGGGGCACACCGTGAACAAGGTTCGGGAAAAGCTCTCTCACCTCTGGCGCTTGACATGGGACATGCGTTATGGCGTCCTACTCGGAAAGCAAGGAGCCGCCATAATGATGGACTTGAAGAGCTTTGTAGAAGAAACGCTGTGCCAGATCGCCGAGGGCATCCACGGCGCGCAGACGCGGTTGCGGGGCTCTGGGGCGCTCATTAATCCGTACTACCATGCTAAAGAAAATGGCCCTGAACGGATCAAGAACCCCGAAGCGTTTCATTCCCAAACCCAATTGCAGACCGTGGCTTTTGATATTGCCATTACGGCCAGCAAGTCTGGCAAGGCTGGAGGCGGTTTTGGCGTGGCCGTGATTGCCGCGAGCCTGAAGGCGGATGGGCACCGGGAAACATCCGATTCTAGCACATCGCGGGTTCGGTTTGAGGTTGTAGTTGATCTTCCTCATCAAAAACCTGAACAGCCGTGAAATCTATCGTGGGTTCCCCCCCCACCATGGAAAAACAAATGTGAAAATGGACAGGCTCGCCCTTGGGGACAAACCCCTTTAACTGCCGCAACACAACCTCAACCCAATAATTGGTATTTTCAACGTACATGCGGACCTTCCTTTTTCAGGATGATGCCCTGAAATCATTCTTGACATCCCCTCCATTGTGTGCCGGTTTTGGGAAAAACAGGGAGGGGAATATGTCCTATCTTGTAGCTTATGAAAAACAGCCCGGCGAAGCCTCCAATGAAAGGGAGGAGCTCAACCGCATGTATGGAGCCGGGTATATTCCGATCCGCCCCGGCTTATTTCTGCTCCTCTCCGGGCCTCATGCACAGCAGATCCAGAGCGACCTCAGCAGGGTTCTCGGAAACCTGTCTTTTCTGTTCGTTGCTCGCGTAACCGACGACTATGCTCTGCAATTTCATCCTGAGAATAGCGATGTGCAAACGCTTCTGGAAAACGTGTTGCCGCGTCGGGGTAACATTGAATGAGGAGTGCCCTCAGCCCCTCCATCTTTTTGCTCAAGAAACCGTCATATTCGATAAACACCCCGTTCCCGGTGGGGATGATGCGGGAATCTTCAACCGCAAGATGAAATCCCCTTTTCAGTTCCATTGCGTTCATGCGCTACCTCCTTACGTGCCAATACAGCACATTGAAAAAGGATAGCCCGCAGGACAACGGGGCAGATACCGTGAACAAGGTTCGTACAGGCAAAAGAAAAGCCCCTTTCGGGGCGGAGGGCGACGGCGGTGGATTTTTGGAACGGCCTATGCCATGATAGCCTCATCTATAATAAGGGGGATGATGTATGGCTACCTACATCAAGTTTCTGGCAGGGGACTACGGGAAAGAAGAATATATTTACATTAAGAATAAAAACAAGTTGCGTTGCTCTTCAAAAATGTTTGGAGCAAAGGAACTTTTTCTTTCCAGTATTGCCTCTTGCGAAGTAGCCAATGAAGAATCGGTCAAAAAGCTCGGCGGAACTTTGGGAGGCGCACTTGTCGGCGGCGTCTTGCTTGGAGGCATCGGAGCGGTTGCGGGTGCGGTAGCTGGAGGCAAGACGACTGAGTCTACCGTCATTATTGAGTTCAAAAATGGAAATAAGGCATTGGCAAAGGTGAATAGCCCCATGATGGAGGTTATCCGCGCACACCTTTTTGATGACCAATTGGCCCAAGAGCGTGGAGAACCAAACCCGCTTATACATCATGAACGTTCTCAGACGCCCCCTAAAAAAATTGCCCTTATCATTGGAGTGCTGATAACAGCAGTGCTAGCCGTATTGTGGCTGAGTTGTGCCCTCCAAACGCCGCCCAATACGAATGGGGCCTTGTTATGGGGAATCCTCACTATCCTTTCCGGACTGTATTCTTGGAAAACCTATAAGAAAATATATAAATCTTAATATATTAACTTGAATCCGAACAGGGAGAGAGGACCATGGATTTTTCGGAAAGAATTGCTGAATTGTCGAAAAAGGTAAAGAATCTGGGAGATAGCCTCAAGACCGAAGAGGCCACGAAAAACGCCTTGGTGATGCCTTTCATCGCGGCCCTGGGATACGACGTTTTCAACCCTGCGGAAGTCGTGCCCGAATTTTCAGCCCCCATCGGCGAATATAAGGACGCCCGCGTGGACTATGCGATTCTTGTGGACGGCAAGCCTATCCTTCTTCTGGAGTGCAAGGCTTTGGGCACGTCTCTCGACATGAAGCACTGCAACCAGCTACAGCTTTACTTCCACGGAACGGAAGCCCCCATTGCCATTCTGACGGACGGCAACCGTTACCGGTTCTATTCCGACCTTGAAGCAGCCAACAAAATGGACAGCAAACCCTATATGGAGTTCGTCCTTGACGATATGGATGAAATGCTGCTTCCGGAACTGCGCAAGCTGGCAAAAGGCAAATTTAATCGAGACGCCTGCATGAGTGCTGCAAACGAACTTAAGTACAACCGTGAGTTCAAGCGCATCATGGGGGAACAGATGGAAACGCCCCACGAAGATTTCGCACGCTTTTTCATCGGACAGACGTATGATGGGCGTATCACGCAAAACGTTCTGGATCGCTTCACTCCAATCCTTACCGCTGCGCTTGACCAGTTCATCAACGACCGCATCAACGACCGATTGAAAAATGCCATGACGCAGCAGAAACCGGAAATTGTAGAGATAGAATCCGAAGATACCCCACAAGGAAAAGAGCAGGATTCGCGTATAGTCACCACCGAGGAAGAAAAAGAGGCGTATTACCTTGTCAAATCGCTTCTGGTGGGCACCGTTGATCCGGGGCGCGTAGCCATGCGGGACAGTATCAGCTACTGCTCCATCCTTCTTGACGACAACAGGCTCAAGCCTCTGTGCCGTCTGTATTTCAACGGAAAACAGTGGAGGGTCGGACTGTTTGATGGGGAGAATAAGGACGCAAAGGAAGACATCGAAAAACTGGAAGATATTATCCCCTTTGCGGATCGAATCCGGGCTACGGCCTTGAAATACGATAACAAGTAAAACTTTCCAACGTGGCGTTGCTCGCCAATGATGAAGAACATCCAGATACGGGCAACGCCACTGCTTTTCTCTTTACATTTTTCGCGTTTTGTGCTGTCTTTTTTCTACGGTGCTCGTAACACCAACAGTAGGCGGACAACGCCACCCGACAGTTCGGCGCTTTTTTGTGCCCTTTTTCCAAAGTCAAGATTTCTCTTGGCTGTGTTTTGGGCTATAATTGCATCCAATGAATGCCGGGTGTCCCTGATATGTCCAAGCCGCAAGGCCAAAGGCAGGGAGCCGCTCCTACTGGCGGTTACGAACACCCGGCACTTGCTATTCGTAAGCAGTGCCAACTCATACAGTAGGGGTTGGTTATGTCTCAGTCTCTTTGCTTCAACGATTTTACGTTCTCCCCCGTCATCCACGACAATCAGCCTTGGATTCCTGCTCGACAACTCGCAAACGCCCTTGGATACAAGGATGAGCGTTCAGTCCACAAGATTTACGAGCGTAACAAGGATGAGTTTTCTTCAATGATGTCAACGGTGGTCAATTTGACCACGGGTGTCATGGAGCTTCCCACCCGCATCTTCTCACTTCGCGGCTGCCACCTCCTCGCCATGTTCGCCCGCACTCCGGTAGCAAAGGCATTCCGCAAGTGGGTGCTGGACGTCATCGAGCAGTACGGCGACAGGGTGCCCGTTGAACAGCCTGTGACGCTCAACGACGAGCTGATCAGTGCGGCGGAACGTGCCGAGCTCAAGCTCATCGTAGATGCCAAGCTCTCGACATACCCCGCCGCCGTGCAGGGCAAGGCCCGCGCCGAGATATGGACGAAGCACAACCGCCATTTCCGCATCGCGGAATACAGCCAGCTCCCGGCCAGGCTTATGCCAGAGGCCCGCGAGTTCCTGCTTTCCGTCCGCGTCCGCGCCATCAATGCCATACCCACGGCGGAATCCGCGATTCCGTACCCTGCGCTTCCCGCCTCCAGCGTCTACGCCGCCCGCATCGCGGCCCTCGACCGCCTCGAAGAGGAATGGATCGAATTCGCGGGGGAAACCCGCTCCCGGCTCCACCGATTCGTCAACGAGCTCTTGCGCGTCAAGGAGAGCACTTATCCCGAACTGCTGAACCGGGTATGTTCCCGGCAGAACATCTCGAAGGATCCGCTTCTCGGCATCCTACAGTCCAACTCGTACAACGCCCAGACGTGGATTGACGCGGGAATCTCGGAAATGAGAGCGGCAATCCGTGCCGCGAAGACCGCGAACAGGTTGATGCTAGGATAGCCCTTGACCCCGAGCACGGGAATGGCTATTGAAAAAAGGAAGGGCGGCAAGTGGTGACACACCTGCCGCCCAGTGGGACACCCTCCCGAGATTGATCATCTCAAGTTTGCGCCCCGGTTGGAGTTCGCACCTCCTACCGGGGCAACTGCGTTATTGGTTCAGCATGAACCGAATCACCACAGCCACAATGACGCCGCCAATCACTTGGACAGCGACGTCCCGGAGGAAGTGTCGCATGGAGTACCCTCCTTTCAGGAGAGTGCCCCACAGCGGTTTTCTATCCTTTCCCTATTCCCTTGTCAAAGAACGACTATCAGAACACCGAGGCGCATTTCTGCTTACTTTTTGCATGTAGAGGACAGAAGTTATCATTACTGAGCAGAGCCCAAAGATGTAAAGAAAGCCCCAACCGTTAAACAGGCGGTTGGGGCTTTCGCATGGGGGGAGGATGGGGCTAAGCTCCAGTCATTTGGGCAAAGGCAAAGGGCATGAGCACGATACCGCCGTAGGTGGTGCCGACGAACTTCTGACGGAAGCTGGACAGGTCGGGCACGACGCGTCCGGCACGCATCTTTTCTCCGAAGGCCAGCGTGCCGGATCGCTGCCCGTTCACTTCGGGGGCGATGAGGAACATGGTTTCCCCGGCGGTCATGCTATGCAGCTCGGGTACGGTCACGATGTCAATGCGGGTGAAGTACCGCTTCAACATATCCAGCACGGACACGTTGAAATCGGTAGCCGCGCCGAGGCGAACGGCCAGTTCGGGGGAGAGGCAGAGCTTGAGGGGCGTGTCCTTGTCAATAAGGCCGCTGGACTGCTCGGAAAGCTGCGCGAACAGGGCGAGGACGTCATTGTAGATCTGCACCGTGGTCTTGTCGGCCCATTTCGTGGAGCCGCCCGTGCCCGTGGCCCCTGCGGTGATCGCAGCAGGGAGGTTCGGATCGTTGAGGATACCGTAGATTTCCTTCCCGGCGACGCCGAGCAGGTAGAAACGGTTCTGGTCGATGTCGATGACGTTGGCCGCCGCGCGCTGCTTGGAGGCAGCGAGGTTGACTTTCGCCGTGCTCGACATGTCCACTTCAAAGTCGCCGTAGGTGATGGACGTCTGGAAGACGTACTGCACGCGGGTCTGCCATTCGGAGTTCACGCCCGAAGTCGTGCCGTTGGCATAGTCGGAATACGGCTCGGTCTTTCCGGTCATTTCGTCGACGCGCCACTTCATGTACGGGGTCGTCCAGTCGCCCTTCTTCTCTTCGCCGAAGATTTCGCGGGCGCGCCGGGGCGCGGTCAGGATTTCGATGACCATCGGGTCGATATACGCCAGAAGCTCGGCGGGGACGGTCGTGTTCGGAGTAGTGATGAGCGCGGCGTCCTGCGCAATGCGGGCGCGGTTCTCCGGGGTTGCCCACATGCGGGCGCCCGGGAAGATAAAGCCGTAGCGCTTGGCCTGTTCAAAAGTCGGATTCATGTAGTACCTCCTACGCTCCGGCGGCGGCTGCGCCGAGGTTGGTGCGGGCCTGTTCCGCAGTGGTTGCGCCAGTTCCGCCGTTGGCCACGCCGAGCGCTCCGGTGGCGTTGCTGAAATCTTTCTGCATCAGGTTCGAGGTGTCGCCGCCGGATCCCGACGCTGCGGCCTGTCCCCAATTGCTGATGATGATCGGTTCCCCGATTTCGCCGGGCGTCTTGACGACCCACCCCGTATCGAGGTGCGTCCCGTCGGGGGTCCCGGTGCTGATTGAACCGTCAGCGGTGGAGGCAAGGACGGCCTGCCCCACCGTGGCCTTGGTCGTGGAAACGGCCCAATAGTCGCCCTTCACGGCCACGGTGAGGTTCGAGCCTGCCGGGACAGTCAGGGTACCGTCAGAGAAAATTTCGTAGTTCACGTAGTTGATGACGCGCTCCACGAAGCCGAGCACGGCTGTGGCGGTGCCCGCAACGTTGGTGGCCTGCGTGTTGTCGATCACGCCGGAATCCACGACAGGGAAGACGAAGCGCCCCACAGGGAGGGCCACCGCCGCCAGAGGGTTGAGCGGGGTGTAGATGCTCTGGTCGGGCGTCGCTTTATCGCCCGCAACGCCGGGAGCGACGGAGAGATTGACTTGGGACTGCAAAGGCATGGTGTGCCTCCTATTCTGCAATGGTGATATTGGAAAGCCCTGCGAAGCTGCCGGACATGCGCCCGACGGGGGCCGCGTCACGGGCAACGGAAGGTGTCGCCTTCTGCTTGCGGAGGATATCGATCATACCGGGCCATGCCTGCCGGGGGTACTTGCGGGGATTCTCCCCAAGCTGCTCCAGCGCGTAGCCGTAGACGTCGGACGCGGAGTCGAAGGACAACGGGTCAAGTTCGCCCACCAGCCCGCGCACGTCGCGCACGGCACGGGTAAGGTTCCGCATATGCTCCTGCGCTTCGGCGACTGCGGATGCCTTGATGCGGGCGGCGTCCATTGCGGTGAGAGGACGCGGACCACGGCGGCGGAACGCCCTGTCCTGAGCGGCTCCCTTGTCGTCCGGGGCTTCATCTCCGGTCGCGGGGGAATAGGCGAGATCGGCGAGGGAGTCGGTCAGCTTATTTTTCTGCTCCGGTGTGAGGTCGGGGACGGAAGCGAGGATGCGCTTAATGGCCGCGTCCTTGTCCTCGTCCTTGCCGAGTTCGCGGCGTTCGCCCTCGGATTCGTGTTCCCGGTCAAGCTTGCGCCGTTCCTCGGGGTTCCGGATCAGCTCCTCACCGTACTTGACGCCCTCGGCAAAGGCTTTGCTCTCCTGCGGGTTCTCAGCGTCGAGGCCGCAGGCATCCATAGCCTTTTTCATACCCTCGGACTCATGCTCGCGGTCGAGCTTCCTGCGTTCGTCCGGATTGCGCTCCAGTTCCTCGCCGTATTTCACGCCTTCGGCAAAGGCGCGGGATTCTGCGGGGTCTTCCGCATCAAGCCCGCAGGCGTCCATAGCTTTCTTGGCTTCTTCGTCCATCGCTTCCTTTTTCTCCGGTTTCTCGTCACCTGTTGCAGGGGAATAGGCCAGATCGGAGAGAGTATCTTCGAGCTTTTTGGCCTCTTCGGGCTCCATGCCTTCGGACAGTTCGGCGACGAGCTTGCGGATGGCTTCCGCCTTATCCTCGTCTTCCGTGATGTCCTCGATCTCCCCGGTGACGGGGTTTTTCTTGTGGAGGCTCAAAAGGATATCCGCAAAGTCCTTGATGCCCTGTGCGGATTCGACTTCCTGCTGTTCCACCGCAGGGTCGCCATCCTGAGCTCCCCACCATTTCCTGAACTTGCCCATAAGCGTTCCTTTTTTTGTTGAAGTTGGATGAGAATCCGCCACCACCACGTCCGGCCCGGCCCGCCCTTCTTCGACCAGCGCGACGTGGTTGCCTCGGATGTTCCGCATGATGAAATCGTAAGGGGTGCCCTCGTAGCTGCCCGGCGTGAAATCCGGGTCGTAGCGGTAGGCGCAGGAGAGTTCCCGGAAGGAACCGTCTTCGATGGCGTCGATGGCGGCCCGATCCCACACGGTCAGCGGCGCATCCACATACGGCGGGTTCCAGACCGCGCCCGTGCCCACCGCGCCCACGCGGGTGAGCTTCTGCGGCTCTTCCGCGCTGTCGATGTGGTGCTCAATGTGCAGCGGCAGCCCGGCCCATGTCTCAAGCGATGCTTGAAGTTCTTCCGGGTCACGAAGCCCGTAATAGACAGCCTCGGGGTCAAGCCCGGCTTCTTGCCAGCCCGGAATCTCCCGCCCGTAATAGGGGTTCACCGTCGCTTTCGTGATGTGCGACGCCCCGACGTGCAGGAAGCCGTTCTCGTCGGTTTCCCGCTGTGAGGGGGCCGCGTCGAAGGTGAGAGTGGTATTCATCGCTTCGCCCTAAAGTTTTTGCCCATCATCCGGCAGGCCTCAACGCTATGTCTGCGCTCGTAATCCATAATGGGATAACTGATATGAGGCGGGAGAGGTGCATTCCGAAATTGGGGGTTGCTTCGGAATTCCCGCTCCTCGAAGAGAGCCAACCTGTACTCTAGGGCCTCAATACGTTCTCTCAGTGCTGCTACATCGCCTTTACTGCTTTCCCAGAACATTACTTCTCCTAGTCCCCGAACTCAGGGATTACCGCTCTGTACGTACATTGGCACCCCGGAAGCTCGCCGCAAAGCACCTTGCGCTTCACGTCAGAGTCGTAGAGTCCTTCCGTGATGACGAACTTTTTCCCATTCATGAGCTGGTGGGTATGGCGGCTCGTTTTCTTTCCCGGCACATGCACCCAGATGCCTTCGGTGATGCCGAGCTCTTTGTCCTGCACCCGCTTGATGGCCTCGGTCGCCTTGTTGGACTGGTCACGGGCGATGAATTCGGCCCGGCGCCGGGTAATCTCGTACCGCTTGTGCAGTTCGTCGGTAAGAAAGGCCACGTCCCGGCCCATGCTGGCGGATCGCTGTACAAGCCCCGTCACTTCCGTGAAATAGTGCTGCGGGATGGACTTGATGAGGTTGACGTTTTCCTCGAAAAGAGCCCGCGCCACGTCGCTCATGGCCCTGCTTCTATCCATCCTCACCGTAAAACCCGCATCCTTGAGGGCCTGCCTCATGCCGGCTTCCGTGCGCCGCCTCGTACTGCCCACGAAGTCCCGCGCAAAACTCTCCGCGCTTTCCCTCCACCGCTTCGTCCAGTACCGGAACAGGCTCTTGAGGCGGTCTTGCAGGTCACTCGCCGGGGACGCATCCTGTGCTATGCGGGTTTCCTGCTTCCTGTACTCGGCGCGCAGCCACCACACGACGGAACGCTGCATCTCGTCGAGAAGCGACACCAGCCGCTTCCGGTATTTCGCCCGGATGCCCGCGTTGGGCTTGATGGCGCGGATGACCTTAGCCATAGACGGCCCCGGCCTTGTCCACATCGTCGATGTCGGGCATCAAGCCCTCTTCCCCGGCTTCCGGCAGGGCATCAGGCATTCCATTGCCCTGCGGCACTTCCGCCGGGTCGATGTCGGAGAAGCCGCTGTCCGGGTCACTGGCAAGGGATTGCCGGGCTTCTTCCTGAGAGATGATGTCCCGATCCATGTAGACGGCGATGGTGTCGGCCTTGGTCTTCTGGAGCGTCGCAAGGGCCGCCCTATCCTCTTCGCCGAGGGGCGCGAAGTCGAAAGTCACGGAAGGGTCGATGGTTCCGCGCAGGTAGAGCTGGATACAGTCGAGCGCCTTCTTGATGCCGTCGCGCAGGACTTTCTCCTGCTGGCTCGTGATATGGTCGTAATAGTTGCGGATGTCCGATTCGCCCGTGGCATTGAACCCGGACGGGCTGATGCCGAGCAGCTTGACCGCAGGGGTGCGGTTCAGGGCGGCGAGGATTTCAAGGGACTGGCGCACAATGTCGGTTACGCCGGAAAGCGGCGTTTCCAGCTTGACCACGTCTTCCGATTCTTTGTCGACGGCAAGCACGCCGTCATTGGTCATGGTCTGGATCATGTACCGGATGCGGGTATCGATCTGAGCGGTTCCCCCGGCTGAGTACAGGATGTCTTCCATCTTCGTCTTGAAGACGGTCAGCGAGAACTTGGTCAGGAGCCGGGATTCGGCTGCGCGGCACTCTTGAAAGTGCAGGACATAGTCCCAAAGGATTTGCGCCTGCGGGATGCCCAAAAAATTGTATGCGGGCCGCAACAATACGGGGCATTCGTTCGCCACCAACCGGATGAGGCGCGATGCGTGCACACGCTGCCCAAGCACCCACCACCAGCGCGGACGGAAGTAGTCCGGCTCAAGCGGTGAAAGGCTGTTATAGTCGCCGGGGAAGACGTTCACGGGGTCGATGACGACGAAGCGCAGGAGCCCGCCGGGTTTCAGTTCCGCCGAGTACGGGCTGATGTTCAGCGGGCGCTCCAGCTCTTGCCCGATGGCCCCGGTGTCGATGAAAAGGAAGGCCCCGCCCTCGTACCCCACAAGCTCCGTCGCTTCGTGGAAAAGACGC
>QWCB01003125.1_pt1 | contig 15137 bp, 15 predicted proteins | sample 1972511 | NCBI WGS metagenome assembly QWCB01 (sample SAMN09866719, study PRJNA288562) | Human gut metagenome isolate term5_stool, whole genome shotgun sequencing... | isolation source: gut | host: Homo sapiens | place: USA: California
AGAAGGCAGCTTCAAAAGAGATTGTCAACGAGCAGAGGCGCAAGCAGCAGTTATAGAACAATGGGCTAAAACTACAGGCTGTTGGGTTGATGATGTTGATAAAGATTTTGAACAAACATTCGGTGAACAACTTGCCGAAGGTGGAGAAGCGCATGTGTATGACAATGGGAATACAATTATCAAACGAATAGGTCTTGATTATTACATTCTTCCAGTGTTGGCACTTGATCGGATAACCCTTCATAATACGTTGTTTCCAGAAACGCGACTAACTGTATTAGGTTTTGGTAGAACTATTGATGGTGATTTTCAAATTATAGTGCAACAGCCGTTTATACATGGTACGGCACTTTCTGATGACGAGATACGTGATTATGTAGAGTCACTTGGTTTTAAACTTATAAATCCTCGCAATTGGACTTATGCCACACCGAGTATTTACCTTAGTGACATGCATGATGAGAATCTTATCAAGTCGCCCCAAGGCAATATATTCGTTATTGATTGTGACATTCGCATAAATACGCCCAATCTTAAATCTGAAGGAGTACGTAAACTTTCAAATGAAGTAGAGTTTATAGTATGATTTTTATTCCCCATCCGAGTGGCGGCATAGCGCAGAGCGATACTGCGGTGGGGAACAATGTCGTAATACCGTCCGAATGACGGTACCCCAAAATATTAACGACGATTCATGTCCGATTAACGGCGATTAATGTGAAAAACCCTGGCGGCTTGCCCGCCACCAACACCCCTTATGCTATAAGCGCGCGTTAAAAACCGAGAAACCCTTGGCCGTTTAGAAATAAAGTCGTAATTTTGCCAAATTAAAGAAAGGAATAATTGTCATGAAGACAATAGATCAGATATTAAAGATCAAAGCAGTTGTGCTTTACATCCTGAAGGCATTCCCAGAGGGAGTGGACTACATCCACCTCTTTAAGGTCATGTACTTTGCCCAGCAAAACCAGCTGAAAGAGTACGGCTTGCCCATCATCTACGATACTTTTGTGGCACGGAAGCATGGCCCTGTTCCAACATTGACCTACAAGGTGTTGCGTGGAGTAGAAGGAAAGGCTGAGATATCTTCTTCGGAGTTGAAAGACTTCGCCGACTCGTTGAAAGTCGAATTATCACAGGACGGCCATCAACTTATTCTTGCTTCAAAGCAAGCTGTTTGCGATATGGACGAACTCTCAGTAGCTGACGTCAAGATGCTTGATAAGTGGATAGACAAATGCAAAGGCGTAGATTCCTTTGATTTGTCAGACAAGTCGCATGAGGACAAAGCATGGAAGCGTGCAAAGCGACAAGCAGATAAAACTGGCGAGGATACAAAGATCACGATGTATGAAATGGCAGATGCTGCAGGTGCCAGCAAAGCAATGTTGGCCGTTATTCGTGAGCATCAATCCGTTCAAAAAGCATTGTCATGGACTTAAGGGAAGTGCTAGGACATCGTCCTTGCGAAGCCTTGTTCATGTTGTTTCCCTTGCAGCAGGATTTCTGTCCACCCAAGTGCCTTGCCGAAGGCGTTGTTATATATTGTACTTGTTGTTCTAGTTGTTTTCCCTTATCAGTAAGTAATATCCCCATCCGAGTGGCGGCATAGCGCAGAGCGATACTGCGGTGGGGAACAATGTCGTATTAGTATTACCGTCAGAACGACGGTACCCAAAAATATTAACGACAGATTAATGTCCGATTGACGGCGATTAATGTAAAAAAAAGAAATGGCAACTACCCAATTAAACGAAATGCGTAAGAAGATGTTCCGTCAATTCGAAGAACAGCTAAAGGTCCGCAAGCCCGAAGACAGTTGCTTCTATTGCCACTCTTCTGAAGACCGTATCGTCCTGTCCCATGCCCTGTTCTGGGTAATGACCCAAAACATAAGGGGGCGGATGGCAAAGCAGAAGTTCCTCTTGCTGCTTCGTCAATACCAGGAAGAGATGCTTGAAGCCTACCTCATAGAATCGCCAGATTTCTCCGACCTACTTCACTATTGCAATGTCATTTACGACTGCCTACCCAATATTCTCGTAGGCTTAAGCGAATTTCGTGACGACAAAGACGCCCGAAGGCTCGCTGCAATATCCGTTGTCGCCTGCGGTTATGGTGGAGACATGCCGGAAGACCTTAGCTATGAATTGCTCGACGATATAGACTTCTATTACAACAGGGTCAAATGCCGCAAGATAGAACGTATACTGCCATTGCTAAACAAACTGGTGGTGGAAGAGCAAAAATCGTTCAACTAATAGTGACGTCAGTCCCCAAAAATATTAACGACAGATTAATGTTCGATTAACGGCGATTAATGTGAAAACCCTATGGTAGATGGAATAATAAAACTCGAAGATTATGCAGAACAGTTTTTCAACAAGCAATTATTATTTAAACGCTACTCACCAAGCGAACAGCATGGCTGCGCAACACAGATTAATGGCCGATTAACGGCGATTAATGTGAAAATCCTTTGGCGACTTGCCCGCCAACCCATCCTTACCTCGTAAGATCTCAAACCATTTGACGTAAACCACTCCGTTGGTGCCTCTCCATTATGAAACCTGAAAACAAACCCACACAAGCGATTCATGTGCAATCGCATGACTGGGCAGCTGAAAACCAGCAGCTTCGCAAAGAACTTCTATCTCGCGAAAAACGAATAGAGGAACTGGAAGCTATGGCTTCAACCCTGAACAACCAGCTATCCGAAAAGATAGACCAAATAAACGACATGATGCAGAAGATGATCTCCCTTATGACAACCAATGGGGACGCAATTCTTTTGGATTCTCTTCGTCAGTCAGTAGTCGCTGAGATTCGCGCAGAATTTGAATCCCGTGAACAAAAGTTGAAGGAGTCATACGCCCACGAACGAGAGGAACTTACTTCTGACTTCAGTGCCCGTTTAGCTGTCTGTCAGGACGAGCTAGATCGTTTGAAAGGCTAACCGATGAGGAAGCAATAAATGGCTAATTACCAAAACGCTTGTAGAGTTGAGCGTGAAAACTCTAGTGTAATCGTAGATTCGATACAAATTGTGTTTGAAAATCTCATTAAAAACTTAATGAAATAGACAATATGGAAAAGTCACAAAAGACCGCGCTCCTTTATAGTCTTCAAGATTATATCGGTGCATTCAGAATTCTTGATGCTTTGCCCTATTCCGCAATTCGTCCCGAGCACGTCAAGCCGTTTGTTGACACAGAAAATTACCTGTTGTCAACGATTGAACTTGCTAAGCAGGAGTACCAATCATCACAAGATAAAAACTTGTATGGTTTGTATGTTGGTGCAGAGTCAGCAATAAAGGCAGCAAATGAGACCCTGAAAGCTGAGGGTAAGGATAGAAAAGTTGAGATATTTGGGAATTATGAAGCTAAAGACTAATGAGAGTATGCTTTGAAGAGACATTCTCTTTCATTGAATGGACTCTCTCTTTGACAAATTCAAGTGCTTATCGTTACTATGCTTCAAGGCGAATATGATCTTAGAGTGAGGCGTCAGGAATCGTTCCTTTTGGCACAAGATGGACAATTTTTGGGTATGCTATCTTCGAATAAGTATCAAACAGACTCTATCATGAATGAATATGGAGTATATGGAAGTAAATATTCTGCGACTTCAATTTTCAACCAACATAGCCGTTATGGCAGTCCGCATGCCTTGTATAGTGCGTTCAACCCTAATACAAGCACTCCGCCCCTGATTATACTTAGAGGGCAACTTATTGGAATTTTATCTGTCTTATTCTACTCCTTGCAGTGATAGTTATTTCGTGTATTGTTTATTGTAAGGATAAAGACAAAGGATTCATATCAACACTATGGCAAATGGTAATGCCCGTTATAACATTGTCCTTAGGATATATATTTGGTAAAAGGGAATAAAGTATCAATGCTTTAAAAAGTATTTGAATAATATAAGTCTTCTTTGTGCTCAACGGTTGCTCAGCAAAGGAGATAGATAAAGAGCGACCTAATAAAAGTTTTTTTATGGATTATAGCGAACCGAAAGTTTTAGCACAGAGTGCGATTATGATGGCAGATTGTCAAAAAAAACCTTGTGGAAGGCCCTCCTGTTCAGGCAAACCTTCTGGCAGGCATTAATTAACTCTTCTAGAAATGGTGCGGTGGTAAATCTGCCACCGCACTATTTAATGACACTATGATTGTATACAAACTTCCATACATACTATTTAGAAAATACCCGAATTTTGGTTATCTTACAGACAACCGCAATTTCGGCTATGATACCGCGACGAAGAGTAGCTTAAAAGTTGGCGATATGTTGTTGTCGTCTATTGGAAGCGTCTTCTATTCTACGTTGTCAGAAGATCCTCGGACAATTGATGAAATTGTAGAACAATTGTGCGATTTTTTTCTCAAATACACCTGCCAGTGTTATTCGAAAAGATTGTGTTGCGTTTTTTACAAAATTGCATACGGAAGGCTTCGTGTATTGTGGCGAAACAGTAGACGTGCCATATCTGAAATCTTGCTATTTTTCCTATGATAAAGTACAGCCATATGAAAATGGATACACCAAACGCGAGGCATCTCGAGCCATTTATGAGAAGACTTTTGGCGATACTCCTCGTTTGACCCGTGTTCATCTCGATATATCAAGTCGTTGTAATGAAAGATGCGTTCATTGTTATATTCCGGACTATAAAAAATGCAGTATAATGAGAGTGGGTGTCTTTGATAGAATTCTCTCACAATGCCGTGAAATGAACGTTCTTAATATAACTATCAGCGGAGGTGAGCCTATGCTCAACCCTCATTTGGGACAATTCTTGTTAAAATGTAGAGATGCTAATTTCTCTGTCAATTTACTTTCAAACTTGACACTTCTAACGAATGAACTTCTTGATATCATTGCCGCCAACCCTCTTGTTAGCGTTCAAACTTCATTATATGCAATGGATGAAAATGTACATGATACAATTACTCAAAAGCATGGTAGTTTTCGAAAGACAATCCGATCTCTAAACAAACTTCACGACAGGAATATTCCTCTTCAGATAAACTGTCCAGTGATGAAGCACAATCTTAAAAGCTATAAAGATGTTATGACTTATGCAAAGTCAAAAAATATAGAAGCGGATTTTGATTGTTCTTTGTACGGTAGTTATGATCTTTCTAAAAGCAATTTATCATGTAGGTTAAATTCTAATGATATAAATGATGTTATTTCTTTTGAACTTTCCTCCAAAGAAAATCATGAAAGAGTTTTACGACAGGCCCAAGACAAAAAAGTAGATGCTAATGATCCGATATGTCAAATATGTAAAAACTCTTTATGCTTTTCGAATAATGGAGATGTCTATCCATGCGAAGGGTGGCAATCTTTGAAATTAGGTAATATCATGGATCAATCTCTTGATGAAATATGGATAAAATCTGCAATGACAAATAAATTAAGGGAATTGACATATGAAAATTTCCCGCGATGCAATTCCTGTGCTGATAAAAGTTATTGTAACACATGTCTTATCTTGAATGCTAATGAAGATGCTAGAGGGGGCTATAAAAACATAAATACGTTCCAGTGTGAAGTGGCAAAGATAAAACATCGCCAGTGTCTTTTGAGATCAGGTTTGAAGAGATAGAATTATTTTCATTCTGACAAGCGAAAGCAATGCAAAGGATATAGCCGTTGAACCGTCCTATTCATGATACAAAGCTTCTTAAGTGATTAATTTAGTTTTGATATCTTTGGCGTTTCTTAAAAAACATTTTGAAACTAGAACCTAAATGGTGTACTAATATAAAAACGTTTATGTCAGTAGTAAAGCAAATATATAAGCTTAGACGAGATTTTCTGTTGATTGGATTAACAGGGAGAACTGGTAGTGGTTGTACCACGGTAGCAGATATCTTAAGAACAGAAGATTTTAATATCTTAAAGTCTAAACACAAAGATATCAATGACTCCGTATGGGATAACGATAGTCGGAAGAGCCGTATTGTATATAGGTATATGCGTGAGCATTGGCATCCGTTTGTTTGTATAAAGGCGAGTAATGTGATATATTACTATGCTTTGATGCTTGAGTTTGAGGCCTTTTTGAAGGAGATTAGCACTCATGGGAGTGCTGAAAAAATCAAGGCAACCAATAAACCTATCCAGGATACTAAGATTAAAGAAGCGGTAAAGAAGCATCAAGAGCAATATGAAAGTCTCCATAAAATGGTGGAAGACTGTGAACGTTATTTCAACGAACCAAATAATTCAACGAAATTTGAGGAAGAACAAAACTTCATCAAACTTATAACAGAAGATATTTCTCTTTTTAGGAAGGAGGTAACGGAAACTCTTCAAAAAGACTCAAGAGCTATTCTGTCAGACATACTACAACGATGGGGAAATAATATAAGACGTTATGACTCAGTTATTGAAAATTCAGATAATTTGGAAAGTGATAAAGCACCTGCGTGCCTGGCAAGAAAAATAAATTGTTTTATCAAGCTCATTCGTCGGCATACTGAAAAAGAAATAAAGCAAAATAATACAAGTACAAACCCTGGAAAAACAGAGGCTTTTACACACATTGTAATAGATGCTCTTCGTAATCCTTATGAAGTTCTATACTTTCGAGAGAGGTATGCTTCTTTTTATCTTATGTCTATCAATACAGATGAGCAGATTAGAAAACAGAAGTTGGTAGAGCGTGGCTTTGATATTAAAGAAATAGAAGAACTGGATAAAGAAGAGTCTGCAAAGCGGGATTTTAGAGATTCATATTCCAAAATTGATATAAACAAATGCATAGAATTGTCAGATATCCATATTACCCATAATGGCATAGAAGTGACACGAAATCGCGAGCTTGTTAATCAGATTCTGACATATCTTTCACTAATACGGCACCCGGGTTTGGTTCCTCCGTCGCCCATAGAACGGACCATGCAAATAGCATATACCGCAAAACTAAATTCTGGATGTTTGTCAAGACAGGTTGGAGCAGTGGTTACAAACAGTGATTTTTCTGTAAGATCAATAGGATGGAATACAGTTCCTCAGGGACAGACTCCGTGTAATTTACGTTCATTGACAGACTTGCATAATCAAGAAGATGATTACGCTTATAGTAATTATGAACGCTTAGACTTAAAATTTGCTGCAGGCGTTGATAAGCTATATTCGGCATATAAATGTCGTAAATGCCAAGAGGGTGTGATAGGTTTACCCTTATGTTATTGTTTTAATGACATTCATAATGTAGTTGAAGATGACCATAAAAACCAGGTGCATACAAGAAGTCTACACGCAGAAGAGAATGCAATACTTCAGCTGTCCAAATATGGTTCGACAGGAATAGAAGGAGGGCGCCTCTTTACGACTTCAAGTTGTTGTGAATTGTGTGGAAAAAAAGCATATCAGTTGGGCATTAAAGAAATCTATTATATAGATGATTACCCCGGCATAACACGAAATCATATTATAGAGTGTGGTACGAACTCTCCAAAAATGGTTTTGTTTCATGGTGCAATAGGTCGAGCATATATTAGCCTTTTTAATCAATTTCTTCCGCTCAAGGATGAAATAGAGGCTTTGACGGATATAGACCCGAAGGAAGCATGTAAGACAAATGGTGGTAATACTAAAGAACAAAAGAACAATGATACAGGTACAAACAAATGATCCAAAAGGCTTGTTGGATAAGATAAGGGAAGCTATTGAGAATAATGTCGTTGTTACTTGGCATTTAGACAATGATGGTGACTTCTTGCCGACTCAAGAACAATGGATAGGGAAAGCTTGGATTACGCCCTTGATAACAGAAGACGCTCCAAATAGTCTTTATTTTGGGATTATAGAATCTAAGCAACAAAGAATGACAAAAGCGATTTATGGTGTTTTCCTTGGGCGTTTTGCAGAGATGTTGCTTACGCATTTTGATACAGATATGAAGTCGCTTTGTATAAGCCCGTTGTTAGTTGACAATATAGATGTTTTTACTAAGTAAATGACTTCGTCCTTAAGAATTTTATCAATATTTGTTGTTTTTGTTGGAATCTGTGTCTTTGTATTTTTTTTGATTTTTTTACCCACGCATAATATCATCCTAACTTCTGAAGGTGAGACACCCGACATGTCGTTGACGGGAAATATTGGAGATTTTGTTGGCGGCACCATAGGTACAATATTTACGTTGGCTAGTGCGCTGTTGGTTATTGTTACATTGCGCGAACAAGAAAATCAGAATGCCCGAGATAGATTTGCGCAAAGCTTCTACGAAATGCTTCATCTGCATAGGGAAAATGTGTCTGAGATGAGTTTGTCAAAAGGTAAGGGGATAACACTAAATGGCAGAATGGTCTTTTCTGAATTGATAAAAGAATACACGCAAGTATATAAACTAATAGATTCATATTGTGAAAATATATTGTCTTGTTCTAAGTGTGAAAGTGTAAAGAATTATCTAAATGTAAAAGAAAAGAGGTTGTTGTTAGAAATGAAGCTAACATATGGGTACTTCTTTTATGGCTCTGATGATTATACATTAGATCAAGCAAGCAATGATGAAGATCGTATTCAAGTAGAGCTTAAGCGGTTGTTGGATTATAATAATTATACCATATCATCTCACAATGTTCTCCTTGGTCATTATTTTAGGCATCTTTTTCAAATGGTAAAAATGTTGGAGAACGAGGGCTCTCTTAAAGATTTTGATAGGTATAATTATGCGAAACAACTTAGGGCACAATTAAATGACGATGAGCAGTTGTTGCTGCATTATAATGCAATGTCTGAGATTGGTGCTGAATGGTATAAACCATACAGAAGAAGTACTAGGGAAAGAAAGCCTATGTCTCTGATTGAAAGATATCAACTGATAAAGAATATTCCTTTTAATATGGAAGTGCTGGGCGTGAAAACAGAACTATTAAAAATGCAGAGGCGTGTTCCCGTTTAAGGCATTATTCTCCATATTATAAGGAAATACATCAAAACACTTTTTCCGTAAGTGCAGAAGATGTTTTGTAATACAAAAACCACGGAAATATAAACATATATTTATGAAAACAGTAATGCTTGTTTTCGGGACCCGTCCCGAGGCCATCAAGATGTGTCCTCTCGTCAAGGAGTTCCAGAAACATACGGATGAGTTTAGAACCGTAGTGTGTGTGACGGGTCAGCACCGTGAAATGCTTGACCAAGTATTGACCATCTTCGACGTGAGACCTGACTACGACCTCAACATCATGAAGCAAGGTCAGGATCTGTATGATGTAACGGCTCGCGTACTGACGGGTATGCGTGACGTGTTCAAGGAGTGTAAGCCCGACGTGGTGCTTGTGCATGGCGACACCACAACTTCGACGGCTGCAGCCCTTGCCGCATTCTATCAACAGATACCCGTAGGACACGTGGAGGCTGGTCTCCGTACACACAATATCTATAGTCCTTGGCCCGAGGAGATGAATCGTCAGATAACAGGGCGTATCGCTACCTATAACTTCTCTCCGACACCGCTTTCGGAGAAGAATCTTCTTGAGGAGAAGGCCCATGGTAATGTATTTGTCACGGGCAACACCGTGATAGATGCCCTCCACATGGTGGTTGGCAAACTCAACAATGATGCCGCACTGGCTAAAGAGCAGGATTCTGTCCTTCTTCAAGCAGGATATGACGTCACACGTCTGAAAAATGGTAAGAAGCTTGTCTTGATCACAGGTCACCGCCGTGAGAATTTTGGAGATGGATTCATCCGTATGCTCTCCGCCATGCGTGATTTGTCCATGAAATACCCAGGGGTGGACTTTGTGTATCCCATGCACCTGAACCCCAATGTGAGGCGTCCAATCCATGAAACCTTCACGGGTATGGACACCCTTCCCAAGGGAAAGGGCTGGGGAGAGGCTTCCAACTTCTTCTTCATCGAACCGCTCCAGTATCTGGAGTTTGTCCACCTCATGTCGAAAGCCGCCATCGTGCTTACCGACTCAGGAGGCATCCAGGAAGAGGCCCCCGGTCTTGGCAAGCCCGTCCTCGTGATGCGTGACACTACGGAGCGTCCCGAGGCCCTTGCCAGCGGTACAGTACATCTTGTGGGTACGGACTACGACAAGATTATGAATGAAGTAAGCGTGCTCCTAGATAGCGAGGAGGCGTATAAGAAAATGTCACAAGCCGTCAACCCCTACGGAGACGGAAAGGCTTGTGACCGCATCGTCCGCATTCTCAATGGCGAGGAAGTGGAGCGTTATGCATAAAGATAAGTGGAATACATTTTAAAAACATCAAAACAGAAAAAACACTATGGTTAATGTAATTGGATTAGGCTATATCGGACTTCCGACAGCCCTTATGATGGCAGCGCACGGAGTAGAAGTGATCGGTACCGACTACAACAAGGAACTTGTCAATACGTTGAACGCTGGTCATACTACGTTCAAGGAAGACGGGCTGGACGATCTCTTTCAGAAAGCACTGAAGGCAGGAGTCAAATTCACCACGGAATATCAGAAGACGGACATGTATATCGTCTCTGTTCCTACCCCTTATGATAAGTTCTCGAAGAAGGTGGATGCCTGCTATGTCGTTTCGGCCGTGAAAGACGTGATGAAGGTTTGTCCCAAGGGTGCGACCGTCGTCATCGAGTCAACAGTCAGTCCAGGCACTATCGACAAGTTTGTGCGTCCCGTGATAGAGGCCAATGGTTTCACGATAGGGGAGGATATCAACCTTGTCCATGCTCCAGAGCGTATCATCCCGGGCAATATGGTGTACGAACTGCTGCACAATAACCGCACCATTGGTGCTGACAACAAGGAGATTGGTGAGAAGGTAAAGCAGTATTATGCCAGTTTTTGCCAAGGCGAAATTGTCGTGACGGATATCCGTTCTGCTGAGATGTCAAAGGTTGTCGAGAATACCTTCCGTGCCGTGAATATCGCCTTTGCCAATGAGCTTTCGCGAATCTGCCGCCATGACAATATGGATGTGTATGAGATTATCAAAATCTGCAATATGCACCCGCGCGTAAACATTCTTCAGCCAGGCCCTGGAGTGGGAGGTCATTGTATCTCCGTAGATCCTTGGTTCCTTGTCGGTGACTACCCCCAGTTGGCCAAGGTCATTGATGAGTCTATGAAGACCAACGACAGCCAGCCGACATTTGTTCTCAACCGCATCTATGAGATAATGAAGGAGAACGGTATCACTGACAACCGTCGTGTCGGTTTGTATGGCTTGACTTACAAGGAGAACGTGGATGATTATCGTGAGTCGCCTACGCTCCAGCTTTTGGAGGCACAGGAGCGACACCTTGCTCGTCCTTTGAAGTGCTATGACCCGTTCTTGGAAAATCATAAGATAGCAGAGAATCAGATCTCTGACTTTGATGAGTTCTTGAAGGACATTGATATGGTTGTAATCATGGTGAAGCATGACCACATCAAGCAGAACTGGGAGAAACTTAAGGGTAAAGTTGTGATGGACTGCTTCAACATCTGTCCTCTTGAGGACGTATATCACATCTAAACTATTATGGATAGCAGGTAGCATAGGTGGAGCTTTGCTTGTGGTTCAATACCACCTACCTGCTCAACTAGAATAAATGGTAGAAAATTACTGTTTTCGTCAGAATTTGCGTACGATGAATTATATTGAATTAAAATGAACCTGTTTAGTTTTTTTGTACTTGCATCTTCGATAATCTCTGCGTTCTTGTGTGGTGTGTGTCCTAATTTAAATTATTCAATGATGGCACTTTTACCAATCGCTTTCTTGATAATTTTTTATCAACTATCCCGAGCTTACGATTATAATAATATAAGACTAACTATACTAGTAGTAGGTGCATGCTTGTGGTTTAGAATGGTATTGATCCCATTGTTGGGTGCTTGTGATTCTTCATATTTCAACAAGGTAAATACTGACAATGACGCAGTAAAAATATCATTGTATTTATGTCTTTATGAGAGTTTGGTGATATCATTTATCATATACTTTTTGTCCGGAACAAAATATGTCCATCGTAATAGAACAAAAGTGTTGTATGGTAGCAAAATGGTTTATGCTCTCTTTATTTTAATTGCCTTTGTTGTCTATCTTTCCGTAGGACAAAATTACCATATATTCGAATTTGCAATTAAAGCAATCGGAACGGGCGAGCGGGGAGAAGAAGAACTAGATGCTAAAATCCTCTTAATAAGGCAAATAATAGGATCAGGAATGCTTTTCACTTTTTTCTGTTTAGTGGAAAAGTGTCGTCTAAAGTTCTGTCAAAACTCTAGATCAATATATGTCATATACGCTCTTGTAGGGGCTATGTTTATGGTGTGTATTATAACGGGCGAGAGAAGAACTTCACAAATATATATAGCTTTTTCAGCTTGTTGGTTGTTAATTCACGTCTTTCCAAGTTTCAAGAAGAAGATAACAGTTACAATTCTTTTTGTTGGGGCATTTGTACTTGTAATGATGTCAATTTATAAACATCTGAATGCTTTCTTATACGATTCTTATACAGAAGCCTTAGAGCATGGAGATGTTGGAGAAGGTTTCTCTGCAACAATGTTTGATGCTTATTTTTATGGTGTGAATACAATATCTAAAAATATTGAGTTTGGAAAAATAGCGGACCTTTCTCTATTTAATTTTTTATACGATATAATGAGATGTACATTTGGACTTAATCTTTTTGTCCCAAGAGATGTTCATCTTACCTCTGAGGCGTATAATTTGTATATGTATGGAGGATATCAAACACATGGCTACTTGTTGTCTAGTGTTGGCTATGGATATATTTACTTTGGGCTTGTTTTAGCACCAGTTGTTACGTTTGTAAATGTTTTCTTGCTTTCCTTTATTGAAAAAAAACTTAAGAATGCAGGTTCGATAGAGATGACATATATTTGGGCATTTATTTTTATGAGATTTGGTTTTGGAATACTAGGTTCATTACCTCCCTTAGTAAGTTTGTGTACTAGATATATCTTTTTTAACGGAGCATTGTATTTATTGGCAAAAAAAATAAATAACAGATGAAGTGTTTAGTAGTAAAAGTGTTGCGGCTTGTTTTTGGTCTGTTTTATTCCAAGAAATATCTTCGTGGGTATTTTTTTGAAACAAAAAAAATGGGATGGTATTGGTGTTTAATGGGATTGCCTTCACGCCTATGGGGTGCTAATCGAAGAATCCCGTGGCCAGTAAACCCGAATACACTTGTTTCAGATCCAAACATTGTGTTTGATATAGACAATATTAATATATTTCAAACGCCAGGATGTTATTGGCAATGTAAAAAAGCTGCAATAAAAATAGGCAAAGGTAGTTGGGTAGCTCCTAATGTTGGGATTATTACGACAAATCACGATATCTATGATGTTGGCAAGCATGTTAATGGACGTGATGTTGTTATTGGTGAGTATTCGTGGGTGGGTATGAATTCTATGATTCTTCCGGGTGTGGTATTAGGTCCACATACTGTTGTTGGAGCTGGTTCTGTCGTGACTAAAAGTTTTCCAAATGGTTATTGTGTTATTGCAGGTGTTCCGGCTAAGTTAGTTAAAACTATTGATTGTGATGTTAAGAAATAACTCTTTTTTCAAGTCGATCTTGTTGTTAACCTCTGGTTCTTTCTTTGCACAAGTTATCACGACTTTGTCCTTACCTATTTTGACGCGAGTTTTTGAACCTGATGTTATTGGGATGAACACATACATAATTTCAGTAGCATCTATATTCCTATCTGTGATAAATGGTAGGTATGATGTTGCGATCGTTACAGAGAGAAATGATGATAATATATTTCCGTTGTTAAAATTATGCATATTAATCGGAGTGATTCTTTCTGTGCTTGCATCCCTCTCTTTTGGAGTTTTTTTTTATGCGTCAGGAAGAGATGTTTGGATGGCGCTCTATGTCTTTTTGATATTGTTGTCTTATGCTCTTGTAGATACTTTTACAGCCTATAATAATCGCCAAAAAGACTACAAAACAATATCTTCCGTTTATGTTTTAAGAAACATAGTTCAAAATTTCGGAGCTATACTTGGAGGACTAATTGTTCCTAGTGTTCATAGTCTATCTTTACCTTATACTTTAGGATTATTTGCAGGCTTGGGTAGACAAGCTAAACCCTTACGAAGTAAAATAAAAGAAATACTATTTGTCCCATGGTCAAAAATAAAAAATGTCGCTTGTATTCACAAAAACCAGCCGTTGTATTCTGCCCCCGCATTATTGGCAAATAGTCTTTCTTATTCCTTAGTTACTATACTTCTCGAGTCGCTCTATGGTTTGGAGCAGGTTGGATTTTATTCGATTTCCGTCCGCTTGTTGGGATTGCCTTTAGCTTTAGTTGGTACAAATGTTTCTAAGGTTTATGTGGAACGGGCTGCAAAAGAATATCATACTACAGGAAATTACTCTAATACATTTAAAAAAACTTTTCTCTTTCTTTTTTGTATGGCGCTTCCGATGTGTTTAGTATTATTCTTGTTTGCCTCTCCTTTATGTTCATTACTGTTGGGCCGTCAATGGTATGGTGCAGGGAAAATGATAGTTATCTTGATCCCAATGTTTGCTGTGAGGCTATTAACTTCTGCTATGTCTCCGTCTTTTGTCATAGTTAAGAAGCAAAAAGTAGAATTGATTTTGCAATCACTGTTTTTGATGTCAAGTGTTGTGAGCTTTTTGGTTTCAAAGATATATTTGCTTGACATATATGGATGCTTGAAAATAATATCCCTACTTTTTACCGCATCATATATCATTTATCTAATTATGATTTTCATTTATTCGCGAATTAAAACTAACAAATAATAATATGGCTAGAATTGCAATTTTAAGTGCGGTTAATATTAAGCACATGTCGTTGATCTCTTTGTATACTGAAATCCTTAAAAAAAATGGAGTAAAGTATGACATTATTTATATGGATAAGTACAATGAGGATGAAGCTTTTGAATGTGATAAAAAGTATCGTTATATAAACGTCATAAAACAAGGATATCCAAAGTTTATAAAAAAAATAAAGTACATGTTGTTTTATCCGTATGCTACGCATATTCTTAACCCAACTTGCAGCTTTTAGTTCACACGGTATACCGAACTCTTAAAGTTTGTCAACAAAATCCTTGTCTTGGATGATATTTGCTTGATATGGGCCC
>QWCB01002542.1_pt1 | contig 15116 bp, 13 predicted proteins | sample 1972511 | NCBI WGS metagenome assembly QWCB01 (sample SAMN09866719, study PRJNA288562) | Human gut metagenome isolate term5_stool, whole genome shotgun sequencing... | isolation source: gut | host: Homo sapiens | place: USA: California
CGAATAAGCTGGTGCGTAATCCCTTGTTTTTGGCAAAACAGGTCAAATGGATGCGTTCGGTGTGTTTTCTGGAAGTGAGTAAATTCAAAGCCATTATCTGTCTGTATGATTTTTGGTTGATAGCCAAAATGTTTGATGGCCATTTTGATAAATTCCACACTGGAGTAGGAAGATTGCTCGCGGAAGGCGTAGATAAATCGCTCCCTACTGGCTTCGTCAATGACCGTGTGCTGATAGAACTTGTCAGGCATTCTCCCTACATAGCAGGCTTTGGAAAATATTTCACATCGAGTTGCCATTTTATGCCCAGATTTTTTGGTGTATCGTAAGGCTTTGGCGCGTAGGCCTTCTTCTTTGCCGGTTTTTCCTTGTAGAAGCCTTGCTTTCGAAGAAAACGAAAAAGGGAGCATGGATGACGTTGATAGCTGCGTTGAAAATTGAGTATTGCGTATAGTTCAATGAGGGAAATGGTTGGATTTCGCCGAATGAGATTTTTTATCCACGTCTTTTCCTGTGGTGTATGAGCATTCGTATGCGGCGTTTTTGGACGATGGGAGCGATCTCTTAGGGAATCTATTGTTCCGTCAAAACGACGATTCCAGCGCATGAGGGAGGCCTTTGAGATCTTGTAGCGACGAGCGACAAATTTCACCGAAAATCCGGAGCGATAGGTTTTAACGGCATGAAATCGTGTTTCCAAAGTATGTGGTAGATACCGCTGTGTTTTTGCTATACTGGTTGACATAGAGAGAATCCTTTCTTTGTTTTGTTGACGCTTCATTGTACAGGAATTCTCTCTATATTTTTTTCTTGGTCTCACATCAATTGTATCTCTACACTGAGTGTTTGCATAAATTTCCCCTCAATTCAAACAGGCGACAGAGAAGAATCCCTGCCGCCTGCCGTTTCATTAGTTATCAGAGTTTTCTGCAGATTCTTTTTCTTCCTTGGTACGACGCTTTTTCTCGCGACGGTCTTCGATCCAGTACTTGATGGAAAGAACCACGCCACTGAGCATCATGCCGACTGTAGCTCCGAAGCAAACAGAGAGCATCATTGACTGATATGCTGTCATAGTTTGGTACCTCCCTTAGTTCAGGAAATATTCGTCGTCATCTGTAGCGAAGTCGGACTCGGCGCTTGCCTTGCCGCTGAGAGGCTCACCGTCACGGATCTTCTGCAGGTTATTGAGCCCGCAGGCGATGCCCTTGTTGCCGGAGCTGTTGAAGGCGTAAAACGTGATGCTGGCTCTGCCATACACGCCGGAGTACACCTCGGAACGGGTCAGAATCGGATTCAGGTCTGCGTCCACGATGCCGGGAGCAGAGGTGGCGTTGGCATTGATGAAGTAGGCATTCTTGTAGGCCTCGTCATCCGGGCGCTCTGCATCGCCATCGCGCAGAGGTGTTTTCAAAACAGAGAGCGCCGGTACGGACTTTCCGTTGCCCTTGAGCTTGGCCTCGCCTTCCTTGTAAGCAGCCTCGATGGCAGCATTGATCTTGGCGATGGTCTTGGTGTCGGACTTTGGGATGATGAGGCTCACGCTGTACTTGGGAGTGCCGCCGTTGATAGACTTCGGTTCCCAGACGTTCGCGTAGCTCCAGCGGATGTCGATACCGGTGATACCCTTCATGGGATTGCTGATTTTTACATTCTTACTCATAATCTTTTTCCTCCATAAAATCATTTTTTGCTGTGTTCATGGCCGGGCGCTTGTCGCTTTCCGGCACAAGTGAGGGTTTGCCCTGCGGCTTTTCGATATAAGCCGTCAGGAGTTCATCAAAGCGGGACTTGCCGAGGAGCTTCTGCATGGCAGTAATGCCGAGCAGCTTCTTCTCATACGGGTCAAAGCCCGCTTTCTCGACCGCGTCTATCACGGCGGCCTCGTTGCTATATCTACGGTTGCTGCGTCCCTCGACGAGCTTGAAGCCTGTCCACTCCTTACCGGAGAGAGCCTGCTGCAGGGCGTATTCCTTGATGTCGGAAGCCCAGCTGACTAGCTCATCCACCTTGCCGAGGATGACCTCGATCTCGGTATCCGTGAGCAGTGGTGGGAGTTTGAAATCGTGCTGCGCGAGCTTAAGGTTTGCCTCCGCTCTGGCGCGGCACTCGTTCTTTGCCTTGCAGAAGCCGCACCATTCGCCGCCCAGGAAGTTTCCGTCTCCGGTGAAGGCCAGCTCTGCGGTGGGCTTCAATACTTCGTCTGCCCAGTGGTACAGATCATCCTTGCTAATCTCGTAAGTGCTGACGTTCTGGCGTCTCGGCTGGTAGATCGTCATAGAGACCGTGTCGATGTCGTAAATGTCATCGAAAAGCTCCAAAGCGCCGAGTGCGTAACACTGCATCTGCGGGTTCTCGTCGGCGGAGACCAGAACGCCAAGGCCGTGCTTGTAGTCGATCACCCGAAGCGTGCCGTCTGCGATGATGATGCAGTCGGCGGTGCCAAAGCCCTGTTCTACCCAGCGAGAAAAGTCCACGCGCTGTTCGATAAGGACTACCGGATCGGCGCAGGTTTCCTTGGCGGCCTCGACCTGCTCCAGAACGTATTCGGCATAGCCGCTGGTGGAGTCGTCCATCTCCTCGGAATACCATGTGAGGCTTTCGGTCGGGTCTTCTGCGGGCAGTCCCAGCGCGGCCTTGAGCTTGTACTCTCCAAGGGCGTGGGCGTCGGTTCCTTCCGCGGCGTAGTCCGAGCCTTTATCCTCGTAGGTTTCGCAGAGCCTTGCCGATGGCGGGCAGTGCAGCCACCTGTCGGAGCTGGATGCAGAGAGGGTCGCGTGTGCTTTAGCTGTCATCTCCGATCACCTCCGCGTCCTTGAGCAGGGCTTCATACTTTGCCGGGTCAATCTCGGAGAGCTTGTCGGCACCGTGCTTCTTAAGCAGGGCGCGTACCTCTGCGGTATGACCGGCGCGGGACTTCTCGGCAAGGACGGCTCTTACGTCCTCCAACTTCAGCTGCAGCTTTGGCTCCTTCTTTGCGGGTGCCTTGGCAGGCTGCGCCTCGGTGTCATCGCCGGAAAACTGCTGGTAGAGCCAGTCGGCTGCGGCATTAATAGAAGCAGCAGCGGTGCGGAGCTCTTCGATGGTCTGTGCCATTTCTGCCATCTTTGACATTTTCTTTTCCTCCTTCCTCGGATTGGCTTGCAGCAAGTACCCGGAGGTTTCTTGCCAGTCTGGCGGATACGTGGCTAATGGAATTCAGGAGTTTGATCTCCTCGTTCACGTTGCCGCCGGTGTCTGCGTAACTGCGAATCATCTGTTGCTCACCTCGCTTTCTGAAGGCTGTGTTCTCTTGCCTTCACCTTCCACTGGAGATGAACTGCCGATTTGAGCGGAGGATTTTATAAAAAAATTCCGCCCACCATCCGAAAAAGGGACGATGGCCGGAAAGGTAGTATATTTTACTTGTTCTCTTCCTTATGAAGTTCTGTGTAATAGCGCTTCATCTGGTCGGCAAACGTGCGCTGCGGGCGACCGAGGGCTTCAGCAATCTTGCGATCTGAAATCTTTGGATTATGGAGGCGCATCTGGATAATGCGGTCTGCATCCGGGTCAAGCTCACGGAAACGGGCAAGAAGGCGCTTTAGCAAATCGCGGTCAGCGTAGATGTCTTCAATAGAAGGTTTGCTGTCCGGAATGTAGTCGCCGATGGTGCCGTTGCCATCCGGGAGAGGCTCGTCAAGGGATGTGGTGTCGGGCGCGTGATACTCGCAGAGATCGCACTGGCCATCGCATTTCCAAAGGTAGCAGCGAGGGCACATGCACCGACCGTGATGCTGCTCGCGCTTCTGCGTTGCCCAGATGTCTGGGTAGAGGGCGCGATACTGCTCCTCGGTGATGGGGACGAGTGTGACCTTAGAGGGGTTCTCCGGGTCACGAAGTGGATAAAAACGTTCTTTTGCCATGATTTTTTCCTCCTTTGGCACTGATTTGCTTGGAGCCAAGGGAGAAAAATTTCTGACAGAAGAGCTCGTTCATAATCTGTCTATGGTAATTCGGACGAATCTGTGTTATAGTGTTTTAGTTGGGTTTGTTAGGATTTGTATGTCATCCTTTTCTCACCCAGAAATCGACCGTAGCCTTTCCCTCTTGGCTTATAGCCAAGTGAGAAGTAGGAACAGTCGATATTCACGTAGTCGACCGAGTCGAATGAGTCGATTCAGTCGGAATTTTGCAAAAAGAAGGAAAATCAATGCCAAACAAGGAACCATATAGGCTTTGTGGCGGGACTTTCTTCGTACTGGTGTCGAATGCGAGGAAGCCCATGCCCAGCAAAGATGAGTTATATAAAGGAAACGTCAGCGGTCTCTCGGAGCCGGAGGCGCTGCTCTCGTTGGCAAAGACGCTGATCCCGGACATACCGAATCCCATGCAGACAGAGCTGAAATCTCTGAAAGACAACACGAGAGACTTTAAGGCCTGCATTCGGAACGGCGGTACGTTTTACCGTCTTGGCGATGTAGCTGTGCTTAAGACTTTTGATGATCGAGTAAAGAATCAATATCAGGTTCCGCTGGCAGCTATGGTTGAGTTCGTGGAGACATTTCTTGATGTCCGCACAAGCACAAAAAAAGACGAGTATCTTATAAAAGGCCTCGTCGAGTTGCTGGATGCCGATACGACTATTGATGGTAATGCGGTGTTTTATGCCCGCGAAGACGGCGGTACTATGACAAAGGATCAGATTCTTTCGTCAGACAAGCTCTGCGTACCGTCCTTTCTGCTGGGTTTATGGCACTATGCTCTGACTGTCGTAAGAGACAATACTGTGGGAAAGAAAACCTATAATGAATTTTGCCCGAAGCGCGGTGGCTCTGAGAGAGTCTATACAAAGATGCTGGGAGAAAACAGCACCAGAGATATCAAACCTACATATTGCGCCTCGCCAGCGCTGGATGACCGCGACTGGAGATCGGAGCCAGAAGATGTTGAAGAGAACATCGAACCGGAAATTGAGGAAGATACTGTATCGCAGGAGCAGACTACAGCACCCGGTACAGTTGTAAATAACAATCCTTTCTTCCTGAATATTTCAGGTGGAACGAATACTGTGTACGGCCATGTAGATAAGGTCGAGATAAAGAACGGAAGGAGTGATGCAGATGAGTGATGAGATCATTCCTTCCAAGAAACAGCCTATTGCCGCAGGAAATCCGGCGGGTATTATTATCGAAGGCGGCAGGAATACCATCTACGGGCAGATCGGCACGGTTCAGGACAACAGAAGTAATGTTCTGATTGCGGGCGGCCAGCAGAATCAGCAAGGTATGCCGCTGAGAACGAACTGGGAATATGATTATTACAATCTGTTCGTTATCGGAGGAGAGACATTCCTTCAGTTTTCACAGGGAGATTTTGTGGTTCCGAAGGAGGATGCCCTCACCAGATTCGTTGCCGAAGATATAGTCGAGGAAATACAGAGGCTTGATGGAGCAGCGATAGACAGAGTCAAAGGATTCTTCTGCATATTCGCTCCGCGAAATGCTGATTATGCTGTTCCCGGTTATGAGCAGAATGCTCTACTCGGTATGATCACCGGAATACAACGGCAGGATGAGGGCTTCAAAGTTATGTACCAAACCTTGAATCCGATCCCGCAGATAAAAATACAGGAACTGAGCGATGTGCTTTGTATTGAAGGGAAACCGACCATCGGCGAACTGGACACCACACACTGGTCAGTAAAAAAGGTGAATTTAGTAGAAACATTGAGGGCGGCAGGAATAGCGTGCTGGCTGCCGGGATAACAGACAATTGCTGTATTAAAACTGAAGACATTCGGAGGTTAGATGATGAGTAGCGAAGTCGAAATCAATGCAACAGAAAAATGGGTGAATTTGGAGGATATAGCTGAGCATTTAAGCGTCAGTCAAGATACAGTTCGTACATGGATTAAAGAAGGTAAACTCCCTTTTTACCGTGCCGGAAAACGATACAAATTCAAAATCTCTGAAGTGGATGAATGGGTCAGGAACGGCAAAATTACAGAGTAAGGGATAGAGGAGGCTGATGGATATGGATGAGAAAATGAAATCGGTGATCAGGAAGATCACATTAAACGGAGCTACCTTCGATAACGAAGTAATAGAACCGACATATGTAAATTTCTTTTATGGCCGGAACGGAGTGGGTAAATCAACCGTAGCCAGAACAATAGAAAATGATGAAAATGTCGTCTGGCAGGATGGACGTTCTGCATCTGATTATGATGTGCTTGTTTACAGTCAGGATTTTATTAACCGGAATTTTGAAACATACGGCGATCTGAAGGGCGTGTTCACTGTAAGCGAGCCTAATATCAAAATTCAGAAGCAGGTCGAAGAGAAAACTGCTAAGAAGGATGAGCTGGACAGGCAAGCCGGTGAATTTACCGAACAGAGTGGTCAGAAGGTAACAGCACAGACAGCGGCTGAAGATACTTTTCAAAAAGCGTGCTGGGATAAGACCAGAAGCATCTGTTCTTCATTTCCGGATGCAGTAAAAGGTACTGGCAGAAAGAATCTGTTTGCCAGCGCAGTGCTTGCGGTCAAAGCACCTGCGGAACAGGATCTGGATAAGCTGGCCGAATTGTATCGTATAGCTTATGATTCGCAGGCTCGCACTTATAGTCAGTTTTCGAGAATTTCTGCGGCTCCTACTTACGGGAGGCTTCCCGGAAATGACCTGATGGATAAGGTTGTTGTCAGCAGCAGCAAAACGCCGTTCGCAAATTTCATAAAGGCGCTGAATGCTTCCGACTGGGTACGCCAAGGCCATCAGCACTATTCAGAAGCAGCAGCAGGAAAATGTCCGTACTGCCAGCAGAAACTACCGGCTAACTTTGAGGCTGAGATTGCAGCCTGCTTTGACGAGCAATATCAGCAGGATATCAGCGAGATCACCCGGTTCCAGTCAACCTATGCAAGAGAGACATCGGCCATCATCGACAAGCTGAAGGCCAATCTGAATGATCCCATGCCTACGCTGGATCTGACAGAGTATCAGAACAAGCTGTCTCTGCTGGAAAGCAATATCAAAATCAACGAGCAGCGGATTGCGGAAAAGGTAAAAGAGCCGACATCCGTGGTTTCCCTTGAGGACATCGACTCTCTCCTGATTGAAATCGGTCAGCTTATTGATGAAATAAACAAGAAGATCAAGGCCAACAACGATGTGGTTGGTGCCCAGCAGCAGAAGAAGGAAGAATGCAAGACCGCCGTATGGGCACACATAGCATTCATGCTTCAGGACGATATTACGAGCTACAAGACAAGCCTTGCTCAGTTGAAAAAGGAGGCCGAGGACTTAAAGAACAAGGCCATTCAGGCTCGTAAGGATTCACGCGCTCTTGCGGACGAGATTTCCGAGCTCAACAAGCAGACCGTAAATACCAAGGCAGCAATCGACAGTATCAATGCTTTGTTGCGGGATTCTGGATTTCAGGGATTCAGTCTCCGCGAAAAGACCGGAGTGGTGAATGTCTATGAAGTCATCCGCGAGGACGGTTCCGTTGCGGTGAATCTGAGCGAGGGCGAGCGTAACTTCATCGCTTTCCTGTACTTCTACAATATGGTGCGTGGAAGCCAGAGCAGCGAAGTGGTCAAGGATAAGGTCGTAGTAATCGACGATCCTGTTTCCAGCATGGATTCAAGTGCGCTGTTTATTGTCGGCGCAATCGTCCGGGAGCTTATCACCATCTGCAACAACAATGCGCAGATAATCGACGATAAGATAACCGGCACCTATATCAAACAGATATTCATCCTGACGCACAATGTTTACTTCCACAGGGAGGTTACATACCATCAGGTCGAGAAATATAAGAGCGTTTCCTTCTATGTAATTCAGAAGGTGCATAACGTCTCAACCATCGGCGCTCCAAAGACACGCCAGAATCCGAATATCCCGTCGGAGCAGGAAAACTACAATCCCGTCCAGAATTCATATGCGGCACTGTGGAACGAGCTCAAGGAGATCGATTCGCCGATATCGCTGTTGAACGTCATGAGAAGGATTCTGGAATACTATTTCATGCAGATGTACGGCTACGAGGGCGATGACCTGCGGAAGCTGGTGCTTGACGACCACAAGGAAGACTTCATCATTCCTCCGGAAAAAGAAGGCGACAAGCCGGACAACATGAAATTCAATCTGGCGTCCGCGATGCTCTCCTATATCAGCAATCCGACCGGTATCAATGACGGCCTGAATCTGACCGAGGATTACGCAGAAGAGTCTCAGTACAGAGAGACATTTAAGCAGATCTTCTATGCGCTGCATCAGGAGCAGCATTACAACATGATGATGGGTAATGCAAAAAAGCCTGAATAAATAACAACAACTTTGTTGGTAAGGAGAACAGGATATGGCTGAAAACAGATTTTATGACTATGCCACAGGAAAAGAAGTAAAGAGTAATCCTGAAGAGGCGTACAGACAATTGTTCGAGCACATACTTATCGATGACCTTGGTTACCCTAAGGAAAACATCGATATTGAGGTTATACTTCAGCGAGGCTCGAATCGGAATGCAGAGGAAGTGGATATTGTTGTTTATAACAGTAATATCCACAGGCAGGAAAATGCCTATATTATCATTGAGATTGAAACCCCGAAGAAAAAGTACGACCTTCAGGCTTTCTCTTATGTTACGGCAACTACAGCACCATATTGCGTGTGGTTTGGCGGATTTGAGAAACAGAGTGAAGGACCATTCTATCACTACAGGGATCTGAAAACTGATCCGACTAAGTTTATGCTGATTCCGACTCTTCCACGGTATGGGGAGACGCAAGAAACTATTGGAAAATATAGAAAACAGGATTTAAAGCCTGCAAAAGCCCTGAAACTGCTATTTAGCAGAATGTATTATCACCTTTATGGTAATGGGCCAATAAAACGCGAGGAGAATATTGCAATTGAAGTAATCAAAATACTCTTTTGCAAAATCATGGACGAGATAAGCCCAGATGAGCTCTGCGAATTTAGAGCAACACCATCTGAAATAACATCTCCTGAAGGAAAGAAAGTCATCAGGAAGAGGATCGATGGTTTATACCAGAAGCTCCTGCACGATCCTGATTTTGGAGCCATGTTTAAAGGCGAATCTCTGGAATATGATAATGACTGGATAGCCTATATTGTTTCTGAGCTTCAAGGTATTGCACTTATGCACGAGGATACAAACACTGATGCATTGGGCGACGCCTATGAAATTTTGCTGCCTTCGACTTTGAAAGGAGAAAGTGGTCAATTCTTTACACCAAGAGAGATCGTAAGATTTGCGATGGATGTTATTTCACCGTCTTATAAATCAAACGAGATAATTTTGGACACAGCATGTGGTTCTGGTGGCTTTTTGTCTATAGCCATTGAAAAATTGCGTCAGCAAATCAATGAGTTGTATAAGAATCGCGGCTTCAGTAAAGATAGGCTGAATTCGTTACTTAAGGACTACGCAGACAAATATATTTTTGGCTGCGACATTGATCCTTTATTATACCGGATATCAAAATCGTATATGGCTATCGTAGGTGACGGAAAGTCAAATATTTATAATTTTGACTCTTTGGAGCCCTATGCCAAACTCAATGTCGCCTTTAGGCGGAGGATAACGCCCGGCTCGGTTGATATTATTACTACCAATCCGCCATTTGGCACGCACATAAAAGATACAAGAAGACATGTACTGGAACAGTATGAACTTGGCCACAAGTTATCTAATGGGATTCCACAAGAAGAAATACTTGATGGGCAAGATCCGGATAAGCTTTTTGTGGAAAGAGACATTTTTTATCTCAAGGAAGCTTCCGATAATTCTGACGGCGGGAGAATGGTTATTGTTTTGCCTAAACAAAATCTGTCTGGCGCACAGGAAGAAAGTGTTGAATTCAGAAAATGGTTGCTCCGTAAAGTTCAGATAATTGCGGTAGTTGATTTGCCTCGTGAGGCTTTTCAACCGCATACGGGTACAAAGACATCACTTGTGTTTTTAAAGAAAGTAAAGAATATTCCTGAAGATTATCCGATTTTCATGGCGGTGTCTGAGGCTGTAGGACATGATCGCAGAGGTAATCCTTTGTATAAAAAGGATTCAAGCGGCATGAACTTAAAGGATGAAAATGATGATTCTGTTATATGGAATGATCTTCCTGAAATCCTTTCTCAGTGGGAGAATTATTCACTAACGGGAACAGTGAAGGAAGTACCGGATGAAGAGGGCAAAGCTCCCTCATGCTTTGTAATTAATTCAAAGCAAATCATGGATGATCCTTCACGCAGAATTGATGCGTGGTATTGGGATCCCAACAAGAATAATCTTGCCAAGGAAATCGAAGAGTCAATCGGCGAAGATATAAAAGAAATTGTACGTCTGGGAGATTTGGTGGTTGAGCATGGTATTTTCTATCCGGGCAGACATAAAAGAAACTATGTTGAACCGAGCGATAATAGCGTACCGTTCTACTCCGGTACTCAGATTTTACAAATTCGTCCGTTTGATCTTCAGTATCAGCCTAAAGACTATCAGCCTGCAGCAAAGCACTTTGTTGAGAAGGACTGGATTTTAATTACCCGTTCTGGTTCAACTGGCAGGGTTGTGATGGTTACTGATAGTATGGCTGGTTCTATGGTTACTGAACACGTAATCCGTGTGATATGTGATGAAAACCTTGTCGATCCGTATTACGTTTATGCTTATCTCGCAACTGAGGGAATTGGCAAAATCCTACTTGAAAAAGGAATTTACGCCTCTGTTGTTGACCACATAACTCCTGATTTTGTGGCAACTATTCCTATTCCACGACTTGATCCAGGAAAAGAAAAATTAATTGCAGATACAGTTAGAGAGGCCGAACGCAAGCGGGATGAGGCTAATAAAGCATTTCTTGAAGAAAGGGATGCTATTGAGAAAATCATGTTTGCCAACATGAAAAAAGAAGATTAAACGCCTCCTCAATAAGAGGTAGTAGTCGATGTTGTAGGAGGAACTAATATGTTTTCGAGTTCAAAGCTGCAAGACGTACTGATACAGTACAAGCATGACTTTGTATCAACCGAGTGGGCAAATGAAAAATACAAATGGGAAGCCATCAAATGTTTTCAGGATAACTGGGATGTGAACGCAGAGGATTTTGCAGACATGCTGCACCGTTCTCTGGATAAAACGTTCAATCTTCTTGCTTCCATGAATAATTTCCCGCGCCGGATGATTGAGGGATTTGCTAAGACCGCTCCGGAGGATGTGCGTGCTATGTTCATAGCTCTTTATGATGAGAGCAAGGATGTGTATGACCGCATCAAGGGCTTTAAGGATCAGGCTTCCATCATGCTTGAAAAGTACGGTAACGGAGCAGCGCAGCATTATCAGTACGAGAATGCCATCAGCGTTTATTTATGGCTTCGCTATCCGGACAAGCATTATATCTACAAGTATGGTGAGGTCAAAACAACGGCAGATGAGCTGGGAAGCGATTATACATTCAAGAAAGGCGCTTATGCGGAGAATATCCGAAATGCTATCAAGCTCTATGATGAGATTTGTGATGAGTTGAAGCTGGACACGGAACTTGTAAATCTGTTCCGTTCGCAGCTGACCGATACCTGCTATCCCGATCCGGAGCTCAAGACATTGACGCTGGATGTTGGCTTTTACATCAGTCGCTACTATTCCCAGAAGAGCAGCAATGAGACACCTGTACTTCCGGGCGAGTGGTTCCCGGAGGATTATGAGCCCGGCCTGACTGTTGATGACTGGATCGCCCTTCTTGGTGACAAGGATGTGTTCACGGAAAACAGTCTGGAGATTGTGCGTCGGATGAAAGATTACGGCGGACAAGCTACCTGCACACAGCTTGCCATCAAATATGGCGAGACAAAGAATTTTTATAATAGCGGATCAGTGGCTTTGGCAAGAAGGATCGTAGAAAAGACCGGCTGCCCGGTTATGGAACGAAATAATGAGAATGCCCGCTGGTGGACGGTTCTGTATGTCGGTAAGAGCGCTGGAAAAGATGAGGAAGGCAGCTATATCTGGAAGTTGAGAGATGAACTCTCCGAGGCACTTGATAAGGTTGACCTTTCACAGGTTCAGCTGTATGCGGTTCCAGAAGGCGGAGATGATGACCATCATTATTGGTGGCTTAATGCCAATCCGAAAATCTGGAGCTTCTCCGGGCTTGCTGTCGGTGAGGTTCAGGATTACACGCTATACAACGAGAACGGCAATAAACGCAGGATATTCCACAACTTTCTTGATGCCAAGCCGGGAGATATGGTGATTGGATACGAATCCTATCCGGTAAAGCAGATCGTGGCTCTTGCCAAGATAAGCGCGGAGCAGGATGGCGAAAAACTATACTTTGAAAAGACAGAAGGTCTCACATCGCCGATTGACTATCAGACACTCAAGGCCTGCCCAGAACTGGAGAAGATGGAATACTTCGTTAATCCGCAGGGTAGTCTGTTCAAGCTGACAAAAGGCGAGTTTGATTTCATTATGGATATGATCCGTGAAGAGAATCCTCTTGCGCCGGAGAAGGCTATTGATACATACACGAAGGACGATTTCCTTGAAGAAGTGTATATGTCCGAAGGCCGGTATGATCAGCTTGTAGCCGTTTTGAGAAATAAGAAAAATATCATTCTTCAGGGTGCTCCCGGTGTTGGTAAGACCTTCGCAGCAAAACGTCTCGCATATTCCATGATGGGAGAAAAGGACGAGAGCCGCATCGAGTTCGTGCAGTTCCATCAGAACTACTCCTACGAGGACTTCATGATGGGATACAAACCGGTCGAGGATGGCTTTGAACTGAAGAACGGCATCTTCTATCGTTTTTGCCAGAAGGCCGCAAATCAGCCTGACAAGGACTACTTCTTCATTATTGATGAGATTAACCGTGGAAACATGAGTAAGATTTTCGGTGAGCTCCTTATGCTTATTGAAAAAGACTATCGTGGAGTGAAGGCGACACTGGCATATAATGGGCTTCCGTTTGTCGTTCCAGAGAATTTATACATCATCGGTATGATGAACACGGCAGACCGTAGCCTTGCGATGATCGATTATGCCCTGCGCCGTAGATTCAGCTTCTTGGAGATGGAGCCGGGATTTGATTCTGACGGCTTCATACAGTATCAGAAAAGCCTGAATAATGAGACCTTTAATGAACTGGTCGAAAAGGTCAAGGAACTGAATAAGAAGATTGCATCGGATAAGTCTCTCGGTAAGGGGTTCTGCATCGGGCACAGCTATTTCTGTGGGCACGACACCTGCACCGACGAATGGCTGAATTCCATTGTGGATTTTGATATTCTTCCGATGCTCAGTGAGTATTGGTTTGATGATACAGCGGAGCTGCAGCGCTGGGAGAATATTCTTCACGGAGTGTTTCAATGACAAAGGATAAGAGCATATTCATCAAGAATATCTATTACATGCTCTCTTATGCCTTCACCACATTGCAGCAGTCGGATGACGGTAAAATCGCCACGGAGAAATTTGAGAACATGCATAATCTGTTCGCGGCGATTCTCTCAAAAGGAATCGGGCGGCAGTTGAAGCAGGGACTTTACCGGGAGTACATGAACCGGAAAGAAGACCTGCCAGTGATGCGCGGCAAAATCGATATGCCGGGTACAATCAAAAACAAAATTGAAAAGAAGCAGCGTCTGACCTGTGAGTTTGACGAGCTTTCCGAGAACAATCTGCTGAATCAGATCTTGAAGACCACGGTCATGCTGCTTCTGCGGCATACCGAGGTGGATGCGAATTACAAGAATGATCTGAAGAAGGAAATGCTCTTCTTCTCCAATGTGGACGAGATTGAGCCGACCGGAATCAAGTGGTCGTCCATTCGGTTTCAGAGGAATAATCAGACGTACCGAGTGCTTCTTAGCATTTGCCAGCTGGTCATTGAGGGAATGCTCCTGACGACAGACGACGGAGAATACAAGCTGGCGTCTTTCGTTGACGACCAGAGGATGAACCGCCTGTACGAGAAGTTCATTCTGGAATACTACATCAAGGAACATCCGGAGCTGAAGGCCAGCGCCTCACAGATACCGTGGGCGCTTGATGATGGCGTGGGTACGCTACTTCCGGTGATGCAGACCGACATCATGCTTGAGAATCAGACCGGAGATACGGTGCTCATTATTGACGCGAAATATTATACGCACACTCTGGCCGAGAACCGGTTCAATGCCAGAATGCTGCATTCGGCAAACCTATATCAGATTTTTACCTATGTGAAAAACAAGGATACGGATATGGGTGATGGCGAGCATTCAGTTTCCGGCATACTCCTATATGCGAAGACAGACGAGGAGCTGCAGCCGGACAACAGCTATCAGATGAGCGGAAACAAGATCAGTGTTCGGACGCTGGACTTGAATAAGGAGTTCCCAGAAATAGCAAAGCAGCTCGATGACATTGCAGCAGAGCACTTTGTGATATAGGGAAAGCGCTGAGAGGAGGTGTGAGCCATGTATGAATCATTAACATCGTTCATTCCTGTATTGGCCACAGACAGCTACGGAGAGTGGATCGTTGATAAAGAAAACGACGGAACTCCTGAGCATCCGATTCAGTGGCCATTCGTGAATTATGGCGAGACAGTCGTAAATCTTGAAAAAGAGATATATCACTTTGATGAGGAACATCCGGATTTCGGCTTGAAGCGGTATGGAGACATTCTTAATGCAAGTGGAATCGAGTGGGATACGGAATCGATGAAACGAGCTGACGTGAGCTCACTCGACGGAAAAACCGTAATGGCTCTTTTGCTGGGAGCAGTTCGTGCCGAGCGGTTCTGCGACGGAGCTCTACTGGAATTCTGCAAGGATGGAAGTGTCATAAAGTGGCTTGAACGGCTTAAGGAACTCGATGAGGATTAAACCTTTTAAGGTTTCCTAAACAATTTAAGGATTGCACACTTTTTAAGGATTGCCTGTTAGGGGTTTCGGAAAGGAGGCACAGCCGGAATGAGTACAGCGACAGCAAGAGCATATCAGTCGTATTTCACAGGTCGGTTTGTGCCTTTTGAAATGCGAAAAAGCCCGCAGAATAAGGATTTCTACGGGCATCAGAGCACATATTCGGGAGAAGCACATTGTATCAAAGATAGAGTCTTGTTAGA
>QWCB01002544.1_pt1 | contig 15100 bp, 5 predicted proteins | sample 1972511 | NCBI WGS metagenome assembly QWCB01 (sample SAMN09866719, study PRJNA288562) | Human gut metagenome isolate term5_stool, whole genome shotgun sequencing... | isolation source: gut | host: Homo sapiens | place: USA: California
CTTCGTGGTGAAGGGTGCTGACGGCAAGCCGGTAGCGGGTGCAACGGTAGCGGTGGACGGCAAGAGCCAGGCGACGGACGGCGATGGGAAGGCCGTGATCGCGGGGCTTGAGAAGAAGGCGTACGACTACATGGTGAGCAAGGGTGGCTATAAGGATGCGAAGGGTAGCGTGGATTTGAGCAGCGGCGACCAGGAAGTGGCGGTGACGCTGGAGAAGACGATAGTACCTCCGACTACCGTAGCGGCCACCTTCGTGGTGAAGGGTGCGGACGGCAAGCCGGTAGTGGGTGCAATGGTAGCGGTAGGCGGCAAGAGCCAGGCGACGGACGGCGATGGGAAGGTCGTGATCGCGGGGCTTGAGAAGAAGGCGTACGACTACACGGTGAGCAAAGAAGGCTATAAGGATGCGAAGGGTAGCGTGGATTTGAGCAGCGGCGACCAGGAAGTGGCGGTGACGCTGGAGAAGACGATAGTACCTCCGACCACTGCGGCGGTCACCTTCGTGGTGAAGGGTACGGACGGCAAGCCGGTAGTGGGTGCCATGGTAGCGGTGGACGGCAAGAGCCAGACAACGGACGCTGATGGGAAGGTCGTGATCGCGGAGCTGGAGAAGAAGGCGCACGACTACACGGTGAGCAAAGAAGGCTATAAGGATGCGAAGGGTAGCGTGGATTTGAGCAGCGGCGATCAGGAAGTGGCGGTGACACTGGAGCAGGCAACCCCAGTTGAGTCTGTGGTGCTGAGCGAAGTTACGCTACGTCCGAATCCTGCCACAACGGTGCTATACGTAGAGAATGTAGCGGCGGTGGAGCGGCTATCGGTAGTCTCAATGAGCGGTGTTACGTTGCTACAACATGAGAATGCAGCTGGAGAGTCTGCAGTGCGCATAGTGCTGGAGGGCTTTGCAGAAGGAACTTACCTGCTAGTAGTGGAGAGTCAGGGCGAGCGAAGGGCGTTGCCATTTGCGGTGCGCCGCTAGCAGCGGAGAGATAGCAGCGATAGTGCTGCGGTGACGAAGCGGGCGGGCATCCCTAACAAGGGTGCCCGCCCCTTTTGTGTCCATTTAGATATTGCACGGAAAGGCTGTTAAGGTAGAGGTTAGTGGGAAAGTACGGGGGCGCTACGCTCGCGGTTAATGTGCTACAGGTTCATGATGAAGTTCATGAGTTCGGTATTGGTAGCGAAGTTGAGCTTTTTTCGGATGCGATATATGCGCTGGCGCACCGCTTCGGGGGAGATGTTAAAGAGGCGTGCGATATCTTTGCTGGAGAGGTTCAGCCGGAGGCAGGCGCAAAAGCGCAAATCGTCGGGAGTGAGGCTAGGAGAGTGTTCCAGAAGACGGCTGAAGAATTCGGGGTGTACATTCTCAAAGTGTAGCTTGAAGCTGTCCCACTCCTTTTCAATGTGAACGTTGGCGCGCAGCTTGGCAAGGAGTAGGTCCATAGCCTCACGGTTCCTAATTTTAAAGTCGTTCCGCCGTTGCTCTATCTCGTGGATGGCGAGGAGGAGCAGCTGGTTTTTATTCTCCACGAGGAGCGCATAGTCGGCAATTTCACGGTGCTTTCTCTCAATTTCATCGTTGAGTTCCTGTTGAGTCTTTTGTAGTAGCCTATGCTGCTGTAAAGATTTTTCAGCCATTTGGTGCTGTTCTGCTGTGGCTTTTGCGTTTTCGGTTTCAAGAGCGGAAATTCTATGCTTGCGTTGGTGAATTTTCACGAGTAGGAAAGTCACAGCAATGAATGTGCATGTGATAAGTGCAATCACAATGGCAGTCCATATTCCGTTTCGTTTTTCTAGCTGCTGCATGGAGCGGAGGAGGGCGTTGTGGGTGGCAATTTGCTGGTTGGCCTCATTGATTTGTTCGATTTGAAGTCGTTTCTCGACGCGTTCGATGGAGTCATGAATAGCGGCTTGTTGATGTAGGAGCGATAAGGCTTGTTGAAAATGGCCGGTATGCTCCATGAGTTTGCTGAGCGAAGCGTAGCAGGAGGAGAGGAGCGTTGCGGAGTTGGTAAGATGTCCTAGGGCGAGAGCCTTTTGGCAGTATTTGAGTGCTAAAGGGGATTGGTGTGCCCCTAGGGCGATGTCGGAAAGGAGGAGAAGGGAGTATACTTGAAAGGCTGTGTCGTTGGTTTCCTGTGCGAGGTGAAAGCATCGATTGGCCCAGCTTTCTGCGGTGGTAAAATCGCCCATGCGGAGGTAGCATTCGCCGATATTTTTGAAGGAGAGTGTCATGTTCGCCGTGATGTTGTTTCGCTCCATGTGCGATTGGGCAAGCAGGAAGTACGAGATGGCCTCCTGGTACTTTTCGTCCCGCATAAGGACGGCACCAATATTATTTTCAGCGGCGTACTGTCCGCCAGCTTTTTCGTTTGATAGCGAGATGGCCTTGGTGAAGTGCAGCAGCCCGAGCGAGTCGTGGTAATTCTCGGAGTAGATAACCCCCAGATTGTTGTGCGCACCTGCTAGGATAGCAGAGTCGTTGTGCATGAGGGCAATTTGGCGGGCCTGTTCATGGTACTGCAAGCCGAGGGCGGGTTGATGGAGGCAGCGTACGTAGTAAGAGCCGATGAAGGCGAGAGCCTGGCATTCCCATTGGTATTGGTTCTGCGATTTGGCTATTTCAAGAGCTTTGAAGAAGTATGGTAGCGAGATCGGATTGTTGGTACGATAGATTAAACTTGCGGAGTAGCCGCCCGCGATGAGGGCATTGAATTTTTCCTCGGGCGAGGCTTTACGGCTTGCAATGATGCTGTCGGACATGTGTATGACGGCATCCAGTTGGCCAAGCCGAAGGAGACTGTCAATTTGCTGCGCATGGAGAGGGTAGCTAGTGTGGAGGACGAGCAGGTAGAGCGTAGCGAGAGCCACGCCAACCCGTAGGAGCGGACGGAGGGTTGCCAAGAAGTGCGCTTGCTGGGCTTTTTTACCTGAGTAGTTGCTGTCAATCCTTGTCGTGTTCATCAAGATAAAATAGAGATGCAAACAGCTTGTACTGAACGGATAAACAAGCTTTGTTACGTTTTGTTGCGTGTTGCGTGACAATTTGTGTCTCCCTCTCGTTGCCATTGTTAGCTGAATGTTGCTATACTTGTACCGATAAAGCCTAGAGGGGTTTAAGAGATACACCAAAAATAGTTTTCCATGAAAGGTAGAAATTTTACGAGAATTATACCACTTTTGGTTGCGCTAACGCTGTGGGCGACTGCCCTAGCTGCGCAGCAGGTGGTAAGGCTCGGAAAGCACGAGTTTGTGCCCGAGCAAAATGTGAAGGGCATTACCCGTTCAAGGGCATCGAGACCGTTGCCGTTGGGCGAGGTGGTGCAGGGCAAGCATAATGTGCTCGTGCAATTCTCCCATGCGCTAACGCTTGAACAGCGAGAGGCTCTGCAAGGGGAGGGGGTTGCCCTTACAGATTATATTGGGGGAAATGCTTATTTCGCCACGGTGAAGCAGGGCTTTGTTCCTGCCCATATGCGGGGAAATAGGATGACCTCGCTCATCCCCATTCGCGGGGAGTGGAAGATGGATCCTCGCCTAGAGGATTGGCGTATCCCCGATTATGCGCAGGTAGGAATTGAAGCGGCGAGGGTGCAGCTCTTCCATTTCCCCAATGTCACCACGGAGTGGGCAAAAAGCGAGCTTGCCCGGTTTGGGGTGGCCAATGTAGAGGACGTTCCCGCTTTTAGGCTGCTCGTGGTGGATTTACCTAAGGAGAAGCTTTACGAGTTGGCAGAGCTACCGTGGGTGGCATCGCTTGGGTTGATTCCTGCTCCGCAAGCGGCGTTCAATGCGCAAGGGCGGACGATGGGACGAGGTAACCTTTTGGCTTTGCCGGGCGCGCTAGGCGGGCGCGGCTTGACGGGCAAGGGGGTGAAGGTGGGCGTGTGGGACGGCAACGTTGTACCCCATTTTGACTTCTCCGCAAGGCTACAGCAGAAGGAGTTTGAGGTGACGGTGGCGGAGAGCGAAGGGCATGGGGTGCATGTGGCGGGGTCAATCGCAGGAGCTGGTTTGCTTAATCCAAAGATGCAAGGGGTGGCGCCTGCCGTTGAACTCTATACCTATAACTTTAATCGGCAGTCCAATGGCCTGAACGAGCAGGCGGAAATGCTTTACGCTTTGGATGACTACAACATTCTTCTGTCTTCTCACTCCTACGGTCCTCAGATGCGTCTTCTATGCCCACACCTTGATGGGTTAGGGTATTATAATTCCATTGCGAATGATTATCTCGTTGACCTATTGGTGGCACTTGTCCCCGAGGTGACGCAGGTGTACGCAGCGGGGAATGATCAAGGTGCGTGCAGTAGGGAGTATGGATCGGTGCTTCGCCGAGCCAAGAACGTTATATACGTTGCCGCGCTCAATGCGGTTGGGGGTATGACCAGCTTTAGTAGCTGGGGACCGATGGATGATGGGCGCGTGGTGCCAACGATTAGTATGAAGGGGGAGGATGTTTATTCTACGCTTCCGGGCGATACGTATGGCAAGATGTCGGGGACTTCAATGGCCACGCCGCTCGTGTCGGGGCATTTGGCTCTCATGACCGAGCGTTACCATCAGTTGCATCATGGGGCGGAGCCGGAGGCAGCGTTGCTGCGGGCGCTCATAATTGCCACTGCAGACGATGTGAATGCGCCTGGCCCAGACTACAGCTACGGTTATGGAATTCTAAATGCCGATGCGGCGCTCACTGCGCTTGAAAAAGGTAACTACAGGCGGGGCTCCCTCTCGCAGGGGAAGCAACCTACGACCTTTAGCGTGCCGGTGCCTAGCAATGCCAAGCGGGCGTGGGTTGCATTGGCGTGGACCGATACGGTGTCGGGGGGTATGCATCCATACGGCGAACCTGCGCTTGTCAATGACCTGAATCTATCCGTTTCTAATGGAGGGAATACCTTCCTGCCCTGGGTTTTGGATAAAGACCACCCAGAGGCAGACCCGCAACGCAAGGTGGATAGTATCAACAATGCGGAGATTGTCTCAGTCGATGCCCCTTCCGGCGAGCTTACGATAACCGTGGATCCTAAGCGTGTCGCCTCAATGAGCCAGGATTTCTACGTAGTATGGCATTTCGACACCGATATACCGCGGATTACCTACCCTATTGGCGGAGAGCTGCTTGAACCTGGGGAGGCGATAGTGGTTCATTCTCAGAATTTAATCCAGCCTATACGGGCGGAGCTTTCGTACGATAGTGGAAAGTCGTTTTCCCCGATAGCTACCCTCAAAGGGGATCGAGATGTGGCGGAGTTGCCTTTGGATGCCCCCTTTACGGCTGGAGGCATTTTGCGACTCATTGACAACGAGGGGCGTGTGGTTGTATCGCCTCACCCCTTTACCATTATGCCAACGCCGAAGAATCTGCGTTTTGAAACGATAGAGGGCAGCGGGGAGAGCGTGCAGCTTGCATGGGATGGTATTCCTGGGATTAAGGAGTACGAGGTGCTGTACACAACGGATAGGGAGGCGGAATACAGGGCGATTGTGGTGACGGCGGCGAACAAATGCATGGTGCCGTCAAAATATCTTTCCCAAAATGGGCGCTACGCCTTTGCCGTACGGGCCATTGCGGAGGATGGTACCGTTGGGCAACGCTCGGCGGCCGTGATGACAGCTGAAATTTCGCAGCGTAACGCTGCCTCCGTGGCGATACCTTTCACTGAAGAGTTCCGCATTGTTCCATCGCCCGATGTCTTCGTGGAGCTGGGGGAATATATGAGTGCCCAGTATGAGGAGACCCCAGCCCACCTACAGCAGTCTCCCGGGGCGCATGCGCTGATTATTAGCCGTACGAATCAATATGATGAGGATGACACCTGGGATCGTCCGGATCCCTATACAGCTAAAAAGGCATTTGCTCGGGTCGGTTTTGAAACCCTAGACCTCACGAAAGAGCAAGGCAAGGTTTTCTTAGAGGTCTATGGGCACTTCTCAGGTGCATGGTATCCCCAGATGCGCCTTGAGGTGGATGGACAGCCGGTGAAATTGATTACAAATGAAGATGAGGTAGTGGGTGTTGACAAGAAAAAGGCCGAGGATGCGCAGTGGGTGTGGGACTTGTCAGAGTACAAGAGTAAGCCGATTAATTTGGCGCTTAGGGTAGTTGTTCTAGAAGACGAGGCAGATTTAATCATTACCCACATTGCGCTGCGGCGGGAGTCAAAGGCGTTGGATCTTGCCCTTTTGAATTTTGCGGGCATTGAGCGAATTGGGGCTTTCGGTAAAGAGGTTCCCGTGTATAGCTTTGTGCGTAACAATAGCTCAATACCGGTAGCGTCAGCCGCGATTTACGCCACCGCGAATGGACGTTCCATCGGGGGAACAATCGTGAAAGATATCAAGCCCTTCGAGATGCGGCGGGTTGATTTCACCCTGGACCTTACGGCTAATAGCCCAATGGGCGAGTTGCTTGATGTGGCCGTAGAGCTAAAGGCGGAGGGCGATGCTAACCCTGAGGATAATGCTAAGCGGGGTAAGCTGTACAGCCTCGGTGAGAAGTACGCCATGAAACGGGGTTATCCTACGGGTTGGGGCTACGCAGGCTCGTCTGAAGTGCTGACCGTTGAGGGGCGACGTATAATAGTGGATGATGGGGCCTGTTCCTTTGGCTATAGGGGGCAACGTTCTGAAACCCTCTTGCTTAAGCCGAGCAATCCCGACCGAGCGATAGCGGTTACTGTGCGTAGGGCATCGCTTCTAGGCGAGAGTGACGCCCTGCTGATTAACACCCATATTGGAACCTCTTCAACATCGTTAGGTAGAAGTCGTAATTTGGCTATAGTTCAAGGCGAGCTAGTGGCGCCAGTCACAGCCGTTTCCACGGCTGATGATGGGGGCTTGCTGCTTGTCTTCGAAGCGGGGCAAAGTGATGGCAAGGGATTAGGATGGGAGGTAGAAGCCGTTGAGGTGGCTAGGGAGAATACGCTGAAGATTGATGGAGTGAAGATATCTCAGACTCCTAATTCAGAGGAGATGACGGTCTCGGCGAAGGTTATAAACCTATCGTCTGCGCCGCAGACCGATGTTTCTATTTCCATTTTGCAGGGTCTGCTGGAGCGAAGGGCAAAGCTGGTGGCGCGGGAAAAGATAGATTACCTAAAACCAGAAGAGACGATAGAGTACACCTTCTCGTACCATCCAGCTGTGCCACTAGGCACCTATGATAGCCTGAGGGTATTCATTGATGGGTACGATAACGACTTCTCCGATAATATGAGTCGGCACTTCGTCCTCAACGATGCGTACTGCGCCGTCCCGCCGTTAGGCATTGAGGGTACGAACATAGATGCCGTTGCTCTTTTTGATAGGAGCGTTGTGTCTATGAAGGCCTTTGCTCGCGGTACTATCAATTTGCGCGATACACTCCAAATGTATCGGTTGGCTGAAGCAAACACGCTGCGGGTTGCGCTGCGGGGGGTGAAGGATGGACATGCGCTCGGCGTATGGGTCGATTGGAACGATGACAAGCAGTTTGGCGATGCGAGTAGCGGGGAGTTCTTCACTGTAGAACTGAAGGTAAAAGATACGTTAGCTTACGTGCCGCTCGTTGCGCCTAAGGATGTAGCGGTAGGGCCAAAGCGTATGCGTTTGCTTCTTGCCGATAAGGGTGGTTTGGCTCCATGCGGCGCAACGCTGCTGCCGCATGCCGATGCGAGAGACTATATCCTGCGCCTGATCGATGCGAATTTCCCCACTGCGGGAGACCTAGCCATTGCGGGGATAGATACTCGGATTGTGGGAGCCCCACTGTCCGATACAGCCAAAATCACGGTTTCCATCAGTAACCTATCCGATAAGCGGGTGTCGGATATGACTCTTGCCTATCGGGTTGATGACGCGGAGCCTATTGCGGAGAGGGTGGACCTTGCCATCGATTCGTTGGGGGGGACTGCGGCTTACACATTTAAAGCCAAGGCGAATCTCGCCGCCCAAGGTAAGCATGCCATTACCGCCTGGATTGCAAGCGACAATGCCAATAGGGAGAATGATACGGCTCGGCTGACGGTGCACAGCATAGACACCTCGCTTGCTAGCGGGGAGGACTTCTACTTGCATTTTGGCGGGGATCCCGACAATGAGGAAATGCTTGTTTTCTCCGATCTGGCTAAGGCAAGAACAGGGTCGGCATTCTCCTTTGATATGATGCTCAAATTGGACCATGCGCAGTTTGCGCCCATATGCCAGGCGGATGGGTTTTTGATGTTGGCTTGCAATGAGGGGAGCGGATTCCCAGAGAATAGCATTCTCTTTGCTTACGCAGGTACGAAGGTGCTTTACCTAGCACCGGCTGGTACGCTCAAGCCGGGGCAGTGGCAGCATATTGCAGTGGATCAAACGATTACATTCTTAGTTCGCCCTAAGCTATACGTTGATGGAGAAGAGGTGAGTCTTGCTTCTGTAGGGAACGATGGAACCTCCTCAATGCACAATTTCAAGGCGATGTACCTCTTTGAGGGGAGCATAGACCATCTGCGGTTCTGGAAAGAAGATATCGGTACGCAAGGTGCCAAGCAGATTGCCTACACGGATACGAGCAGCCTTTCCAAAAAGCATAAGGAAGAGCTTATTGCAGACTTTGCTATGAATGAGGGGTATTCCAATGCAGCCCTCTACGCGGGCGAGCATTACGCAACCATTCAGAGCAAGCGGACTGATGTGAGCGACAGCTCTATATGGCAAACCGAACGGAGACTTATACAGGGAATCCATTTTGACAACCAGGTGGGAGACCTCGTGAAACTTTCGGATTCGCGCTATCAGGTGACGCTCACCGAGGCAACGGATTTGCGCCACGTAGTGGGCATCGCTCATTCCTCATTCTCTCGTGGGACTGTGCTCTACAAGGGAACTGAGATTACAGAAAAGCGTCCGTTCGATTTCTCAGAGGGGGCTGTAACGCTGTACGGTACTTTGGTGGGATACTACGGTCGTAACTACTTCGATACCGTTACAATATACGCGGTGAAGGAGGCTTCAGCGGAGTGCAAAATGCTTTCGTTTACGGCTACGGTAGCGGACAATGCGGGACTCGTTTCCGATGTTGCGCTAGAGCCGGTACCTAACGCTGTTGTTCTTGAGGCTACTGAGGACTTCAAGGCGAACGAGCTGACCTTCGCTTTCTCAATAAGTGAGGGGGCTACGGCAACGGTGGGTGGTAAACCCATCCAATCGCCCGTGAAGCTTGATGTAACTAACCCAACCATGGTTAGGGTGTTGGCTGCAAACGGGCGTACTGATGCACTCTATACGATTACGGTGGTTAAGAAGAATGCGATAGATTGGTCGCTTGCGAAGGCACAGCTCTTCTACGGAGACAGCATTGCCGATTTGCCTGAGCTGTCAAGCGCACAGCTCCCGATTACCTATACGACCGACAATCCTAACGTTGTTACCTATACAGGGGGGGCGTTGCGGGCGATTGCAGTTGGCTCTGCTACAGTAATGGCTCGCCAGCAGGGGAATGCGCACTACGCGGCTGCTGCCCCAGTGGATTATAGGATTGAAGTGCTGCCGCGGCAGGCTACCGTTGCGCCGCGTAGCATGGTAGTGAAGCGAGGGGCAGTGCCAGGTGGCTTTGAATTCTACTACACGGGTGTGCTGCCGTATGATGATTTACAGCAAGCGAAGCTACCGGCGTATAGAATCATGAAGGACGGAAGTGCGTGGTTGCCAGCTGAGGGAGCGCTTGATGCGGGAGAGTACGCCATAGAGCCAGAGGATGCCACACCCTATAGGTCGGGGAACTACATTATTACTCCCCTCAGTGGTACGCTTACTGTGCTACCTAGCCAGGCGGTGTCGCTTTCGTTGACGGTATTTGACGAGGAGGATGCGGTGCTTGAAGGGGCTACTATTTCCATCGACAGCACCATGGTGCGCATGTCAGGCGCAACAGCCACTGTCGTGGAGCTTTTGCCCGGTGTGCATAGCTACGTCATTACGAAGGAGGGGTATGCCCCGACTGTTGGAGAGGTAGAGGTTTTGGATGCTCCTATGACGGTGAAGCCCATACTAAGAAAACGCAACTTGACGTTAATCTACGCAACGGATGGTGGCGGCACGCTTTCTGGCTATCTCACGCAAACGTTAGCCAAGGGAGAGGATGGACAGCCGGTCTTTGCCAAGCCGAACGAGGGCTACGTGTTCAATGGCTGGGACGATGGGGAGCAGACTCCTAATCGTCTTGATCGGAATGTACAGACCTCAAAGACTTTGAAGGCACTCTTTGAGCAGGCGGAGTTTACCCTCTCCTACGAGGCAACCATCGGTGGAACCATTACGGGCAAAGAGACCCAAACCGTTCCGTATGGTGGAGACGGCAAAGAGGTGACGGCAACCCCAGATGGTGGAGCCTACTTCATTAGATGGAGTGACCGCCGAGACGCAAATGCATCTCGCACGGATAAAAGAATTCGTCACGATGCTTCGTATAGGGCTTTCTTCGGGAGAAGGATCAACCTCCCGTATATACAGAAGTTTGAGACATCTAACGAGCTACCTGCCTTCATGCATTCCAAAGGTAGCGCAGAGGCTGGCTGGTACGTAACCGCAGAGCCTGTGCGAGGCTTTAAGTTGGATGGACGATTCTTGGCAATAAAGAACCCAAAGAGCGGAAGCGATTTTACTGTTGATTTGGAAACACCTCGGTTTGCTTTGGAGAACGTGACGGGTGATATCTCCGTTGATTTCGATTACATATTCTACGGGGTGCTGCGTACCAAGGTGGAGGTGTTTTATCAAGTAGCGGGGGAAAGCCCCCAGCTTCTTGGGGAACTTACTAAGGATCCAGATCGGAAGAAAACCCATTTCTCAAAGAAAATAGAGAGTGCTGTGTTTGCGGGGAAGGAGTGGCTGCAGCTTACGTTCAAGTACGGCGGCCCAAAAGATGAGTATCTCTGCATTGATAATCTCGCGGTAGCTCCTGAAGGGGTTACGGGCAAAGTCCAGCTAAACTACTACGCCACGAAGGGCGGTACGGTGAATGGAGCTTTACGGGTGAATGTTACTACGCAGGTGGGGACAGAGGGAACTCCGGTTGAGGCTAAAGCCGAGGCAGGTTGGGCCTTTGCGGGTTGGTCGGATGGGGTTTCCGAGCCCACGCGTAAGGATAGCAAGGCTACCAATGTTGAGGCGCTCTTTACTCCGGCCTCTTCGGGGGCATCGCTCTATAGCCTGTCCTACACGGCGGAGGCGCATGGTCGGATTGCGGGGGTTGTGCATCAGCAGGGGTTAACAGTGGGTACGGAGGGGACTCCTGTGACCGCGGTGGCTACTGCGCCCGGCTATCACTTTGTGCAGTGGAGCGATGGCAGCAAGCAAAATCCACGAACCGATAGGGTTGTTGATAAGGACATCAATGTCTCTGCCTCCTTCTCCAACCTCTACACACTCACCTATACGGTTGAGCCAATTAATGGGGGTGAAGTCACAGGCGAGACTTCTCAGGAGATACCCTTTGGCGAGGATGCTAAGGGGGTAACCGCTACGCCAAAGGCGGGCTACCATTTTGTGGAGTGGAGCGATGGGGTAACCACGGCGGAGCGTACCGACCAAAAGGTGCAAGCCGATGCTACCATAGTTGCGCATTTTGCGCAGAAGTACACCTTTATCTACACTGCAGGTAAGGGCGGTACGCTGCGAGGCGAAGTGAAACAAACCGTTGACCCGAATACTATGGGTACAGCGGTTACGGCTAAGCCCTACGAGGGGTTTGCCTTTGATGCGTGGAGCGATGGGGTAACCACGGCGGAGCGTACCGACAAGGCGGAGAAGGAAGTAAAAGCGCAGGCTAATTTCAAGCCGTTAACCTTTGACATCGCCTACACGGCAGCTGCCGGCGGCACGCTGCAAGGGGGGACCGCTGCGCAGACAGTCTCCTATGGTGAGGATAGCGAACCGGTGTTTGCCAAGGCTGATGCGGGGTATCATTTTGTGAAGTGGAGCGACGGGCGGACGGACAACCCACGGTGCGAGCGTGCCGTTGTGAAGGCTGTGACGGCCGAGGCTATCTTCTCAAAGGAGTATACCATTGCCTACACCCATTCGGCTGGAGGAACCATTGAAGGGGAGGCCTCGCAGACGGTGGAGCATGGAGCTGATGCGAAGGAGGTGAAGGCGGTTCCTGAGGCTGGTTACCATTTCGTTCGCTGGAGCGATGGCCTTGCGGATAATCCCCGTACAGAAAGAGGCGTAACCCGCAGCATAGCAGTTGAGGCTATCTTCTCGAATCGATACGTAGTTACCTACGTGGCGGCTGATGGTGGCACTATTGAGGGTATTGCTACACAGAGCGTGGAGGAGGGGCATGAAGCAACGCAAGTGGAGGCGAAGCCAGAGGAAGGCTATAGGTTCGTAGGGTGGAGCGATGGGAGTGAGGAGGCGGTGCGCAAGGATCAAGGCATCAAGGCGGATGCAGTCTACACGGCCTTCTTTGCCCGTTTGGTGCACACCCTTACGGTGGAGGTTGAGGATGGAGTGTACAATCCTGGCGTTGCGTCATGTGTTTTTGAGTACGCAAAGCCAGTGCAGCCCACGCTGGAAGTTGCCCACGGAGACTTCTCGCGGCCGGTGACTTTAGAGCTTGCACCGGGAGTGGAGTTCGTGCAGTGGGATGATGGGAGTACCGAGCTTTCTCGGAGCTTCAGGGTAGAGAAGGATATGACGGTTAAGGCGAAGGTAAAAGTTCCTACCGTTGGACTTTATGTGGAGAGGAACTACAGTGTAGACCAACAGTATATACCTATTACGGATCCATTTTCAGGGAAGCAATATAGCCCATACCAGGAGGTCAAACTTGGAACGCTCATATGGTTTAACTACGTAGAGGGTGCTTTCCCTGCAGGGCATACTATTTCTGTTGAGACTGAAGGAATGCGTTTAACTACATATACTCAGCCGGGCGTACCGAATATGAAAATATATCAAATTGTAGATGGTACAAAGCCCGCTCGTATAAGGGTAAGCTTAGAGCGTCCGTCCTGTATGGTTTCCTATGAGGTTTCGGAGGGTGGTATCTTGGTTGGGGGTGCGCCGAAGCAAAAGGTGACGGTGGGTGGAAGTACCACTGAGGTCACTGTCCTCCCGATGCCAGGGTATGATTTCAAGGGGTGGGACGATGGGAAGAAGGAGCCGAGCCGTTCGGATTTCGTGACCGAGGGCGGCGAGGTGACCTACCGAGCTCTATTCGAGCGCAAAACCTACACCGTTGCTTTCATGCCGAATGGAGGTGAGGGCACGATGGAGGGTCAGAAAATGCTGTGCGGGTGCGACGCCACCTTGAAGCCTAATACCTACACCCGGGAGGGTGCTACGTTTAAGGGGTGGGCGTTGGCGCCCGATGCTACGGCGCCGCGTTACACCGATGGGGATTGGGTGAAAAACCTTTCTAGCGTGAATGGCGACACGGTGCGTTTGTACGCAGTGTGGGCGATACAGCGAGTTGCTGTCTATTTCTCGGTTGCGGGCGAGCCTAGCGGTACGCTTACAGCTACGGTTGGTGGGAACTCAATAGCAAGCGGCGATCTACTGCCTTTTGGTACGCAGGTAGTGCTTACCGCCAAACCGAATGATGGGTACGATGTTGAGGGGTGGTTAGGCGTTAATGCCAATCCGGTGAATTCTGAGGAGGTAGTCCTTACGCTAGATCGGGAGGCCACCGTTCAGGTATCATTTAAGCAGATAAAGCATGCGGTGCACTTCTCAGTGGCGGGCGAGCCTAACGGTACGCTGACGGCTACAGTTGATGGAAGCCCTATAGCTGATGGCGATCAGGTGAGAGAGGGGGCGGAGGTGCAGTTTGTAGCTGAGCCTAAGGTCGGCTTCCTGGTGGATGAATGGACGGGGGTCACGCCGGGTGCAGGTGATCGCGGCATGGCAACGCTTGAGGTCAAAGGCGAAGTTGCTGTCACCGTTTCGTTTAAGCCGGAGGAAAAGAAGTCAGGCGTAGAGTCTGCGCTGCTAGCGGGCATTGAGACGTTACCCAACCCATTTACGTCGACTTTGACTATAGTCAATGCGAGCAATCTATACAGGGTTCAGCTACTTTCTGTTGAGGGGAGGGTTATACGTACCGTTGCGCATGATGGAGCGGAGACCCTAAAGCTTGACACGAAAGATTTGCCCGCGGGCCTATACCTTCTGCGCTGCGAGGATGCCCACGGGGGTGTACGCACGTTGAGGGTGGTGCGGGAGTAGAGTCGTCTCAACTCCTGCGGAGTATAGTGAAATGGGGGCGTGGCAGTTGCCACGCCCCCATTTCTGTTTTGTGGTGACTGCTGTAGTGCAGCGGTCAGCTGCTGCTAGAGGTGCAGCGAAAGGGGCTGTGCAATGTGAGATCGGGGTGAGGGATACTGCAAAACTATTTCGGTATATATTATTTAAGTTGCTTTTATTCAGCAACTTTGCATCATGAAAAAGCCAATGAGTACCACATCCCTCTTCGACATCGTATTTGAGGTGCGGGCCGTCATCGAGACCGTGTACACGAAGGGTAGTGCCCCGATGGGCCGCCAGAGCTACGATGGGCTCATGCTTTTCAAGATTGAGCTGCTGCGCGTTTGGTACGATCTGAGCGATTAGGGGGTGGAGAAGATGGTGAACGGTCGCATCTCCTACAGCCGCTTCGTGGGGCTTGCCAAAACGCATGCGCGGCACGTCATGGAGGCCATCGCCCACAACCTGTACCGCGCCCCAGGGTTCATTGTGGCCAACGCCTAAAAAAAACGAAAGAGAAGCGTGAAGCGCGGGGCTAAATGCCCCGCAGGGGGGGGGCAAATTCTAGCCGGTTTCAATGCAATTGCGCATTTTTTCCCCGATAGTTTGGATAAAAGTTGCCCGCCCACGGTGACGAAAAAAATACTCAGTGCTTTTGCAGGGGTCTCATTTTGTAGCCGGAAACCAGCTTCGTGTGTTATTGGCAATCCTTACTAACATCAACATTACCGGAACTTCGACCAGCACGCCCACCACCGTAGCCAATGCAGCCCCGGATTGTAAACCAAAAAGAGAAATAGCCACAGCAACCGCCAATTCAAAGAAATTACTTGCCCCAATCATTCCGGCAGGTGCGGCAACATCATGGGGTAATTTCCACCAT
>QWCB01002545.1_pt1 | contig 15096 bp, 8 predicted proteins | sample 1972511 | NCBI WGS metagenome assembly QWCB01 (sample SAMN09866719, study PRJNA288562) | Human gut metagenome isolate term5_stool, whole genome shotgun sequencing... | isolation source: gut | host: Homo sapiens | place: USA: California
GCGGGAGCCATCAAGGCGGTCACGATGGAGCAGATGGAGCAGGAGACCGATGCGCGGATCATCCTCGGCAATACCTACCACCTCTACCTGCGTCCCGGCATAGAGATACTCAAAGAGGTAGGCGGTCTGCACCGCTTCGGCACCTGGAGCAAGCCCATACTGACCGATAGTGGAGGCTACCAAGTCTTCTCGCTAGCAGCCATGCGACGCATCACCCCCGAGGGTGTCACCTTCGCCTCACACATCGACGGCTCCAGGCACCTCTTCACACCCGAGCGGGTTATGGAGATAGAGCGTGCCATAGGGGCAGACATTATGATGGCGTTCGACGAGTGCTGCCCAGGAGATGCCAGCTACGCCTATGCCAAGCAGTCGCTAGACACCACCGAGCAGTGGCTAGACCGCTGCATCAAGCACCTCGAGCATACCCCACCTCTCTATGGCTACGAACAGGCTCTCTTCCCGATCGTGCAGGGATGTGTCTACTCCGACCTAAGACGTAGAGCCGCTGAGCATATAGCTTCGCTAGGCGCCCCAGGCAATGCTATCGGTGGACTAGCCGTCGGCGAGCCTACCGACAAGATGTACGAGATGATCGAGCTGACCAATAGCATCCTCCCCAAGGATAAGCCACGCTACCTCATGGGCGTCGGTACGCCAGCCAACATACTAGAGGGCATCGCACGTGGAGTCGATATGTTTGACTGCATCATGCCCACACGCAACGCCCGCAATGGGCAGCTCTTCACCTGGCAAGGCACGATCAACATACGCAATGCCAAGTGGCGCACCTGTCACGAGCCGATAGACCCCGAGGGCACCGCATCGACCGACCACCGCTACACCCGCGCTTACCTCTACCACCTCTTTAAGGCGCAGGAGATCACAGGGCTCACACTGGCTAGTATCCACAACATCGCCTTCTACCTCGACCTAGTCAACCAGGCGCACGACCACATCGTCGCAAGCGACTACACCGACTGGATGCGTAGCGTCTTACCCGCCCTCACCCGCCGCTTATAATCATACCAACCTAAAAGTCGTCAAGATGAGACTATACGCTCCCACCGCAAGTGCCATAAAGATAAAAAGAGAGCCCCTAGGCATACTATCGTCTCTCCTCTTGGTCGTTTGTCTGCTTGTCTCATCCTGCAAGCAAAAGGACTCCATCTCATTTACCACTGCAGAGCGTAAAGCTACTGATAGCCTAGTGCGGGCTACACGAGACATCGACTCTCTTGCTAGACTGCAGGTGCGATTAGAGCGTGAGGGCGACCTCCTCGGGAGCATTGTCGCTCTGAGAGTGTTGGGAGATAAGTTTCGCAATGAGAGTGACTTTGACAAGGCGCTAACTACACACAGTGAAGGGTTGAAGCAGGCGGAGGCGATACAAGACACGTTGGAATGGGTGCAAGCACTGAATAATGTAGGTACAGACTACCGACGAATGGGCATTCTCGATATTGCTCAGGAGTATCACTACCAGGCGTGGAGCCTCTGCAAGGTTACTACGGACACCTCTTTTGTCGCCATCAAGAATCAGGCAAAGTCTCTCAATGGACTGGGCAATATCTACCTCACACTCGGCAACTATGAGCGTGCCGACAGCGCTCTACGCAAAGCACTACTCGTAGAGCAGCAGCTGGGCAGTATGGTGGGGGTGGCTATCAACTATGCCAATCTAGGATCTATCTTCGAGCATCGTGGTGAGATAGACTCGGCGTGGGTGTACTATAGGTACTCCATGGAAGCCAACCAGAAGGCAAGGAGTACGCTAGGTATAGCTCTCTGTCACTCTTATTTCGGCTCCCTCTATGAGCAAGCGCAGCAGTATGACAAAGCTGCTCAGGAGTATGAGGCTGGTTACCAATTGATGCGAGACTCTAGAGATGAGTGGCACAAGCTCAACCTGCTCGTAGCGCTAGCTAGCGTACACAATGCTACACGAGACGATGCTCAGATGCTGCAGTACCTTGATCAAGCACGTAGCAATGCAGAGAAGATAGAAGACAAGGAGCACCTAGCTGATATCTATACCTTATACTATAAGTACTACAAGCGTCACGGCGACTGGCGCGCAGCACTAGATGCCTACGAGCGGGCTACTGAGATGAAGCAGAGCATCTTAGATATGGACAAGATCAATCAGATGCAAAACACCAGTCTCAACATTGAGCGAAACTTCCAAAACAAGAAGATGAATGAAGCGAAACTCAGACTAGAGCATGAGCGGGCAGAGCGACATCTAGAAAACATCACATTTACCGTCATAGGACTACTCCTCCTCGGGGCGCTAGGCTTCTTCTTTTATATACAGCGAATACAACGTCGTAGCCATAAAAAGCTAAAGAGGATGTCCTCTATGCGGGAGAACTTCTTTACTAATATCACCCACGAGTTTCGCACGCCTCTGACCATCATCTTAGGAGTGAGTCAAGAGCTACAGCAAGAGGAGTCCGAGCAGATCAGAGAGCGTGCGAAAAGCATAGAGCGACAAGGGCAGGGACTGCTTACGCTCATTAACCAGCTACTAGACATCTCTAAGATCAAGTCCTCTATAGGCGACTCTCGTAGTTGTCAAGGCAATGTCACGGCACACATTGCTATGATCGTCGACTCCTATCGTGACTACGCTCTCAGTCGAGACATAGAGCTGACCTACCTACCCCAGGAGCAGGTAGAGATGAGCTTTGTTCCAGACTATGTCAATAAGGTCTTCAACAACCTGCTCTCCAACGCCTTCAAGTTCACCCCTCCGCATGGCAAGATCAGCATCTCCTTATGGCGTGTCGAAGACTCCATATACATAGATGTGGCTGATACAGGTCATGGGATGGATAGCGAGACCTTGGAGCATGCCTTCGAGCCATTTTATCAAGCTGAGGGAGACTCCAAGTACATTGGCACAGGCATAGGGCTGGCTTTAGTCAAGCAGATCGTCAAAGCTTCCAAAGGGCAGATCACCCTCGAGAGCAAGCTTGGTGAGGGAACTACCTTCCACATCATCGTGCCCATCATCAATGATCAAACTACTCCACAGCAAACCATATCTGCTGCGACCAATACTCCTCTGCTACCACATATAGAGACCGATCTAGAAGATAGTGAGTGTGAACAAGACGAGCCATGCCGTCTGCTCATCATAGAGGACAACCGCGACATAGCCTCTTACATCGGATCTCAGTTTGAGGATCAGTATAGTGTATCTTATGCAACAGACGGTGCGGAAGGCTTCAAGAGAGCTGTGGAGCTAGTTCCAGACATCATCATCACTGACTTGATGATGCCTGGTCTCAATGGACTAGACTTGTGCCGACAGATACGCAGTAATGAGGTTGTAAACCATATACCGATCATCGTCGTCACCGCAAAGGTCTCCGAGGAGGAACGCATCAAGGGTATAGAGGCTGGAGCAGATGCCTATCTCACTAAGCCCTTTAACACTACAGAGCTGCGCATGCAGGTAGAGCGACTGCTCGATAGTCGCAAGACGCTACGCCAGAAATTCGCTCAGATAGTCATCAAGGGGCAAGAAGAGGACGAGCCAGAAACAACTAAGCTAGAAGAGACCGATATCACCTTCCTGACCAAAGTGTCTACGATAGTGGATCAGCAGATCACACTAAATAAGAATACCAACGTGGAGGAGATTGCCGCCAGTTTGTATATGAGTAGTCGGCAACTACATCGCAAGATGAAGGCACTCACGGGCTATGCTCCCTCTGCTTATATACTACGGCTCAAGATACGGAAGGCGTGTGAGCTGATGGATCAGGACACAGATATGAGCCTTTCAGACATCGCCTTTCAAAGTGGCTTCGATACTTACTCCAACTTCTCTCGATCCTTCAAGAGCATCTGCGATGTCTCTCCCTCCAAGTATAGAGATCAGAGAAAGATCATGACAGCTCAAGAATAAAAGGGTTCGCCTCACAAATCCGTTTTTGACCCTTACGCCAAAGAGACACGAGCCGTGCTTCCCCGATCAGCTGGGAGGCACGGCTCGGTGTATAGCGGGAGGGAATCCATTCCCGTCAAAGCGAGACGTGTAGCCCTTTGTAGGGACGCACGGTCTGTGCGTCCGTTGTATCAAAGGTTACAGCATCGTAGTTTTAACGGGAACGGACGCTCGACCGAGCGTCCCTACAAAGGGCTACTCGTGAGGTGCGTGACGCTTGTATCGTCTTGTTTTCGAATTACATGTGAGTTCCAAAAACAGTTCCCCTCTTGGAACTTTTTAGTTCCAAGGCAGGAACTCTTCGGTTCCAACGGAGGAACTTTTCAGTTCCAACGGAGGAATTCTTTAGTTCCAACGGAGGAACTCTACGATCCCTAGGGAGGAAAGGCAAAACTTTTCGGACTTATGATTTGATTCTTCTAGAGTTTCATTTGATTCTTTCGAAGTTTCATTGCTTAGCTTACATCCGTAGAGGGTGCGCTTGGCGGGTAAGGCTTCCAGAAATGGTCCCTCCCCCCTACAGCGGACTACTCGTACTCTCTGTTCCTCCGATAGTAGCTATAATTCCTAGTTACGGTACTTCTCCTCCTAGATGTCTCACGTCTATTGAGGTCCTTTGGATGCAATACGGGCTGTTATTTAATGATTTGTCAAGAGATAAGAACACATACTGGGTCTTGCCTTTATTACTCCTCTTATCACATGCAAAAACCTATAATACAGAACATTAAACCACTTATCATGTCCGGAAATGATAAGTTGTGGTATGTAATCCTGTCCGAATATGATAAATATTTGTCCGCAATTGATACGATGTTTAACGGTGTCGAGACCTAATTTTGCAACAGAAACAAGAGAAACAGATCACCGACCTCGTTCACGAGATGAACATTAGGTACAGGAGCTGCCTCCCTTCAAGATTAGTCATGAAACCGTTATTGCAAACCGTATGAAAAATAGACTTATCTCACTCCTTCTCTCCCTGCTTGCCTGCATAACATGGTGTACGGCGCAGGATGTTGGGATCAAGAGCAATCTCCTCTATTGGGGCACTGCTACACCCAATCTTGGCTTCGAGGTCAAGGTCGCACCACGCTGGACTTTCGATTTATCGGGTGGGTACAACTTCATCAACCCTATCAATAAAGATACGGGTATGAAGTGGCTGCACTTCTCAGTCGTACCAGAGGCCCGCTACTTCCTCTGCGAGGCGTTCAACGGACACTTCTTTGGTCTACACGGAGTCGTCGGCTTTTACAATCTCAATAGGCTAAACCTCCCTATCGGTTGGTTCAAAGAGCTCAAAGACCACCGCATACAGGGGTGGGGCTACGGTGCAGGTATCACCTACGGATATGAGTGGGTGCTCGGTAAGCACTGGAATCTAGAGGCCTCCCTAAGCGCTGGTTACATACTCTTCGACTATACGAAGTACCAATGCGAGCATTGTGGTAAAGAGGTCGCCAAGGAAAAGAAAAACTACCTAGGACCGACTAAGGCAACGCTTTCTTTGATTTACACCTTCTAATCGTACAACTCACCAAAAGTAGTAGAAGACATGAAACACTCTATATTACATCTCACTACGCTCACATTAGTTGCTCTAGCGATGCTATGGCTGCCCTCAGAGCTTATCGCTCAGGAGGCTGTCAATCCACTAGATGGGCTTAGAGCCACTTCTCAGACGGTTGCAACCAGACAGGGGGCAAAGGCTGTTGTGGACTTTGACCTAGACCTCACCAACATGAAGCAACTGAAGAGCAATACGGTACTACAGATCGTTCCGACGCTTCAAGCCAACGATGGCTCTGCGCAGCTCGACCTGCCAGAGATCTCTATATCGGGTCGTACACGCGCCATCATGCTACGTCGTATGGACAAGCAGGTGGACATAATCCGTAACAAAAGCGGTGAGCAGCATTACCACTACACGGCAGAGGTCCCCTTTGCCTCATGGATGAAGGATGCTTCACTGATATTTCGTGCCAAGGGCTACGGCTGCGCTGAGTGCGAGCTGGGAGACTACACCACCCTACTGACACCCAATGCACTAGCCCCACTATACCAGCCTCAGTATCGCTATGCGATGCTCGTACCTGAAGGTGAGGAGACCAAGAGACGCGAGGAGAGCCTCACAGCTCAGATTACCTTCCCAGTCAGTCAGACGAGTCTCAATATGAACCTCGGCAATAACCGCGCTGAGATCAAGCGTATCGACGACAAGCTGACAGAGCTCACACGCAATAAGAACTTGACCGTCGATGCCCTATCCCTAGCTGGTTACGCATCTCCTGAGGGTAGCGAGGATCTTAACAAGCGCCTGGCTCAGGGACGTGTAGACAATGTCGCACAGCATATCGTTAGCAAGAGTCCACGCTTGAAGGGACACTACACCTCACGGGCTATGGGTGCAGACTGGGATGGTCTACGAGAGGCCATAGCAGCCAGCTCATTAGACCAGAAGGAGCAGATCCTAGAGGTCCTTCAGAAGGAGCCAGCCAGCGAGCGTGCTGCAGCCCTACGAGCTATAGACGATGGACAGACTTATGCCCAGATGCTACAGACTTATTACCCACCGCTACGTCGTACCGTCATAACCTTCTCCTTTGTCGTCAAGGGCTTTGACCTGACGGAAGCCAAGGAGGTGATCAAGACACACCCGACACACCTTAGCCTAGCCGAGGTCAATCTGGTAGCCAATAGTTACCCTGCTGGCAGTGCCGAGCGGTACCAGACCTGGGTGATTGCAGCTGACGCCTTCCCCAATGCTGTCGAGCCTGCCACCAATGCGGCTATCATGGACCTGGAGGCTGGTCGCTATGCACAGGCGGTCAAGCTGCTAGAGCGCTACAAGAAAAACAGCAAGCTCTACACCCTCCTAGGCATCGCCTACGCTTACAACGAGCAGTATGACAATGCTCGTACCTACCTAACCAAAGCTGCTCAGCTCGGCTTGCCCGATGCCCAGCACAATCTTGATGAATTCCTACACTACATGCAGGACAACTTCTAAGCAGATAGCAAACAATACAAACTATATTATTCACCACTAATCAAATCAACTATTATGAAAAGTAAGCTTTTCCTACTGAGCCTCGTGGCTCTCGCACTCGCCTTCACGGCGTGCAACAAGAATCAGGACGAACCACTACAGTCCGAAACAAACGCTACTATCAGCGTCGCAGTTAAGTCGGCCGACCTCAGAGCTTATGAGGATGGTTTAGGCAATGAGGACATGAAGGTCCAGAAGCTGGCCGTCATGGTCTATCAGGGAGGGGCACAGGTTGCCTTCAAGGAGGTAACAGATGGATCTCTCGAGGTTAAGGATATCGAGACGACAGCTGGTGCTAAGACGCTTGTCGTCGTAGCTAACTATGCTAACGAGAACCTACAGGGTCTCTCTCTAACCAAGATCAAGGCTCTCACGCACACACTATCTGCAGATGACCAAGACCCCAACAAGGGTACCTTCATGCTCACCGCTGAGCCTGTACCTGTTACTCTTCAGAAGGGTAAGAACTACTACGGCTACGAAGATGGTGACGGCAATCGTATCTCTAAAGACAAGCCTATCGAGCTCAAGCACATCCACGCGGGTATGGCTCTGACGAACCTTACGGTAAAGTTTGCAGACTCTTACAAAACTCTCTATGGTGTCAAGTTTGACAAGGGTGAGCTGATAGCTCTCATCGCTAAGGCTCAGTCCAACGTCTTCGGCGAGCCTCTAGTCAACGCTGATGCTAACTACTTCTATGGTGTCAAGCTCTTTGGCAAGACTGACGGTAAGTACACTCCAGATAACTACACGGAGATGCCCGAGCTCAAGATGGCTCTCACAGAGACAGGTGCACAGACAGGCAAGGGCTTCTATGTCCTAGAGAACAACGACGCCAAGCACCCAACCATCCTCTGTCTCAAGGGCGAGCTCACACAGGCTGACGGTACTGCACTAACAGCCGAGCAGGCTGCACAGGCTGTAGAGGCTGGCTGGATCGTATCTGCTGAGGATCACTCTACTTACTATCCTGTCCTAGTTAACTGGGAGAAGGACGGCTACACCTTCGAGGGTACGACTGACAAGAATGGTATCGTACGCAACAACAAGTACGAGATCTCTCTCACGATCACTGGTCCTGGTACGAACTCTCCAGAGGATCCAACCGCAGAGAAGGCTAATCTTGACGTCAAGTGCAAGGTTCTACCTTGGGTCATCGTTAAGCAAAACGTCGTCTGGTAGACACACCTTACAGATAGCTTTTAGAGCCACCGTCTAGTTGTGGTGGCTCTAGAGCCATCTCTACGAAGTCGGAGAGTCTGTATCATATACAGATCACGAAGCATCATAGCAAACTATAAAATCAGACTAACGATCGGATATATTTGATTGCAGACTCTCCCTCTTGTCACTCTTTATTTAAGCACCCCATTGAGACACTAATATGAATATCGTACAGAGATGGATCAATAAGACAGCAACCACGGCTTGGATAGCGTCGATGGTAGTTCTCTTGTCTGGCTGTATCGCAGAGAATATCGAGGATTGTCCTCAACCATTCGAGCTGACCGTACGAGCTGTAGATATCTCCAACAAGGATATAACTTCTGATGGGGATGTTGAGAACGTGATCCTATTCACATTCGACGAGAATGGTAAGCGCATAGACAAGATCATCTTAACAGCCGAAGAGGTCAAGTCTCGCAAGCCTATACACATCGAGCACTATGGCCCTAAGTCCCTTACTTTCGTAGCTTGGGGTAATGTGGCTCCAGAAGATGTAACACGACTAGAGTCCGTACAGCGCATCGAGGATGTACAGATGCCTCTACTGCGTACAGACGGCTTTGGACAGTATCCTACAGACCTATTCTCAGGTCGATTAGATCGTCAGCAGCAGTACGGCGTACTCAAGCTAGGCGAACCCGCTACTATAGACATTTACCGACGCACCTGTCAGGTCAATGTGACAGTCCTAGGCTACGAGCAGTGGCTTGAGATCCACGGTGACAAGAAGCCATTTGATCCTACCGACTATGCTTCAGCCCAGATACTCTTTGGCAAGTCCCTAGACAACTACTCTATAGTTGACACATACAGTGGTAATCCCACGACCTACCGCCTGACGGGATCTCTAGATGGCTCCACAGGCGACTATCACATAGCACCCTTTAGGGTCTATCCGCCTATCGATGGCAAGCCATTCCAGCTAGACTTCTACGTCGGCGACAAATGCTTAGAGAGCTTTACAAGAGACTCTCGAGACACGCTCATGCTACCCGAGATAGGCAAGATGCTCAATATCCTCATTGACATGCGATCTGGAGATATATCTGTACAGATTGTTGTGACACCTTGGAATATTGTACACCAGTTTGTCATCTACTAAAGTCTCATTCACATGCAAAGTTTGAAATCCTATGAAACCATATAGACATATACTTACATTGCTGCTCGCACTATCGGCACTCCTCTTGACAGCGCTGTCAGGGTGTAAGCGCAGTGAGCTGAGAGAGACTTTAGAGTCAGCCACCGTACAGCTCTCTATCCCGACGATGACCCTGCGCGGTGGGGAGCTCCTCGTAGAGGATCTACCTGTGCAGACGATCCGCATCCTAGTCTTCAATCAGACTGGAGGAGCACTAGATGTGCAGAAGAGCTTTACCAATCCAACCGACGACCTCAGTGACTGGCTACGCGTAGAGGCTCACGAAGGAGCAAAGTATATCTACGTCATTGCCAACGAGAGCCCGGCTATGAGCGACGCACTCAATAAGATCGTCTTCAAGCAAGACCTGCTCGGTATGGCTATCCCTGAGGCTGATCCCAGTAGTGCGACGGAGCCAACGCCAATCCTGATGGTTGGTCAGGGTACAGCGAATCTCCTTAAGGATCAAAACGTAAAGGCAGAGATCAACTTGATCAAGACAAGAGCTAAGATCACGCTCGACTTACTCCAAAAGACGGAAGCCGACGACCAGGTGATCATCCGTAGCGTGTCGATCAGTCGCTTGCCTAAGACCAGTATGCTCTTGACACCCGCCTCTTATCACCTAGGCGAGACCTGGATCTACAGCAAACCCGAGAAGGTTACGCTAGTTAACAACGCAACGACCACTTATATCCCCGACAAGACGCTCTACACCTACGAGAGTCTCGATAGCGATACGGCAGGTCATGCGCCTATACTGACCGTTCAGGCACTCTACAACGGAGTCCCCACCACCTATACCGCCTATGTCAATGATGAGACGACTAAGGCCGACCATCACTACGCACTGCATCGCAACTGCCACTACCAGCTGACAGGTACAATCACCAAGATTGGAGCGCACAATGCGCTACTGCTGACCACGCGAGTATTACCATGGGAGGTAGAGAAGACTGAGGAGCAGCTCGAAAATCCTAAGATCGTGAGCCTCTTTCCCAATCCTACGGAGACCTACTACGTGACAGATACAAAGGCTATCGAGTTCAAGGTCAAGATAAGCTCCAGCAGCGATCCATCCAAGTGGCGCGCTACACTGACCAATGCGCTCGACTTCCGCTTTGACATCACAGGGGGCGCCGTACGAGAGGGATTAGCTGATGGTACTACGGAGTACACTGTTCGGGTTATCGCTACGAAGCCCGCAGGCGCCTCACTACGCTGTACGCAGCTACTATTCACCTCAGAGTATCTAGACCTACAAGGAGCTGGCATCCCAGTGACGGGCATTAGGATCTGTCAGAACAACGCTTAGCAACCATTAGAAGCATCATAGATTATGAATAGACTAATAGATATTTCTACCCGCTTAGTGGGATATGCCTTGATACTGCTGATGGTATCAGGCTGTGTTACGGAGAGGCCTGTGGCGTGTCCCGACGAAGGCTCCACAGCAGAACTCTCACTGCGACTCGCTGTGCAGGAGATCCGCTCGCTGCGTGCTACTACAGAGCCAGGGGTTGATGCTCTTAATGAGAACAAGATCGAGAGCCTCCAAATCCTCTTCTACAAGGGGGGTACGCTCTACTGGTCAGTCTCTCCTGCGCCCTCCACGGATGGCAACTACAATATACCGATCCCAGAGGATAAGCAGGGAGGCTTCGATGGCAACTCTACGTATGACATCTATGTCGTGACCAATATGACCTTCACGGCACCACAGCAAGAGAGCGATCTAGCGAAGATCCCGGTTAGCGAGTCGGTAGCTAAGCTGCCTAACGATAAGTTTGTCATGCAGGGTAAGACCTCCAAGCAGATCAACCTTAAGACCCCCGAGGGCAAGCAACTCGGTGAGGTTCAACTACGGCGTGTAGCCAGCAAACTACGCATTACGCCTACTATCGCTGTCGAGGGATATGCACTAGATGGTACGATCCAGATTAAGTTCGTCGGAGCCACAGATCGTGGATGTCTTATAGCTGAGGAGCCAGCTACAGGCGTCTCCGCTATTGACTATGGCTATCGAGATACTCAGGACCAGCAGCCTCAGCTCTTCTACTCTTACTATAGTAATTGGAGTAGCGATCCTGACCAGGCTCCTTACTATCTCCTCACCGTGCCACTCAAGAAGGCGGGCGAGACGACCGCAGTGAACTACTACTATCGCGTAGCCCTCACGCCTGCGGAGCCACACTTTACGGCCAACAAACTCTACGACCTGAAGCTCGGCATCCATAAGCTCGGCTCCACGACTCCCGAAGAGCCTGTGTCAATCACAGGCAGTCTCTCTATCCTCCCCTGGACCATCTGTGATGATCAGTATGATCTACCCGCATCTAACTATCTGGAGGTGTCAGAGAGAGAGGCACATATCTACAACGTAGAGACTCATACCATATCTTATGAGTCCTCTAAAAAGCCAGTTACGACCCAGATCGTGGAGGCTAGCTTCAGCTATGTCAATGGAGCTACAGGACAGGCGATAACAGACGCTATCCCCACCTCCAGTGATCAGTACCCGACAGTTACCGTGGTGGGCAATCAGATCAAGATCCAGTCCAGGCTACCTATCAACAACATTCCCAAGAAGATCCGCTTTAAGGTCAGCAATGGCATCACAGAGCTAGACAAGGAGGTGACGGTGTATCAGTACCCCTCCCTCTTTATCACCCACACGATGGGTGCGAAGTCTTCACGAAGACCAGACGGCACCTTAGAGCATAGCGGTCTGAACAACAAAGCGATCTACCGTATCACCGTTCAGAATCCACCCGCAGGTATGATCCTAGGCTTCCCGCCGAGAGGAAACACAAACTTCTATAAAAGTGAATGGGTAAGCGATGGTTGGCTCTCTGGACACAATGAATATCAAATACAGCACTCTGACTATACCACCATGCGAGATGCAGAGACTGCTCAGATGGTATCACCCAGCTTTGAGTTAGCCTCTCAGCTTGGAGCTACGCCTTCTATGCCCTACGATCAAACTCAAGAAAATCATACGATGTATGATAAGAAAACTGCTCTGTGCAACTGTGCTACCTATACAGAGACGCGTATAGTCAATGGCGTGGAGGTGACCCTCGATGATTGGCGACTACCGACAGAGGCTGAGATCAGACTGATAGACCAGCTACAGAACGACCCCAACAGTGCTGTCCAGTCTATTATGACTGGTAGATACTACTGGAGTGCTAAGGATAACGCAGCAATAAAACTGCAAGGTGGTAGCGAAGGCTCCACTAGCGACGCTTACACCCGTTGTGTGCGAGATGTCAAGGAGCCGACGATTCAGTCACATATACCATACAGATTAGACCGATAGAAAGTTATGACTAGAACGAAGATATTTCTATACCCCCTCCTGCTGTTAGCCTTTGTGGCACTGACTGCATGCCAGCAGGAGCAGCGTACAGCCCCCGTAGATCAGGATGGTGAGCGGGTCTCTGTATCCTTCTCGGTAGATGTACCATGCTATGCCCCCATGCGCGCTTTGCAAGAGAAGATCGATGAGAACAAGATCGGCCGGCTAGAGTTACTAGTCTTCAATAAGGCAGGACTGATGGCAGACTACGCACTCGCTAAGAATCTGACCAAGCAGAACGATGGCAAGTACACCTTCACCGCCCAGTTGAAGCCACAGACAGAGCCGTGTGTCATTCACTTTGTTGCCAACCACAACTATGGTGGTAGCGACTCGGGTCGACAGTACCTAGGACGTAAGGAGAGCGATGTACTCCTCTCAAACCTAGTAACTATGGACGAGGTAAGCCGAACTAAAACCATCCCGATGTGGGCTCGCTATAAGTATAATGAGGTGAAGGAGGGTGACAACCTAGGAGAGATCAAGGTCTTGCGCTCTATGGTTAAGTTTACGCTAGAGAGCCACACCGCTAAGCTCGATGATGTTTACTACACACTGTGCAATAGCTACGACTGCGGTACCGTGGCTCCCTTTAAGCGGATTGCGTTGCCAGACCTTGACGGAGCATTTAGCCTAGAGGATCGAGTGCCTACAGTGCCGAGGGAGACCTTCCTACCCAATGGTGATGCAGGTCTCGGCTGGTATATAAATGCTGCTCCCGTCTACGGCTTCGAGCGAAAGAATAAGATGGCAAACCCTATCTCTTGTCTCGTGCTCCGAGCTAAGTATAATGGCGCAACAGAATACTCTTACTACAAGATTGACTTCGTCAAGAGTGATAATCGTCTAGAGCGTTACGACTTGCTCCGCAACTACTGGTACAAAGTGAGCATCAATGATGCCCTAGCTGCAGGTGCTCCCACACTGGAAGAGGCTGTCGCAGGACCTGCGGTCAATAACCTCGCACTCTCTGAGGAGCTACAAGCCTACTCCTCTTACTCCGACGGTAAGGGACGACTAGAGGTCGAGGCGAGCAACTATATCCTAACAGATGGAGAGCCGACGCTCACCTTTAAGGCAAATTATTACCCGGAGGGCAGTGCTACAGCTCAAAATGATAAGCTCCGGATCGTTGACGTGCGTAATGCTACTGACTACAACGCCATAACGGGTAAGAGTGATGTCACGATCGATAATACTACCGGACAGATTACAGCAACGCTCGAACCGACTTTGATTGGAGTGAGTCGTATCTCCGATATTATCGTAGGAGTAGCAGGTGACCCCGACTTGATGCGCATCGTACGTGTAGAGGTGAGACAGCCTTACAGCTACAAGCTCTTCGAAGTGAATGGACAAGCTGCGAGCGGGAATGCCGTCACGGCTACTGTTAATCAGCAGAAGGGTAGACTCTCTTTCGTCATTACCCTACCAGAAGACTTTAGGGCGCAGCAGCTTCCGATGCGACTACGCTTCTTTACGGAGCACTTCTATCCAGATGCCTCAGCGGCAGATGGCAGTATGGGCAAGTTCTCCTTTGGTCTCGCCAAGGATGGCGCAAATCCAGAGGGTCGACCCTGCTACACGACAATCATCTCTACACTACCAACTGATCGGACGCTCAGGTGCACCTTCCTCTCTAACAAGAGCGCCTGCAAGGAGACCATCGAGGTGGTATCGCTAGAGCATCTCTTCGACACACAGAATGTCATAGTTAATAAATAATGGTTAGTAGTTAGGCCAACTGAGTAGCTTAAGAGGGGGGCTCTACTACTTGGTTGTGCTCATGAGACTGTTGCTGGATAGCAGCAGTCTCATGTTGTAACGTCACTCTAAGAGTGATGCCGATAGACAGGTCGGAGATACGTATCTCCGACCTGTTTTTACGTTTCTACTGACTAAACTTCTTTCGGACCTTAGGGAGGCAATTCGAGATTTGGGTGTAGAGATTTTTCTGTTTCTCGGAGCTACGAAAAAATTCTTCGGACTTATCGTTTGATTCTTCCGAAGTTTCATTTGATTCTTCCGAAGAAATTCTTCTCGCCTACGTGGATATTTTTTATTTTCCACGGAGCTATTTCGGAAATCCTTCGGAAGAATCGGAATGATCCGAAAGCATTGGAGTTATACAGGTAGTCCTGAGCAGGGACGACCGAGCTTTACTCCCCTAGAAAGGGGTACTCGTACGTTTTGCGGCATCTTGGTTCTATGCAAGGGGGCTAGTGTGAGAATTTTTCATTACCTTTGCGGTAGACTCTTAGGGGTGCCACAGTGCGACTGCATGGTGGCTGAGATGAGACCCTCGACCTGATCCAGATAATACTGGCGTAGGCAAAGAGAACGACTACACG
>QWCB01005278.1_pt1 | contig 15041 bp, 12 predicted proteins | sample 1972511 | NCBI WGS metagenome assembly QWCB01 (sample SAMN09866719, study PRJNA288562) | Human gut metagenome isolate term5_stool, whole genome shotgun sequencing... | isolation source: gut | host: Homo sapiens | place: USA: California
TTTATATCAAACAGATTTAGTACCAGTTGGCGAAGACCAAACACAGCACATGGAGCTAGCAAGAGACTTAGCAATCAGATTTAACAGCAAGTACTCAGACACATTCAAAGTGCCTGAAGCCTACATCGCTAAGACAGGAAAAAGAATTATGTCACTACAAGATCCGACTAAAAAGATGAGTAAGTCAGATGAAGATCCAAACAGCTTTATTTATATCATGGATAGCAAAGATAAAATTTACTCAAAAATCAGAAAAGCTGTTACTGATAGTGAAGCAAATTTTGCTTATGACCCAAACAGAGCCGGCTTATATAATCTTATAAATATTTATAGCTCATTCACTGGCATGAGCACTGATGATATTGTTAAAAAGTATGATTCACTTGGATACAAAGAATTCAAAGAAGATTTAGCGGATATTATTTATGAAGATTTAAAAGATTTTCAATACAATTTTAATGAAGTTATTCAAGATAAAGAAGGTCTTGAAAAGCTTATGGCGCAAGGAAGAGATAAAGCTAGATACCTTGCTAATAAGACTTTAAGAAAAGTTATGAAAAAAGTTGGCTTTGTACAAATATAAGGAGTTAGCTATGAAGATATTAATTATAGGTAGTGGCGGACGAGAGTATGCCATCGCTTCAAAAATTAAAGAAGAAGATAATTCTGTAGAAATTATTTTTGCTCCAGGAAACGGAAAAACTGAGAGTGAATTTAAAAATATTGACATAGGAGTCATGGATTTTGATAAGCTAATTAATTATGCTAAGGACAATGAAATTGACTATACTATAGTCGGACCAGAAGATCCACTATGTTTTGGTATAGTCGATAAATTCGAGGCAGAAGGACTTAAGATATTTGGACCAAAGAAAGAAGCTGCTATGTTTGAGAAGAGCAAGGCATTTTCAAAGAGGTTTATGGAGAAATATCATATAGCTACCGCTAAGTATCTTGAGACTGATAGCATTGATGAAGCAAAGAAATATGCTTATGAACTAATTAGTGAATCAAAAGTAAATAAAGTAGTACTAAAGTATGATGGACTTGCTCAAGGTAAAGGAGTTATCATAGCTTCAAGCATTGATGATATTGATGAAGCACTTAATGAATTATTACTAGATAAAAAATTTGGTGATGATAAGATTATAGTCGAAGAATATATTGACGGCTTTGAAACATCTGTTCATGTACTTATTTCAAATGGAGAATATATAATGCTTCCAAGCGCTAAAGACCATAAAAAAGTCTATGAAGGTGAAACAGGTGAAAATACTGGTGGCATGGGCTCATACTCACCGAACCTTATGGCACTACCATATTTAAAAGACATAGAGGAAGAACTGGTTAAGCCATTCATCAAAGGTCTTAAAGCAGAGGGTATTGACTATAGAGGAGTATTATTCGCAGGTCTTATGATAAATTCGGATGGAATAAAAGTTTTAGAGTTTAACACAAGATTTGGAGATCCAGAAACTGAAGTTATCCTAGAAAGAATTGATTCTTCGCTATTAGATGCTCTAATTAAAACTAGCGAAGCAAAACTTAATGAATATAAATTAAAAGTTAATGATAAAAAGATAGTTAATGTAGTACTAGCATCTGGTGGCTATCCAGCGAAGTATGATAAAGGCTACGAAATAAAAGGCTTAGACAAATTATCAGAAGGTATTAAAGTTAATTACGCAGGCGTTAAGGCAAGTAGCAAAAAGCTATTGACCAATGGCGGCAGAGTATTAAATATACTTTCTAAAGCTGATACATTTGAAGAAGCGTATAAAAAAGTTTATGATGAGATCCAAAAGATTTCATTCGATAAAATGCATTATAGGAGGGATATTGGTCCAGTGGTTAAGAGAGTTTATGTTTGTAAAAAAGATGAATTTGATGCTGAGTCAAATGGTTTAACAAGAGAGATTAAAGATTTTCTTAAGATAAATATTGACTCAATCAAAGTTTATAACAGATATGATATTGAATTACTTTCTGATGAAGAAATTAATAAGATATCAAATACTATTCTATGCGAAAAACCAGTAGATAATATATATTTATTGGATGATGCTTTAGAAATGGAAAAGAACTTGAAGAATGCCTTTGTTGTTAGATACAAAAAAGGACAATTTGATCAAAGAGAGCAAGGACTAAAGGATACAATCAAGGTCACTCTTGGTAAAGACGATGTTTTAGCAAGATGCGAAAAAGTTTATGACATCAAAGGAGATGTATCTGAAGAAGATATTAAAAAGATTAAAAAATATCTTATAAATACTGTTGACCAAGCAGAAGGAGTATTGATTGGCATACCAACAACACTTAAGGAAAGCTTCGACATGAATATCGAGTCAATAGTTTATGATGGATTTATAAAGCTTGATGACGAAGGATTAAAAGATTTCCATGAGAAAAATTCTCTTGCCATGTCTATAGAAGACTTAAAAGTGTTCCAAGACTATTTTATCAAAGAAAATAGAGATCCAAGCCAAACAGAACTAAAGTTAATTGATACTTATTGGTCAGACCACTGTAGACACACTACATTTAATACACAATTGACAAATATCAACTTTGAAGGAGAAAATGATTTCATAGAAGTAATTAGAAATACATTAAATGAGTATTTAAAAGCAAGAAATCAATTCTCTAAGAAAGATTTAACTCTTATGGACCTAGCAACCATAGTTACTAAAAAGCTTAGAAGCCTAGGCAAGCTAAATGACTTAGAAGTAAGTGAAGAAATAAACGCTTGCTCAGTAAAAATTAAAGTTAGTATAGATGGAAGACTTAGAGATTATTTATTAATGTTTAAGAATGAAACTCATAACCATCCAACTGAGATAGAGCCATTTGGCGGTGCTCAAACTTGTCTTGGTGGGGCAATAAGAGACCCATTATCAGGAAGAAGCTATGTTTATCAAGCAATGAGAATAACTGGAGCGGCAGACCCAAGAGAAGCTATTGAAGATACACTTGAAGGAAAACTTCCTCAAAGAAAGATAGTTTTAGACGCAGCTAGAGGATATTCTTCTTATGGTAATCAAATCGGTTTAGCAACAGGCTATGTTGATGAAGTATATCATCCTGGATATAAAGCAAAGAGAATGGAAGTAGGCGCAGTAATCGCTGCAGCACCTATGGAAAATGTTTTTAGAGGTGTACCTGCTAAGGGCGACATCATTATTTTACTTGGCGGCAAGACTGGTAGAGACGGTATTGGCGGAGCAACAGGAAGCTCTAAGATACAAACAGACAAATCAGTTGAAGACTCAGCAGCTGAAGTGCAAAAAGGCAATGCACCAACAGAGAGAAAGATTCAAAGATTATTTAGAATACCTGAACTAGCTAAAATGATCAAGAGATGTAATGACTTTGGTGCAGGTGGCGTAAGCGTTGCTATAGGCGAATTAGCCGATTCATTGCTAATACATTTAGAAAAGGTGCCACTAAAATACCAAGGACTAAGCCCAATGGAGATAGCTATATCTGAATCACAAGAGAGAATGGCTGTAGTTATCGCTAAAGAAAATTATGAAAAGTTTAAAGAATATGCAAACGCAGAAAACCTTGAATCGACAATAGTTGCCGAAGTTACTGATTCTGAAAGACTTATCATGATGTACAATGATATAGAAGTATGTAATTTAAAGAGAGAATTCTTAAATTCAACTGGCGCACCAAGAAAACAAGATGTTATCTTTAAGCCAGAAGAAGTAGAATTATTTAATGAAGATTTGGCAGATGATTTCACAGTAGAATTAAAGAAGAGACTTGAAGATATCAATGTGGCATCTAAAAAATCACTTATTGAAAGATTTGACTCTTCAGTTGGCAGAGGCAGTATTGTTCAGCCACTAGGTGGCAAGAATCAACTATCACCAGAACAAGCTATGATAGCTAGAATACCAACAACTAAAGGCGAATCATCAACAGCAAGCATAATGACATATGGCTTTGACCCATATCTATCAGAAAAGAGCCCATTCTTCGGAGCTTACTATGCAGTAGTTGAATCACTTGCTAAAATTGCTTCACATGGAGCAAGTCCATTCAAAGCAAGATTAACATTCCAAGAGTATTTTGAAAAATTAAATGACGATCCATATAAGTGGTCAAAACCATTCGAGGCATTGCTTGGAGCGTTCAAGATTTGTAACGATTTACAAATACCTTCAATTGGTGGAAAAGACTCAATGAGTGGTACATTTAATGATTTAAACGTACCTCCAACATTAATTTCATTTGCAGTAACTACTATGAATATTGAAGATGTTGTAACACCTGAATTAAAGGGCAATATGAAGCTTGGTTTAATAAGAACTAGTATTAACGATGACAATACTCTTGATTTAAATGAATTTAAAAAGAATAGCGTTGAACTTGTTAGCTTAATTTCAAGAAAGAAAGTTAGAAGCGCAGTTGCTATCAATAGAGATACAACACTTCCTCTTCTTATGAAGATGGCATTTGGTAACGATATCGGCTTTAACATAAACATGGATGCTGACATCATGTTTAAAGAGCTTTACGGTTCTTACATCGTTGAATACACTGAAGACCTACCAAGCATTGAATATCTTGGAACTACTAATACAGATGCAAGCATCATTATCAATGGCAGACGCATAGATCTTGAAGAATATAAAGAAGCTTATGAAAAACCGCTTCTTGATATATTTGGACAAGAAAATAGAGTGGCTAAAACAGAAAACAAATTTACAGAAAAAGAATTTGTACACAAATCTAAAAAACCGGTTGATGAAGTTAAGGTTATCATACCAGTATTCCCTGGAACAAACTCAGAATATGATTCAAAATACGCTTTCGAAAAAGAAGGAGCAAAGGTTGATGTCTTTGTATTCAATAACTTAGATAATGATCACATTGATAAATCAATCGATGACTTAGCAAAGAAGATTAAAGAAAGCCAAATATTATTTATTCCAGGAGGCTTCTCATTATCAGATGAACCAGATGGATCAGGTAAATTTATTGCCAATGTACTAAGAAATACAAAGGTTAAAGAAGCTGTAGAATATCTTCTAGAAGAAAATGACGGTTTAATTCTAGGTATTTGTAACGGTTTCCAAGCTTTAGTCAAGACTGGATTATTACCTTTTGGTAAGATTAAAGACATAGACGAAGATGACCCAACATTAACATATAATAATATTGCTAGACACGTAGCAAGAATCGTTAAGACAAAGGCATTAACAACATCATCACCATGGCTTAAGTACATCGATAAAGATAAAATTTATAGAGTGCCTATTTCACATGGCGAAGGAAGACTTTTAATTAATAAAGAACTTTACGAAAAATTAAGCGATAACGCTCAATTAGCTTTTGAATATATAGATAATCCTAATGGATCAAACTTTGATATCGAGTCAATGTTATCACCAGATGGAAAGATACTTGGCAAGATGGCTCACTCAGAAAGAGTTGAAACAGACACATTTAAGAACGTTTCTGACATTGAGATTCAAAATATTTTCAAAGCAGGCGTAGAATTTTTTAAGAAAGATTAATAAAATATAATAAAACGTAAATTATTGAATAATACTTCCCGATGTGGTATAATTTAGATGGTGATTTTCTATGGATGTAAATAAATCTTTTGCTTATGCAATTGAAAATGATGACGGTAAAACATTTGACAATATTTCAAGTGCGGATGTGATTATCTTAGGACCATCAAGGTCTGGCAAGACACCTCTTTGTTATTATCTTGCTTCTTTAGGATTAAACGCGATAAATATACCGCTTGTACCAGAGGTTGATCAATTTGATATGATCAAAGACTTAGACAGATCAAAGATGATTGGCCTTATACAAGATGAGGAGTATTTATCCAAAATAAGAAGAGAAAGAGACAAAGACTTAGGAATAACAGGCGTATCTAAGTACTCATCACTTGAGAGAGTATTTTTTGAAAATGAATACGCTCGTGAGATGTATAGTAAATTAGGGATACTTGTTATATCCATGTATGGAAAATCAATAGAAGAAGTTTCTAATAGCATTGTTAGATATCTTCAAAATTAAAAAGCAATAGGAGGATACAGATGGAAAAGTATGTTTATAGCTTTAAAGAGGGCAATAAAGATATGCGCGATTTGTTAGGAGGCAAGGGAGCTAACTTAGCAGAGATGACTAATTTAGGCCTACCAGTACCTAACGGTTTTACCATTACAACACAAGCGTGCAACAGGTTTTATGAAGAAAATGAAGAATTATGGCAAGATTTAAAGGAAGAGATCAGAAAAGGTATTGAAAATGTTGAAAAGATCACAAATAAGGGCTTTTCAGACAAAGAAAATCCGCTACTTTTCTCAGTTAGAAGTGGTGCTAAAATATCAATGCCAGGCATGATGGATACAATATTAAATCTTGGCTTAAACGATGTAACAGTAGAAGGCCTTTCAAAGAAGACTAATAATGAAAGATTTGCCTACGACAGTTACAGAAGATTTATACAAATGTTTTCTGATGTTGCCATGGGTATCCCAAAAGCTGAATTTGATAAAATTTTAAACAAACAAAAAGAAGAAAGAAATATTGAAAACGATATCGACTTAGATACTGATGACTTAAAAGAAATTGTTAAAGAGTATAAAGCAATTTATAAAAAATACATCGGAGAAGACTTCCCACAAGATCCAAAGGTACAATTATTTAACGCAGTTAGAGCAGTATTCATGTCTTGGAATACACCAAGAGCTAAGACATACAGAAAATTAAATGAAATTTCTGATACACTTGGTACAGCTGTTAACGTTCAAGAGATGGTATTTGGTAACATGGGCATGAACTCTGGTACAGGCGTTGCTTTCACAAGAAACCCAGCTACAGGAGAAAATGTTTTATTTGGTGAATTCTTAATCGATGCTCAAGGCGAAGACGTAGTAGCAGGCGTTAGAACACCAGAACCTATAGCTAGACTTGAAAATGAATTACCAAGCGTTTACAAAGAATTCAAGGAAACTGTTGAAAAGCTAGAAAAACATTATAAAGATATGCAAGATATTGAATTTACAGTTGAAAATGGTAAGCTTTTCATGCTTCAATGTAGAAATGGTAAGAGAACAACAAAAGCAGCTATAAACATAGCGGTTGATCAAGTTAATGAAGGCTTAATCACTAAAGAAGAAGCGATATTAAGAATCGAACCTAAGTCAATAGATCAAATACTTCACCCAACATTTGAAGAAAAAGATGTTAAGAGCAAAGAAGAAATTACAAAAGGTCTTCCAGCTTCACCAGGAGCTGCATCAGGTGTTGTAGTATTCTCACCAGATAAAGTTATTGAATATCATAAGAATAATCTTAAAACTATATTAGTAAGAGAAGAAACTTCTCCAGAAGATATCGACGGCATGGTATATGCTGAAGGTATATTAACAGCAAGAGGCGGTATGACATCACATGCTGCAGTTGTTGCAAGGGGTATGGGTAAGTGCTGTGTTGCTGGCTGCTCTGAACTAAGAGTAGATGAAGAAGATAAAGTAATTAGATACCATGGCGGCGAAATTAAAGAAGGCGACATGATTTCTATAGATGGTTCAACAGGCTATGTATACTTAGGAGAAATTAAAAAAGTTACACCTGAATTAAGCGGTAATTTTGCTAAGTTTATGGAATGGGCCGATGAATTTAGAACTCTAGAAGTAAAAGCTAATGCTGATAATCCAAGAGATGCTAAGCAAGCACTTGACTTTGGCGCACAAGGCGTTGGTCTATGCAGAACAGAACACATGTTCTTTGATGATAAGAGAATTTTCCAAGTAAGAAAGATGATTCTTTCAAAGACATTAGAAGAAAGAGAAAAAGCTCTTGAAAAACTTCTTCCATATCAAAGAGGAGACTTTGAAGGTATATTTAAAGTAATGGAAGAAAAAGGGGTAGTTATAAGACTTCTTGACCCACCTCTACATGAGTTTCTACCTAAGACTAAAGAAGATATCGAAAGCCTAGCTAAAGATATGGGCATAACAACTCAAGTAATTGAAGACAGAATTGAAGATATGAAAGAGTTTAACCCAATGCTTGGTCATAGAGGATGCAGACTATGTGTTACATGGCCGGAAATTTATAAAATGCAAGTTAGAGCCATCATGGAAGCAGCCATAAACGTAAGCGAAGAAATCAAAAAAGATATCAAGCCTATGATTATGGTTCCACTAATTGGAGAGCTAAAAGAACTTGAATTTGTTAAAGGACATTTAGTAGAAGAAATAAATAAAGTTTTTGATGAAAAGAACAAAAAACTTGCTTATGAAATCGGTACTATGGTTGAAGTTCCAAGAGCTGCGCTACTTGCTGACGAAATAGCAAAAGAAGCAGAATTCTTCAGCTTTGGTACAAACGATATGACTCAAATGACTTGGGGCTACTCAAGAGACGACTACGGTAAATTTGTTAACGCTTATATTGATAATGGTATTTATGAAAGAAGTCCATTTGATTCACTTGATACTGAAGGCGTAGGCAAGTTACTTGATATGGCAACTAAGCTTGGCAGACAAACAAGACCAGATATACATGTAGGTATATGCGGTGAACACGGTGGAGATCCAAGATCAATCGAATTTTGTGACGCAATTGGACTTGATTATGTAAGCTGCTCACCATATAGAGTGCCAATCGCAAGACTTGCAGCAGCACAAGCAGCTATAAAGAGCTCAAGCAAGCATCAAGAGAAAAAATAAATAATTAAGAATAATAATTTACGATAAGGCGGGTTAATACTCGCCTTATTTTATGTATATAAGTATATTTACACTTAAGTAGCAAGGTATAATTAAGATACTATTTACTTTTGCAAATAAAATTAATAAATTTATCTAGTTTTCATTATTAGATATTGACAGGGTATATATAATGTAATATAATTGTATTCGGGAGATGATTAGATGATAACGAACTATTTTGATAAAAATAAAACATATTACATACATCACTTTGAAACACCTCTTGGCGAGATGACTGCAGCTGCTGAAGAGGATGCGCTCGTATACTTACGCTTTGGCGAAAGAGATCAAAAACATAGGATATGGAGAAAGATGTACATATGGTGACATTGCACTTAAGCTTGGCAAGAAAACATATTCGCGTGGCGTTGGCGCAACATGCAGAGGCAACACTATAGTTATAATTATACCTTGTCACAGAGTCGTTATGATGAATGAAGCTGGTTATTATAATTATTCGGATGGTAACGATATAAAGAAGGCACTTCTTGAACTAGAAGAGAAGTACAAATAATAATATTTGAAAGATACAATAACAGGCGTTTTGCTTGTTATTTTTTTTGATTAAATGGGTAAAAATCATTAAAGGAGTGATTTTATGAAAGATATCTTAGTAGATCGTTTTATTAAATACGCAAAGATTGATACTAAATCAGACGAGGAGTCTCCAAATTGCGCAAGATTAGAATTGCTTTTACACCAGACGAAGAAATTGGTAGAGGGGCAGATTTATTTGATGTTAAGAAATTTGGCGCAGATTACGCCTTCACTATTGACGGTGGACCACTTGGAGAAATTGAGTACGAAAACTTCAATGCAGCATCTGCTAAGATTACTATAAAGGGTAGAAACGTTCATCCAGGTTCAGCAAAGAACAAGATGATAAATTCACAATTAGTAGCGATGGAATATAACGCTATGCTACCAGTTAACGAAAGACCAGAGTATACAGAAGGCTACGAAGGCTTTATACTACTAACAAATATAAAAGGCACAGTAGAAGAAACACAAATGCACTACATCATCAGAGACTTCACAAAAGAAGGCTTTGCATCAAAGAAGTGCTTAATGAAAGACGCTCAAGACTACATTAACTATAAATATAATGAAGCCATGGAACTAGATATTAAAGACTCTTATTACAATATGTATGAAAAGATAGAACCAAGACTAGAAATAGTTGAGCTAGCAAAGAAAGCTATGGTTAACGCTGGCGTTGAGCCGATGGTTACACAAGTTAGAGGCGGAACCGATGGAGCAAGACTTTCATTTATGGGTCTTCCTTGTCCAAACATCTTCACAGGCGGTATGAACTACCACGGAAGATATGAGTACGCTTCAATACAATCAATGGAAAAGGCATTTAAAACAGTAGTTGAACTAGTTAAGCTTGTATGATAATTAAGACATCGGTAATAGAAGCCGTTTATGGAGATATATTTGATTTAGATGTAGAATGCATAGTGAATCCAGCAAATAACTCCTTATTAGGAGGAGGCGGTCTGGATGGTCTTATACATCAAAACGATGGTGAAGAGCTTTTAGATGAGACAGTGAAGCTAGCTGGCACATACACAAGCGGAGCCAAGATCACAAAGACGCACAAGCTTAAAAATGATTACATCATACATGTGGTTGGTCCCATGGACTCAAATAAGAAAAAGTATCAGCTTTTAGAAAAGACTTACCTTAATTTACTAAGTCTTGCTGATGAGTACAAGATCAAAACGATCGCCATACCAGCAATTTCATGTGGTGCCTTTGCTATGGACATTAAAGAAGCGAGTAAAATTGCCATTAGCGCAATAAAGTTATATCTTCAAAATAATGACTCTACTATAGAAAAAATTTATATTTGCCTCAATAATTATAAATTTTTTGAAGAATATCAAAATTTATTAAATGAGTAGAAGAAAATAAAAAGTTTTTAATCAAGTACACATCAAGCCTATGTTAATTGTAAGTATGTTTCAATGGGTATACTAAGAAATAAAATTGCAAAAGCCATAGCCTACAGATCAGATGCTCACTGCATATCCAGATCATTGTCCTTGCAAATACATGAAGACATCAATAGATTGGAGCTCTACATCTACCTAGATGGATATATCCAAGGCTTCAACAACGCTAAGTTAGCAAACGCTTTAGAAAAAGAAGCGCTTAAATTTTACAAGAGCAGCGATTTGGCAAATAAAAAGTATTTGTTCCAATTCAAGAACGTAAACAGAGACGTAAGGAATTTTAAGAAGAGACTAAGAAGTGAATTAATAAAAGAAGAGAAAAAGAGGGGAAAAGTTCTAGCTACTGTCTATGAATTCTCAAACAAAGTGATTAAAGACAAAACTTATTCCTTGAACAAATATGTAGATAGGCAATTAGAGCTTGACAGAGATGGTATCAATCCTGCAAGCATCATGATTCCTAAAGAAGATTTAAAGATAATTTATAAAGAAACATTTAAATTTATTTTAAATACATGTACCAATTTGTATACAGATGCATATTGGAACGGATTAAATGAAAGAGTTTTAAAAAGATACAGATAGGGGGTAGTATTATGTACGTAAGGAACTATATGATTCCAAAGGAAAAACTTACAACAGTAAAATCAAGCGAAACTATAGCTGAAGCTATCAAAAAGTTTGAAGAAGGAGACTTTTTGAGTTTGCCAGTTGTTGATGGTGACAAGCTAATCGGTATTTTACACAAAGAAACAATATTTAGAACTTATTATGAATGGTCTTGCACAGACAAAGATAAGTTTTTAGAAAAATTAGTTTCTGATTTTAATGAACAAAGATACGAAAAGATATCTATCACATCAAATATCGAGCAAGCATCATATGCGCTTGGAAAGCTATCTATACCATTTTTAGCTGTTTTTGATGAACAAGATAATTTTGCTGGTATACTAACACATAAGGCTATATTTGATGCTTTCAGTGAAGTATTCGGTATTAACAAAGGTAAGAGAATAGTTGTTCACATATTTGATATGCCAGGACAAATCTCAAGACTTGCTGGAATTATAAGAGATCAAAACATCAATATCTTAAGTATGGTTGTAACAAGTGCTAAGGTTATGGGACTACTTAAAGTAATCTTAAGAGTTGAAGTTGAAGATGATACAAATATTACTAAAGTATTATCCGAAGCTGGCTTAAGAGTTGGTGAATGGTAAAATAAATTAAATATCATTGAAGCCGCCTTATTAGGTGGCTTTTTTAATTGCTTAGTGAAGTATAATAAAATTTATAAAAAAGCTTGTATTTTTTTTTTTTGAATTATAATAAAGTAAAGCAATAAAAAATAAGGGAGGCTTTATTATGAAAAAGAATTTTAGGAAAATTTTAACTTTGACACTGGCAATAATTATGCTTTTAATGCCAGCAGATGCTATAGCTAAAAGGCATCAAAAGAGGGATATACCATTAAATGGTATTATCGTTAACGATCACATAGTTTTTAGTGATGTTGCACCTTATATAAAAAACAGTAGGACATATGTACCAATTAGATTCATTGCAGAAGAATTAGGTTTTGATGTCAAATGGGATTCTAAAACTAAAAAAGTAACTATGACTGATGGAAAATCAACAGTAGAACTTACAATTGGATCGAAAACTATGCTGGTTAATGGCAAAAAAGTTAAACTAGATGCTCCAGCTGAAATAAAAGATCAAAGAACCTTTGTTCCACTTAGAGCTATAGCAGAAGCTTTTGGAAAGAGAGTAGAATATTCAAACGATTACAGAGCAGTATGTATAGGTGACGACGTCAAATTTAATAAGAACTATAGAGTAGTTTATTATTATGATAAGATAGAACCAGTTATAACTGAATATGAAATAAATATAGTAACTTATAGGATGATAGTTAATGGAGAAGAAAAGAGATTTGAAACTGTTGAAGAACTTATTGATGTGATACTTGATGATTTCGAGCAATATAAATTAACAGGTAAGTCACAATATGGATTAAAACAAAAAGGGTTGCTACACGTGAAGATGAAATAAGATGGGCAGAAGAAAAAAAGAAGAAGACTGAAGTCAAGTATACAACTGAAGTTCCAGAAGAAAAACAATTGAGAGATGATTATTATGTTGAAAGTACAGAGGATATCTTAGTAGGCTCTTGGTATGGCCCAGGATCATATGGTGATAGTTATGGAAGATCATATGATACAGATGATTACGTTTATATAGAAAGCTTAGGTGGTAATAAATATAAACTAACGAGCAGATTTATATTAGCAAGCGATAAAAGTTCACAATGTTTTACTGAGCAATATGGTTACTTTGATGAATCAACAAACACTTTAAAAGTGGAGCAATCTTATACAACATATGGAGAGACAGGAATTTTTGTTGGAAGAGGTTCGTACGCTTATGAGGGAACATATTATCTTGATAGAGAGAAGATGAGACTATATTGGAATGAGTACGGCTCTTCAAATTATAGAGATAAGTATTAAAATTAAAAACAATATCATAGATAAAATATTATTTTATAGCTCAATTGGAGCAATAATAGGATACGTTTTTTATTTAATAACATTGATTTGTGCTGGTATTCAAACTATAGTTCTACCTATTAAAGCTTTTGCTATAAGCTTAGTTGAAGGTGGAGGTTCAAATTACTTTCAAAAAATGCTAGGCATGATAGACGGGATAACTGGTGGAATCAATAATTTTATGTCAGATTTAACAAAGGCTCTTAAAGCAGTAGCCCTTATTAAAGTATCTGGGATAATAATGTTAACACTTTCAATAATATTTGTAATAATATTTATAGTTAACATAGTTAAAAAATCTACTGAAGGCAAAAATATCATTACATTTTCAAATATTATATTTGGCGGAGCAAGCTTAAGTTTTATAATAAGCTCGATTCTACTTTCTAAACTTTTAAAGATATCATCATTAGTTGCTTCAGCTGATTACACAAGACTTATATCAGACGGTTACTCATCTTCTGATTCATATTATATGACTATGTTTAAGACCGAGCTTATGAAATTAAATATAGCAAATTATAATCCGACTTTTGGAGTAATTTTGTTTATCCTTTCATTTGTTTTATTGACAATAGGAGCAACTGCTATTTATAATAAAGCATTTAAAAAGGTTAAAATCATAAAGAAAAGACCAGTTGAAGAAAAAGGCCCTATTAGAGAAAATCCCGAACAAAAACAAAGAGTCGTTCAAAGAAATGTAAAAGTAGAAAGTGATCTTGTTGAGGAAAATTTTGAAGATGATAATGAATAAAACATATTTATAGAAAAGGTGCAAATATGGGAAAAGATCATAATTATGATAATAATCAATATGATGACAATTTTGATGAAGAAGTGATATACTATATTGAAGATGAAAATGACGATACTGATGATGGGGATATGATTTATTATGAAGAAAGTAATGAGGAAGATGTTGAAAAGAATGTAAAACTATCTAAGAAAAGCAAAATATTAATCTTTTCAAGCCTTGCTTTCATTATATTACTTATAGCATCATATTTTATCTACAAAAAAATTGCTTATAACAAAAAACCAGATGAGATGCAAACTTAGTTCAGAGAACTTCAATATTGTTTTTGATAATGATATTGTAGAAAAAGAGTATACAGTTAGTGGACTTAAAGAGATAGTAAATGATTATACAGATGTTAGAAAAGATCTTTTATCAAAAATTAATGTAAAGATAAATGACGACATGGCATACGAAGTAAGCGGTCGCCAAAATTTAGATATAAAAAGATATGGGATTTTTCAGCACAAGATGAATAAGGAAGAAATACAAAATTATATTGGTGGATCTATTGATAATAGTTTTTCCATATTAATAGTAGAAAAAGTTAATTATTTGGAAGATTATTTTGAAGATCAAAATTACAAAACTATGTATTTCGTATATGAACTGTCAAATTTTGAGACCGATGGTGATTCAATGAAGTGTAGCTTTAAAAGAGTGAGCATGTATGACTATATTTCTGATTCAGAAATTGACGACATGATTATGAATTGGGGTTACAAAAAGATTTGACACTAAGAAGATAAAGTATAGTTTAATGACTTAAGCTATACTTTATCTAGTTTTAAAGCTTCAAGGAGGAAGATATGAAAAAGTTTGTACTTGTTATTTTGATAATTGCCTTATCAATTACACAATTGAATATAATAAACTTTGCAGCTGCTTCACAAAAAGAAAAACTAGGGAATAAAGCTGGTGGACATTTTTATTCTTCAGAATGTAGTGTTGAACAGCTTAAAAAATTAACTGGCGTAGCTGA
>QWCB01008607.1_pt1 | contig 15041 bp, 14 predicted proteins | sample 1972511 | NCBI WGS metagenome assembly QWCB01 (sample SAMN09866719, study PRJNA288562) | Human gut metagenome isolate term5_stool, whole genome shotgun sequencing... | isolation source: gut | host: Homo sapiens | place: USA: California
TGGCGGAGCAATTTGGCGTGGCGGATCACTTCATGGGAGATGAGCTGATAGCCCGCTACGTGGGGCATGGCGTCGGGCTGGAGATCAATGAGCTCCCGATCCTCACCGGTCGCTGGCCGGGTGTGCTGGAGGAGGGTATGGTGATCGCCTTTGAGCCCAAGATCATCCTCCCCGGTGTCGGTGCGCTTGGGATCGAGGACACTTACCTTGTGCTGCCCGATGGGCTGGAGTGCCTCACCACACCGGAGCGGACACTCGTCAAGCTTTGCTAAGTCTGTACCCTCGCTCGGGGTCTTAACCATCTGCGCATGACTATCCATCCCACATACGACCTGCAGAGCAGGGCCCGCTTCAGTCAGTTGGTCTTCCTCTTCGCTGTGATGCTGATTATGGCGGGAGTGTTCTCCTTTTTGATTACTCCGACCCTGAGTATGATTCCCCTCTCTGAGACGGAGTCTTTGTTTGTCTCGCAGATCTGCTCTTCTCTATTGATCATCTGGGTTCCGCCCGTTTTACTCAATACCTACTATAAGGCTCGGTACCTAAGACCATTCTTTCACCCTCTTTCGATGGTGAGGCTGCCTCGAGTGGCATTGGGGCTTGCAGTGGCTCTCTTGGCTCTCGTTCCCTCGTCCTTGCTGGAGGACCTGATGCGGATGATCCCGGAGCCGTGGGTGTTTGCACCATTCTCGGCACAGGTGGAGCGGACCACCGAGATGATGATCTCTGACCACAGCGTGGGAGGGATCACGCTGGCGTTGATCGCCCTCGTGGTGGTCGCTCCGCTGGCTGAGGAGTATCTCTTCCGCGGAGTGCTGCAGCAGTGGGTCCTCTCGGTCACCCGGAGCGGGCATACGGCAGTGTGGGTGGTGGCGCTGCTCTTTTCGCTGATACACATGGAGTGGGGCGGACTCCTATCTCGCGCCTTTATGGGAGTGCTGCTGGGCTATGCCGCTCTCTATGGGGGGCTAAGGGTCTCTGTCTCTATGCATGCCCTGAATAATCTACTGGTCTATCTCCTCCTGCTCTGTGGCGACCCCGAGCCATGGAGTCCTCTCCCCCTTGGGATCGTCTCCGTGCTGATCTCCGTAGTCTGTCTCATCGCCATTGGCGTCCTTCTCCGATATATGTCTCAAAGAACAAAATCCGAATATCATGAAACGATCAACTAAATTACTTGTTCTCTTAGCACTAACTCTTCCACTGCTTGGTCTCCTGACCTCTTGCGAGGGAGCAAAGCAGAGTACCTACTATACCCAACGTGTGGACTTCCCTGAGGGAGCAACGCTTGATACGAAGGTGGAGATGGCCTCGCAGCTGATCCCCTCCGAGAAGCAACAGGCGTGGCAGGAGCTGGAGCTGACCGCTTTTATCCACTTTGGGGTCAATACCTTCACCAATCAGGAGTGGGGCAATGGGACTGAGGATCCTGCCATTTTCGTCCCCGAGCATCTGGACACCGATCAGTGGGTGAGGACGCTCAAGGATGCCGGCTTTCGGCTCGTGATCCTTACCTGTAAGCACCACGATGGCTTCTGCCTCTGGCAGACAGAGACCACGGACCACTCGGTGAAGTCCTCCCCGTGGCGCAATGGCGAGGGCGATGTGCTGAGGGATCTGTCGGCATCGTGCAAGAAGTATGGTATGAAGCTGGGTGTCTACCTCTCCCCCTGGGATCGCAATGCAGCCTCTTATGGTACCGGCAAGGACTACAACGACCTATACATCGCTCAGCTCACGGAGTTGCTCTCGGACTATGGCGATATCGATGAGGTGTGGTTTGATGGCGCTTGCGGTGAGGGCCCCAATGGTAAAGTACAGGAGTACGACTGGGAGCGGGTCTTTGAGACGATCCATAAGCTGCAGCCCAATGCCGTCAGCGCGATCATGGGTGAGGATATCCGCTGGGTGGGCAACGAGAGTGGCCTCGGTCGTGAGACGGAGTGGAGTGCCACCGTCCTCGCACCAGACTCCTATCCTGAGAGTGACAGCCTCTACAAGGCACTTGATATAAATGCTATGTCAGAGGACCTCGGCAGTCGGGAGATGCTCGCCAAGGCAGGGTCCCTCTACTGGTATCCGAGCGAGGTGGATGTATCCATCCGGTGGGGGAGCTGGGGCAGTGGATCCGTCAGCTCAATGAGCAGCGTGCCGCTACCGAGGATCTTGCTCACGAGATTAGAGTGGGAGGAAGTGTTGTGACGGAGCTCGATCCCGATATGCAGGTGGGGGTGATCCTTCTGCAGGAGGATATCTCCCGTGGGCAGAGAGTTGAGAAGTTTCACGTAGACGGTCTGATGGACGATGGTACTTGGTCGCAGATTGCCAAGGGAACCACCATCGGCTACAAGAGACTTCTCCCGCTGGAGGTACAGGCGAAGTATAGCAAGATCCGTCTCGTCATCGATGAGGGTCGTGGAAACTCGGTCTTCATCCGTCACATCAATGCCCTCGTACTGCCGCCACTGTCAAGGTCAGAGCTGGCCGACGATATGCCCGGGATTACGCCTCTCCCTAAGCAAGGCTGGACCGTCTCAAGTGTTAGTCCACTGGAGATCCTCTTTGGCAAAGAGCTGAGTGTGCAGGGACTTATCTACACGCCTGCTAAGGGGCGCGATGCCACCACGCTCCCTTTCACCTACCTGCTGGAGGGGTCGGAGGATGGCAAGAGCTGGCAACCGCTGGCGAGGGGTGAATTCTCTAACATCGTCAATAATCCGATCCCACAGAAGATCAAGCTCGATCGAGCCTATTCGCTTCGTGGGATGCGCCTTACCGGCACTACAGTGGAGGGTCATGGAGTGCCGCTTGAGGAGTCTGAAGTAGTACTCTATTAATCCCTTTCACAATGACGAAATATATCGGTGCACACGTCTCCAGTGCGGGTGGGGTGCAGAATGCTCCGCTGAATGCGAAGGAGATCGGCGCCAATGCCTTTGCCCTCTTTACACGAAACCAGCGTCAGTGGTTCCCCAAGGCGCTGAAGGAAGAGGACATCGAAGCTTTTAAGGTCAATATGGCGGAGTGCGGCTTTGAGCCGCAGTATGTCCTGCCCCATGCCAGTTACCTGATCAACCTTGGCTCGCCTCGGGAGGAGGTGATGAAGAAGAGCCGCCACGCCCTTACGGATGAGATGCAGCGGTGTGAGCAGCTGGGCTTGAGGATGGTCAATTTCCACCCGGGTGCCAATCTCGGAGAGACCTCCGTCTCTGCGTGCCTGGCTCAGATCGCTGAGGGTATCAACATCTCGCTTGAGCGAACTGAGGGCGTGAAGGCGGTGATTGAGAATACCGCCGGTCAGGGATCCAATCTTGGCTTCACCTTTGAGCAGATCGCTGAGATCATCGATGCGGTAGAGGATAAGAGTCGCGTCGGTGTCTGTATCGACACCTGCCATGCGACCGCAGCAGGGTATGATATCCTGACTGAGCAGGGGTATCATGCGATGATGAAGTCGTACGAGAAGCTTATTGGGCTGGAGTACCTCTGTGGCATGCACCTCAATGACTCCAAGAAAGGGGTAGGCTCTCGTGTCGACCGCCATGAGTCGCTTGGGGATGGTGAGATTGGTATAGCCCCCTTTGAGTGGATCATCCGCGATCCCCGTACCGATCATATCCCGCTGATCCTTGAGACACCCAATCCGGATCGCTGGGCTGAGGAGATCGCCTTGCTGAGGACCTTTGAGACCAAGTAAGGGATGATTGCTTTTCCTCAGGCTAAGATCAATATCGGTCTCCGCATTACCGGAGTGAGACCGGACGGCTACCACGAGCTGGAGACACTCTTCTACAGGATACCGCTCTGTGATGCCTTAGAGGTGGTGCCGGCAGAGAGGGATACCCTCGATGATGGAGGCTTTGGTGACCCGCAGCATAACCTGGTCGTGCGGGCTGTGGAGATCATGCGTGAGGAGCGGGTGGCTATTCCCCCACTGGAGGTGATCCTCCGTAAGCGGATCCCCACCGGTGCCGGGCTTGGGGGAGGCTCCTCCGATGCCTCCTCGATGCTTCTCATGCTAAGACAGCTCTATGCTCCTGACCTCTCGGATAAGCGTCTGGCTGAGATGGCACTTAGGTTGGGGGCGGACTGCCCATTCTTCCTCACTTCAGGTGCTCGGATCGGTCGGGGGGTGGGGGAGCTGCTTCATCCTTTCCCTCTTGACTTAACCGGGTGGGTGCTGACCTTAGTACTGCCGGGGATCCATGTCTCCACGGCTGAAGCTTATCGTGAGATAGGGATTTCGGAGCCTGCTGAGCCTCTCGAGGAGATACTGGAGCGACCTGTGGCGGAGTGGCGTGACCTTGTGGTCAATGACTTTGAGGTCCCCATATTTGCCCATCATCCCGAGCTGGCTGAGGTAAAGGATCAACTCTATGCCTCCGGCGCCACCTATGCATCCATGACCGGGTCCGGCTCCTCCCTCTATGCCCTGAGCACGGCTCCACTAAGTCGACTTACTACCCAATACACTACATATTCCTATCTATTATGAAGAAAGTACTCTTTCCGATAGTTCTTTCTCTACTGGTGGGTGGACAGGCACTGGCTGCACATCCGACCGATACCATAACCATCTTGCGCTACCGGGCACTCCCTGTGACAAAGCTCACTGCTCCGATGGAGACCGACAGTGTCAATCTCTACGGCAAGTCTCGCGACTCTTTTACGTCCTTGACTGATCTGCCGATGGTAGTGCCCGACAGCCCCTTACTGACGGACTTCACCGCACCTGCGGATACGGTTATTCGGCTTGAGGGGGGCAGGCTGTACCGGCTCTCTACCGCCATACTCTCCACATCGTACGAGAAGGCCTCCCTGATGGTCTCCTGTACGATGCCCTACAAGCTCTACTTCGACGGCAAGGTCCTTGGGGAGAAGAATAGAGTGCTGACTAACCCGCAGGAGGATCACTATGACTTGACCGTCTATCCCTCAGCGCGTCGCACTCTGTCCATTGCCATAGAGGCAAGAGACTCGGCCAAGTTGGTTATGTCGGTCGTCCCCAAGAGATCCGGTCATACCCTCTCCCTCAGGACTGATCCTGTAGAGTATATGAGTATGGACTTTGGGTTCACCGGTGAGACTCTCACAGGTGTTCGTATGTCCCCCAGTGGTCGCTTTACCATTCTCTCGTCTGTCCGTATTGTCGCCCTTAAGCGTCATTACTCCTATGCGCTCTATGAGGGGACCCGTTGCCTCGGGACCCTTCCCGATGGCGCAGCCAATGGTAGCTGGATGCCCCGCTCGGATCGACTCTACTATACGGTGCAGACCGACCTCGGCAGGAGTCTGATGACCTACGACCCGGCGACTGGAGCTGAGGACCTCCTATGTGAGGCCATCCCCGAGGGGTCCTTCACGATGGCTCCAAGTGAGGATCGCTTGATCTTCTATCGAGAGACAACAGGTGACAAGCACTCCACCTATGTGGATCGGGTGCTGGGTCGAGATGACCACAGGGACCTGATGGAGCCACGGACACGGTATGACCTTTACCTCTTTGACTTCGCCACGCGAGACTATCGCCCTCTGACCTATGGCTATCGCTCTGTGGGGCTGGAGGACATTAGTCCGGACAGCAGGCGGATCATTTTTTCAGTGACGGATGAGGATGTCACGGAGTCTCCCTTCTACGCCACTGCCTACTACGAGATGGATCTGGAGACGATGGCGGTTGATACCCTCTTTGCTCCCACTTCTGATCTCTCCTACGTTGGCTATACCCATACTCCGGGTCAGTTGCTTATCCTGGGCAATCCTGATGCCTTTGACGGTCTGGGGCGCAACCTCCCCAATGGTATGACGACAAATACCTACGAGACGGATATCTACCTCTATGATCGGAGGAGCAGGACGGCTAAGGTCTTTACGAAAGACTTTGCCCCCTCCGTGCAGTCGGTCCGCCTCGCTCAGGACCGGATGCAGGCGCTCTTCCGTGCTGCGGACAGGGACTACCAGAGGCTCTACACGCTTGACCTGACAAGCGGAAAGATCAGCCCCCTACCGGTGAGTGTTGACTATGTGGGATCCTACGCTGTGGATGCCCGGTGCAAGACCTTTGCTTACGTCGGTGAGTGTGCCAATAGGGTGGCGAATGCTTACCTGGGAGATGTCACACGCCGCACCTCCTCGGTCCTCAGAGATCTGGCCTCTGAGCGGATGAAGGATATGAAAGTGGGAAGTGTGCAGGACTGGAGCTTCACCATGCCGGATGGCGGTCAAGTGCCAGGACGCTTCTACTTGCCACCAACCTTTGATCCTCAGAAGAAGTACCCGCTCCTGGTGTACTACTACGGCGGTACCTCACCCGTGGGGCGGATGTTTGACGGGTGACCGGACCGCTGATGAGATCATCGCTGCCACTAAGGGCTTCGTCGATAGTCATCCCTATGTCAATGGCAAGCGGATCGGCTGCTTCGGTGCCAGCTACGGAGGCTTTATGACCCAGTATCTTCTCACTAAGACGGACCTCTTTGCCTGCGCCATCAGCCACGCCGGTATCAGCGCACTCTCCTCCTACTGGGGGCAGGGTACCTGGGGCATCGGATACAGCACGGTCGCCAGTACCGACAGTTATCCGTGGAATAATCCCGACCTCTATGCCAAGCACAGTCCGCTCTTCCGTGCTGACAAGATCCACACCCCCCTGCTCCTCACCCATGGCACATCGGACACCAATGTCCCCTTCGGAGAGAGCGTCCAGCTCTACAATGCGCTCAAGATCCTCGGACGACCGGTGGAGCTGATCCGCGTCTATGGTGAGGATCACCATGTGATGGAGCTCCACCGCCGGCAGATCTGGATGTGCTCGATGATGGCATGGTTCCAGAAGTGGCTCAAGGATGACCCCACCTGGTGGGACGATATGTATCCTGAGCGACACTACTGATCCGACAGACCTTATCCCTTAGGTGGGTAAAAGGAAAAAAGAGGCCTCCTTGTTATCCGGCAGGGAGACCTCTTTTTTTTCTCTACCTTTTACTCCACTACTCGTCCCAGCCGTCGTCGATATACTCCCAGCTGTACTGATCCTTCTCTGGGTCGAGCGTCAGCAGGAGGTAGCCCTCCTCTGTGCCATCTAAGGGTCCCTGCCACCAGGCACCACTCACAGCACCTCCCATCAGGAGCCAAGTGCCGTGACTGAATAGCTCCTCATGGACGTGATTGTGTCCCTGCAGCACCGCCACCGTATGGTACTCCGAGAGGAGATCCCAGAGGGGCTTGAAGTTGCTTATCAGATCCTTGTCACACACCTTCCCCTCCGTGGCAGCATAGTACAGCGACTGGATCGGCACGTGGGTAACCACGATCAGAGGGCAGCCCTCCGGCATTTCCTTTAGGTCCTCCTTGATCCACCCCATCTGCTCCCGAGAGATCGAGTAGCTGCCCTTCTTAGTCGGGACGACCGAGTTGATGACCACAAAGTGGACCCCCTTGTGGTCAATGGAGTAGGTCGAGCGACCAAGGTGCTTCTCAAAGAGCTCCACCCCTGTCGGCTCCTTGCTGCCATCCTCGCGGTAGTAGTAGCGGTCATGATTCCCGATGGTGTAATAGGTCGGGATGCCGGTCTCCTCGGCCATGCTGCGTATCCTGTCCAGAGCGAGCCCGGCCCTCTCGTAGTCCTCCGGCAGACGTCGATCTAGATCGGCTAAGTCACCTCCAAGGATCATAAGGTCCACGTTGTGATCCTTTACGCTATCCAGAGCACGCTTGTAGCCGGCGCACTTGCGGGGCGTCCCCTGTACATCGAGGTGAATGTCTGTAAGGAACGCTACTCTGAATGGTCCCGACTCCTCGGCCTCCATTGTTAGCGGGGTGATCAGTAGAGCTAAGAGCAAGGGGAGGAGTAGTCTTGAGATAAGACCTGTACTTGAGGGACTCATAGTGTGTTGTGTCATGAGATAGATGATTGATTGTTGCTTTTTGCTTTTTGCAAATTTACCACGCTCCTGTCTCATGTGCGTGTCGATATTGATACAGATTTGTTTCAGTCACCATAGGTGAAATTGCCTATCGGCGAAACGCCTGAAGATCACAGCGAAAGATCCTCTACCTACAGGGTCATTTCTTTTACCGGTAAAAGGCATCACTAATATCGGTATTAGTGACGCCTAATATCGGTATTAGTACGACGCGATATTTTTGATCCGGAATTGCAGGTCACGATGGGTCCCTTTTTTTAGTCCGACCTCTTGTCTGAGTCCTTCCGTCGGTAATAATGGCTATCTTTGTCTCTGTGCAAGACTATATTGATATGAAACGACTATCTCCGGTGCTCCTCCTGATCGCCTCCCTCCTCATCGGAGGGAACTCTCTCGCGCAGCAGGCAGCACATCCCTTGACTGTGGGAAGCTTCAACCTCAGGTACATCAATGACCACGATGGTGATAATAGCTGGGCAAACCGTTGCCAGATGGTCACCGACCTGATAGGTTACTACGGCTTTGACTTCCTCGGCACCCAGGAGGGCTACCTGGAGCAGCTGAGGGATATTGATACCCTTGATAACTATGACTACATCGGGGTAGGTCGTGATGATGGTAAGGAGGCCGGTGAGCACTCTGCCATCTTTTACCGGACCGACCGCTTCGACCTGCTGGATCAGGGTGACTTCTGGCTGTCGGAGACACCCGAGGTGCCGTCTCACGGCTGGGATGCCTCAGAGTGCCTCCGCATATGTAGCTGGGGACACTTCCGTGATCGGATCAGCGGCAAGACATTGTATTTCTTCAATGTCCACTACGACCATGTCGGTCAGGAGGCGAGACGTCAGTCTTCGCACCTCCTGCTGAGCCGCATCCGTCCCTTGCTCGATCGGGGAGAGATGGTGATCCTCACCGGTGACTTCAATGCCGGTCCCGATGAGGAGCCGATACGGATCCTCCGCGAGGCAGGACTGCTCCGCGACTCGAGGACGATCAGCCAGGCAAAGCCCTATGGCCCCTCCGGCACATTCCACGACTTTGATCTGAGTAACTTCTCTGATGAGCCGATCGACTACATCTGGGTGTCGCCCAATATTAGGGTGGATAACTATCGGACTATCACCGACCAAGACCATGGCAGACTTCCCTCGGATCACTTCCCGATCATGACGCACCTCACATTTTGAGCGATAGTAGAGTGCTATCCCCTTGCAGTATCCAATAAAATTCTTACCTTTGCAGAGCAAAACCGAAAGAAACAGGGTCAGAGAGACCTGTAAGAGTTCTGGAAGTTAGGTGCGGTAGTTCAGCTGGTTAGAATGCCTGCCTGTCACGCAGGAGGTCACGGGTTCGAGTCCCGTTCGCACCGCAGAGGAAAGAGAGACAAAAGTGTAACATCCCGCACCATTTTGCACCAAAATCCCGCAAAAATCCCGCAAGACGATGAAGCTATTATCTATGAGACTTAAGCTCGATGGACGCAAGTCCTCAATGCGTGCCGACGGCACCTCACCTATCGTCATCCACGTACCACTCGGTAAGTATGGGGTGGACATCCCCACTGATATATCAGTGCCGGCTGATGAGTGGGACAAGACTACAGGGATGGCCACAGGCAAGCACGCTAAGCGGATCAACTCCGCCCTCTCCCTGCTCCTCGGCAATGTACAGCAGACGGCCATTGAGCTCCGTGCGAGCGGACGCTGGAGCGATCTGGACACGCCTGATAAGGTGAGACAGGCACTAATGAGGGGGCAGTCAAATAAGACCTCTGTAGATGTCGTGGAGTATATGAGGGATTACGCTCAGTCACGGCAGCGGTATAAGACTAAGGAGACATACCTCGGCACTGCTGACAAGCTGGAGCGTTATGCAGGCCGTGAGCCGCTCCACTTTGACGACCTGCGAGTGGGGTGGATCAGGGGCTTTGAGACGTGGCTACTCGGTGAGGGACTGGCGGTTAACTCCGTCAGCATCCACTTGCGCAACCTCCGCACGGTGGTTAATCTTGCCATAGACGATGAGCTTACGGAGGTGTATGGATTTAGGCGGTATCAGATCAGGAGCGAGCGCACACGTCACCGCAACCTCACGCCTGAGGAGTTTAGGGCTCTCCTTGACGCTCCTGTTACCGATGACGAGGAGCAGCACCGAGATATATTTTTGCTCGGCTTCCTACTCATCGGGATCAATATTGTGGACATGGCAGGCCTCACGGAGATCGACCACGGTCGCATCAATTACCGCCGTGCCAAGACCGGCAGGCTCTACTCCATTAAGGTGGAGCCTGAGGCTATGGAGATCATAGAGCGGCACCGGGGGGTGACACACCTACTGAGAGAGTTTGACGCTTACTCAGACCACCGCAATTACACTCAGCACATCAATAGAGCCCTCCGACGCATGGGAGGCACTGAGATAGGCAAGCAGGGCAAGCGCACCTACCATCCCCTTTACCCCGACCTCACCTACTACTGGTGTCGCCACACGTGGGCCACAGCGGCGGCTAATATTGGTATCTCGAGGGACACGATTAAGCTCTGTCTCGGACACGGAGCGACTGAGACAATGGACACATATGTGGAGTATGACCTCAAGCTGGTGGATGACGCTAATCGTAAGGTGATTGACTGTGTGCTGTACGGCAAGAGGTGACCACCGGGGTAAGGTGATCACCTCTTGAAGTGGTGGTGGCTGGTGCTTACTTGACCTCTGCCCAAGAGGAGCCGAGCTCAAGGTGTCGCACACCATCTCTTACTTGATCGGCGGTGAGGTACTGCTCGCTATCGGGGCAAGTTAAGTCGTACACTACCGCTGCATACTTGCCACTCACGACCGGCTCGAGGATGGCATCTCTCTCGGGGAACACTCCGAGTGCTGCTCTTGCGCTGTCCGCATCGTCATAGACTACATTGTCAATGTAGTTGCAGATCTGCTTTGCGTCTATCAGCCCCTTTGCGGTAAGTGGGTAGTTGCCTTGAGTTGCGAGTGTTGAGGTGGTTACGCCATCGGTGATGATAATGGTAGACATAACGTTGTGATAAATTGTTTAGGGTTTGTCCGCTGAGACCGGGGTTGCGCCCCCTATTATCTCTTTGGTAATACAAAGGTACTACAAATATCCGAAACGTCCAAATATTTTGACCACTAAAGTAGAGACTTTACACTTTTCAGCTCCCCGGGCGAGAGGATCCGGAAGCCGAGTCGGTGCATTATCTTAGCGAGGGTAACCGAGTTGACCCCCTCGGTGGCACCACTTAGGTAAGAGTAGAGCGCCTGTCTCGTCACGCCTATCTCATCGGCGAGCTGGTAGGCGGTGATGCTCTGACGCTCCATCTCCCTGAGTATCTCCGCTTTGATGTCTTTGTTAGTTATCTCCATATCAGTCTGTGATTTCCTCGGCGGCAAAGAGTAGCGGCTCTCCGTCTCCGCCCTTATATCCAAAGTCTACACCACGCACCCGGATAAGCGGTGCGTTCCCAAAGAATGCCTTATAGTAGGCACTCTCCTTGCCCCCCTCGTACGGGAGGACTGAGACACCTCTCTCGTACTCCTGATCTCTATAGTTGTAGGAGGTGCCACGCTCCGGCACCTTGCCATACCTCCACGCTGTTACGATCTCCGGCTCCTCGCCATTGATCATCTCCTTGACCATATAGTATATATAAGGCGGGTACTGGTACGCAAAGTCGCAGGAGATGTACCCAAGCTCGTCTCCAAACTTAGAGTAGAGATCCGCATCCGTGGGGTGGAAAAAGTCAATCCCTGACCTCTCCTCAAAGTCCCGAACCTCCGCCACAAGCTTCTCAGCGAGCTTGATAGCTTCCTCCGGTGTACACTTTTCTACTTTCATAATGCTAAAATCGTTTAGGGTTATCCTCCGAGGTTGGGGTTGCGCCCCCTTTCTTCCTCTTTGGTATGACAAAGGTACTACAAATATCCGAAACGTCCAAACATTTTGACTACTAATCTCGGAAAAAGAGCCCCCGCCAAAGGGGTGACCAATGGCGGGGGCAAGCCCTAAACGACTTTTCGCAACGACGTTAGCGTACAAATGTCCATACAAGACATGGTTTCAACTCACGCACCCCGGAGGGTGCGAATGCTTTTGTTTCTACGTAATAAACATAGTTTCAATTCACAGCCCCCGCGCAAGGGGGCTGACTTGCTAACGTCTTAGCGGGGCAAAGGTAAGGAGGATCTCCGAGACCGCCAAGCCACCGGGACAAGTGTTGCGAAAAATGCAACAGTTGCCCGCTCCGCACCCTTGGCAACTATCCGGAAAAACCGAATAGTTGCCCCGCCTGAGTTATTAAGGATTACTTAACTACTGCCATGCCGACTTAGTCACCGCTACCTACCAAAGCCCCTTACTCTCTAAGCTTATTATCTAAGTTACCCGCCTTACTATCTAAGCCGAAAAGCAGTTGTCAAAGATTATTTGACAACTCAGTTGTTCGCTTTTCCCGAACAACTCACCGCTTGAGCTGGCGCACGAGATAGCCGGCACTGAGGAGCAGTAGGGCAAGCACCGCCCCGCCGAGGAGCCACAGCCTGCGCCCTCGGTGCGCCTGCTCCTCCGCAGGCACTGCCGGTGCGCCTACAAGCACCGTGTCCCGCCTGACGACCAGCACGCTATCCACCTGCACCGCTCTCCGTCTCGTCCCGACCACCTCGCCACGCTCCACGACCCGCCTAATGGTGTCGCTTACGTAAGTGGTCGCCACCTCGTACCGCCACACTATGCTCGCCGTGTCCACCGCTCGGATCGTCACGCTATCCCGCACCAGCGTATGGTGCTCCACGCTCCCCCGCACCCCGCACCCGGTGAGTAGAAGAAAAAGGCACACTGACCATTTGCACCACCTCACGAAAATGGTCTTAGTCTCCCTCATCCCGAAGCATCTCAAAGGCTCCACGGATCGCCACCTCGTCCCCCGGGCGACCGCACTCCACGTAGGTCATAGCCTCCAAGAGCCGCACGACCTCCGACTTGTAGTAGAGATCCAGCGGCTCATAGGTAGGCAGCTGCCCCCGATCGGAGACCATCCGGATATATCGGAGCGTGTCGTTGCCCGGCTCCCCCGGCGGACACCACCGCCCTATCAGCTCCGTGAGGGTCATTATGCGGTACCGCTTTTGGTAGTTGCGGAGGAGCTTTAGTGCGGCTCGGTAGCCATACTCCCTCGAGGAGAAAATGGCAAACCGCCCATCGCTCCCCACCTGCCCCCGCCATTTATTTCGGGGGTTATACTCGATATTGAGGGGGTTATTATTCCGCCACCCCCTTGGCTCAGTCCTTGCTGTCATTGTCTGTCTTGGTAATTATTGTTGTCTCTGTTCGTGTAACCTTGGTGACGGGATCGTCCGGCTCCCGTACCCTATTGACCATTGCCGTCAGGTCGTTTGCCCCCTCCTGCGACAGCCCCATATGGTGCAGCATGAGGGGCAGGATCTTGAGCGAGAGAGCGAGGTAAAGGAAGAGGAACCCCTTGCTCCTCGGGAATGCCTTGCACATATTGCCGAGGATATTGGAGAGGTACCAGTAGGAAATCGTCCAAGTGAGAAACTTAACTAACACCCCCGCCAAGCTACCCTCTCCGAAAGAGCTAACGCAAAAGTGAACCAAGAGCACCATCACGCAGTAGGAGATGATCTTGTACACCGCTCGGAAAGCTTTCCGGAACTTAAACTCCTCCCGCCCCGTCCAGACGTTGCCCGCCATACCCCCGAAAACGTCCGCCACCGCCATCACTATCAAGACGGCAAAGGCGTTACTCAGCGGGGCAAGATAACTCGCCACGAGGAGCAAAACCGCCTGCAGAAGCCCCCTTACCCTCTCTCCAAAGTCTGTCATCATTATCATTATCATTAAAACTATAGTGCTATGATCTGAAAGTAGACTGACACGTCCCTGAGATTGCGATCGTCCGCCCCGAAGACATAGACGTAGGCACTTCCGCCATATCTCGTAGCCGGACCGAAAGAGACAAAGCGAGCCGACTGCCCCGACTGATTGTCCTGCTCCGTGCCTTGGAAAACAAGTGTGGACCATGGGTTCAGCCACTCCCCCGGGAATGTCAGCCTGTACTTTCCCTCCGACACCCTCGAGCAGGAGAAGCGGCTGTCTACCCCGGAAGTGTTAGGGTCGTTGTAGGCGATCGCCTTGCTCAGTCTCCCGCTTTTGTCAAACTTGCCGTGCGCCAGTACCCTCGGCATCAGGCGGTCATCAAAGCTATTGACGTGTACGCCTTTTTTTGAGAGGGTGATCGCCGTCCCGCCATCGACGATAATCTCCATCGCATCGCCGTCCGCACTCATCCCTATGTGCGCTTTGGTACTCCGCCACCGTCCACCGGTGTGATCCTCAAAGCAAACTGCATCGCTTGTTATGTGAGTGACATCTAATCGCTTATTCCGCCCGACATTGGAGATCATAACCCAGCCATTCTTGTCTATCTCCAACTCTCCGAACTTGGCGGAGCCGTCGTAGTTGATGTAGGAGACGGCATCTTGGTCGGCGAGGGAGGAGACGCCGGCGGCGAGCATATGCGCCCCCGCTCCGTCCTCGCCTGAGATGTAGGAGGTGACCTTGTCGGAGCTATTGGAGAGCCCGATGTATTTGGAGAGGATCAGCCCTCCCTCTATCTCGGTCTTGCCGTTATGGAAAGCGTCATAGATCCACTTGAGGTTTTTCGGCAGGTCGCTGATGCTGAGCTTGCCCTTCTCTATCTCCTCCTTAGCCGTCTGCAGTGCGCTGATGGAGGTATTGGCACTACTGAGCCCGGTCTCCAGCTCCCGGATCTCCTTGGAGTAGTCGGCTCCTACGCCGTCCCTGCCGTCCTTGCCGTCCCTGCCGTCCTTGCCGGTGAGTTGTGTCCACGTCTTGATGACGTATCCGTTGCTATTGGTGACCCCGACGAGGATATAGATCTTGTCCCTCTCCCAGCTGGCGACGTTGTTGCTCCCCGTGTTGGTCATCCGGACGGTGTCACCAGGCTTGCCGTAGACAAATCTTCCGTCCGCCAGCTGCACCCCGCCATCATACCCGAGGGAGGTCGCTTCCCCAAGGAATCGTCCCCCCGCCCCCTTGGAGCGGATGAAGTCCTCGGC
>QWCB01002559.1_pt1 | contig 15030 bp, 14 predicted proteins | sample 1972511 | NCBI WGS metagenome assembly QWCB01 (sample SAMN09866719, study PRJNA288562) | Human gut metagenome isolate term5_stool, whole genome shotgun sequencing... | isolation source: gut | host: Homo sapiens | place: USA: California
GTTTTCGGAAAAGACTTTTTGGATACGCTTGTTCCCACAGAACTTAGTTTGAATGAAAAGAAAATTTACGGATTTGTCAGTGATCCGCATCGTGCCAGAAAAAATCGTTCAATGCAACATTTTTTCTTAAACGGCAGATACATAAAAAATAAAACTTTGACAGCGGCGCTTGAAAGAGCCTATGAGCATAGCATAATGTCCGGTTTTTTTCCGGCCTGTGTTCTTTTTATCGAACTTCCATTTGAGGAAGTCGATGTAAATGTTCATCCGGCAAAACTTGAAGTCAGATTTCAAAATGAAAAAGATATTTTTTCTTTTGTTTATCACAGTGTAAAAACTGCAATAACAAAAGATATTACAATAAACATTGATGATATTTATGAAAAATCCGACGATACAGATTATTTTGAAGATATAACAAACAAAACTCAAAACTTTTCACAAAGTTTCGATTCTCCTTCTTTTTCAACAAAAAAACAAGATGAAGCAGACCAAAGACAAATTGATAAATTTGTTGAAGCTCTCGATAAAATTAAAGATGAAAAAGTTGAAGAAGCTGTTGAATATGAGCAGGAAACATTTGAAGAGTACAGTTCAAATCAGGATGATGAAATAAAATATATCGGAGAAGTGTTTAATACATATTTGATAGCACAGGTAAAAGATGAGATGATAATCATAGATAAACATGCGGCTCATGAGCGTGAAATTTTCAATGAAATCACACATGACGCTAAAGTTTATAAACAGATTTTGGCTGCACCTTTGATTATAAATTGCTCAAAAAAAGAATATGATGTTCTTTTAGATAACAAAAATTTACTGTCAAAGACAGGGTTTGAAATAGATGATTTCGGACAAAAGAGTATTGCACTCAGAACATGCCCCAGTGTCTTGATTAACGATGATTTGGAAGCTGCAATTATGGAATTTGCATCATATTTAATGTATGAAAAAAATGTCGCAAACGATAAACTCAATTGGCTTTATGAATCAATTGCATGCAGAGCGGCAGTAAAGGCCAATGATGATTTGAGCGACTATGAAAAAGAAATCTTTGTAAAAAGAATTTTGAATGATAAAAATGTTGAATTTTGTCCTCATGGCAGACCCGTCTATATCAAATATTCAAAGAGCAAAATAGAAAAATTATTTGGAAGAATTGTCTGATGAATAATAAACTTAAAAAATCTATTGTAATTTTTGGACCGACAGCAACGGGAAAATCAAAGTTTTCGGTAATGCTGGCAGAAAAAATAAATGCAGAGATTATTTCTTTTGATTCGATGCAGGTTTATAAGGGTTCGGATATAGCAAGTGCAAAACCCGAAAAAGCTTTGCTCGACAAAATACCACATCATTTAATTTCAACTTGTGAAGATGACAATGCATATACAGTCGGACTCTTCAAAAAAGATGCAGATAGGATAATAAGAGAGATTCAAGAAAAATCAAAAAGAGTTATTTTGACGGGCGGAACCGGACTTTATATTGACAGCCTAATATATGATATAGATTTTTCGGAAAAGACCGTTGACAAAAAGCTAAGAGCAGACCTAATGAATATGATAGAAAAAGACCGACAGAGTGTTTATGACTATCTTTCAAAGATAGATGAAGAAGCGTGTAATAATATCAAAATAGGGGATACACAGCGTATTATAAGAGCGATTGAATATTATATTACAACCGGGAAAAAGATTTCTTCCCAAAGCTTAAAAAACAATTCCAACGAAAGTGAATTCATTTTAATCGGATTGAATTATAAAAATCGTGATAAACTATATGAGAACATAGAAAAACGTGTTGATCTTATGATGAATAACGGACTTCTTAAAGAAGCCGAATCGGATTATAAAAAGAATAACGGAAAAGATTTCAAATGCGCCTCTGCTCAAATGATTGGTCACAAGGAGTTCTATCCGTATTTTGAAGGAAATCAAGAATTAGAAGAATCTGTCGCCTTACTCAAACAAAAGACCAGAAATTATGCAAAAAGACAGATAACTTGGTTTAAAAAATATAAGACTGCAAATTGGATCTATCTTGACGATAAAAACGAAGACGAGATATTAAGTGAAATATTAGAAGTGGTGAAAAGGGAAGATGAAAGTTAAATCAAAACAAATTTTTTCAATTTTATTTGTAATATTTTTGTTGTTCTATATAGCTTTTCAGGCTTTTAGGAGCTTTTATCGACCGTTAAAAACAGAAATAGTAACTCAAAACTCAGTAACCGATTCAATTGATACAGAGGTCTATGTCCTGAGAAACGAAGCCTCTTTGAAGGCAAACCAAACCGGTATAATAACACCTGTTGTGAATGAGGCTCAGAGAGTTGCAAAAGACCAGACTGTAGTTTTGATTTTTCAACAAGACAGTGATGCGATGGCATATTTCAACAAAATCAAATACCAAAAAGAACTTGATCATATAAGAAAAATAAAGGGCGCCTCTTCTTTTGTAAATTTGGATGTTGAAAAATTCAAAGGAGATATTTTAAATCAGGCAACATATTACATTCAATCTGTTTCGGACAGAGATTTTAACGCATTTAACAATGAAAAATCTGAACTGAAAGATAAAATAACATTAAAACAAATTTTATCCGGAGAAAACATCGATATTTCCGATTTAGAGAATGAAATAAATCAAAAATTAAATTCAATAGAAGGTGTAAACGGAAAATATACAAATGTTTTGGCCCCAAACTCCGGATACTTTATCTCACAGAGTGATGGATATGAAAGCGCTTTTGATGTTTCCAAACCAAAAGAATTAGATTTTGATAAAATTAAAAAGGTGCTTTCACAGCCTGTAAACAAGGAACAAACATACGGGAAAATAATATCGGACTTCAATTGGTATGTTTTTTGTGATGTCCCGAAGACAAAAGGCGATCTGATGCAACCCGGTGCTGTTTATCAACTTGATTTTCCTTATACTCAGAAGGATTACGAAAGACCTTCCGTCAAACTTCTTTATAAAGAAAATTATAAGGATAAAATCAGACTGATTTTGGTTGGAAATACGATGAATGAAAATATAGCAAGTCTTCGACATGAAAAGGCGAAAATTATACGATATGAGACTAAGGGACTGAGAATAAACTCACAAGCTCTCAGAACAAATCAAAAACACGAAAAGGGCGTTTATGTCCTAAACGGTGAAGTTTTGGAATTTAAGAAGGTTGATATAATTAAATCAACGGAAAAATATGCAATATCTCGTGAGCATAATGACGATAAAACCTATGTTTCAATATATGACAATGTAGTTTTAGGAGGTAAAAATTTATATGACGGAAAAGTTATCGGCTGAATTTCAAGATATAAAAGACAATTTGGAAGAGATTGAAGAAAAAATAAGCATAGCTGCCGAAAAATCCGGCAGAAAAAGAGAAGACATAATTTTACTTGCGGCGACAAAAACTGTTGACACAGACAGAATAAATTATGCAATTTCCTGCGGTGTCAAATACATAGGTGAAAACAGAGTTCAGGAACTGGAAAGTAAAATCGAGAAAATCGACCGAGAAAAAACAAAAATTCATCTTATCGGTCCGCTTCAATCTAATAAAATAAATAAAATACTTCCCATCGCAGATATGATTGAATCGATAGACAGCATTAAACTTGCGGAGAGAATCAGTAACAGATGTTTAACTCTTTCAAAGAAGATGCCTGTTTTACTTGAGGTGAATATCGCAAACGAAGAAAGTAAGTTTGGATTCCCCGCTGAACAATTGACAGATGTTTGTTATAAACTGTCGGAACTGAAAGGAATTTCTATTGAGGGGATAATGACTGTTCCGCCTTTTGACTCTACTCCTTCTGAAAACAGAAAATATCTTTCTCGAATAAATCAAATCTTTGTTGACATACAAGCAAAAAAAATAGATAATGTAAATATGAATATCCTTTCTGCCGGAATGTCCGGAGACTATGAAATGGCAATAGAGGAGGGTTCTAACTTGGTTAGAATAGGTTCCTCGATTTTTGGCAGAAGACAATATTAACGGAGGCTAAATAATGGGTAATTGGGTAGAAAAACTTAAAAATATCACCGGATATGTTGATCCCGAAGAAGAAGAATTTGAAATGGATGAATACGAGCAAGACGAAATAGAACAAGTCAACACATACGAGGCCTTTGAAAGAGAACAAAAACCGACTGCACCGTCTAACACCGGAAAAGTCGTTTATAACTCAAATGCTAAGGCAGCTTTACAGGTTATTCTTGCAAAGCCGGAAAAATTTGATGATGTTGCGGGAATAGCCGACAACCTCAACAAAAAAACAACCGTAATTTTGAATTTAGAATCAACCGAACGAAATGTCAGCCGTCGGATCATTGATTTTCTCAGTGGTGCCGCTTATGCAAACGGAGGACAAATCAAACGTGTTGCCAACAGCACTTTCGTAATCACTCCTTTCAATGTCAATTTGTCGGGGGATGTTTTAGACGAACTTGAAAGCAACGGAATCACATTTTCAAATTAAGCGGAGGTATTAAATGTTTACGCCAGATGACTTGGTAAATTATAAATTCCAAACAACCGGTAGGAACTCTTATAACGCTTCCGATGTAGATGATTTCATGGATCAAATCACTGAAGATTATGATCAACTTTTCAAAGAAAACAAAGAACTTGTCAAGAGAATAGGTCTTCTTGCAGACAAGCTACAAGAATATAAAAATAGCGAAGACAGTATCAATACTGCAATCATTACAGCCGAGAAGATGAAAGAGCAGATTATAAGTGAAGCCAACGAAACTGCCGAAAGAACGATAAAAGAGGCACATGACAAAGTTGACGGAGCTTATGATGAGGCTCGTGAAAAGGCAAAGGTTATAACCGAAGAAGCCGAAGCTCAGGCAAAGAGCATGGAAGAAAAAGCGCAAAAGGAATATGACTTAAAAATAGGCTCGATTGCCGATGATATCAGAGGATATGAAACTAAACTTGAGGCCTTGAAAAGAGAGGCTACCGATCTCAAGCAGACTATTCTCGATCTGTGCGATTCGCTTAAAGATAACGTCAATTCAATTGAAGATTATGATTTTTCAAAAGAAGAAAAAGCAGAAGAGGATTCTTATTTAGAACAAGAAGTCGAAGAAGCAAAAGATGAAACTGCTGACGAACCTAATGAAGATCGTGCTTTCGGTGAGTATTACAAACAATTTGAAACTTTTGAAGATAGTTCTTTTAACAACACTGACTACTATGTAGAAGATGATGATCAGAAGACTAAGGTTTTTGACGTTTGATTTATTTCCTTTTCTTTTTATCGGTTATCTTACTGATTTGTATCAACACTTTAGGTTCATATTATTTCGGAAAACTGCTCTCTGACGGACTTGTTATTTCGATTATACCTAAGATACTTAATTTAAAATATGTTGAAAACACGGGAGCGGCTTTTGGAATTTTATCTTCCAAGCCACTCCTTATCACAATATTTAACATTCTGATTCTTATAATTTTAACAATCTATGTTTTAATAAAGATAAAAGATTTTTATAAGAGCAGATACCTTTTTTCAATCATTTTGATTATTTCGGGCGGATTTGGAAATATAATTGACAGAATGATAAACGGTTATGTTACAGATTATTTTGAATTTGCATTTATATCTTTCCCGGTTTTCAATTTTGCGGATATTTTTATTACAGTCGGAGCATTTTTGCTTATAGTGAAACTTCTGATTGATTTTATCAAGGAAAATAAAAAAGATGAAAGTAAATGAGAGAATAGATACATATTTAGCCGCAAAATATAATCTCAGCAGAAATATGGTTCAAAATCTAATCTCTGACGGTAAGGTTAAACTCAGAGGAGAAATAATCCCCAAAAACTATAAAATCAAAAGTTCGGATAAAGAATCAGACATAGAAATTGAAATTCCTAAAGAAGAATCAACAGAGATTTTACCGGAAAACATACCGATTCAGATATTATATGAAGATGAATTTTTGGCGGTTGTCAATAAACCGAGAGGCATGGTAACCCATCCTTCCAAAGGCAGATATTCGGGAACTTTGGTAAACGCGCTTTTATATAAATTTCCAAATAATCTTTCAAATTATAACGGTGACGACAGACCCGGAATAGTTCACAGACTCGATAAAGACACAAGTGGCGGTCTTATAATCGCAAAAGACAACAACACTCACAGAGCTTTATCAAAACTTTTCAAAGAACATGAAGTTGTAAGAGAATATATAGCGATTGTTCACGGTAATATAAAAACTGACGAGGGAAGACTTGAATATTCAATCGGCAGAAATCCCAAAGACAGAAAAAAGATGGCAGTTACAGATAAAAATTCTAAAACGGCCATTACAGATTATAAAGTCATTAAAAGATTTGACGGTTTTACTTTTGTAAGACTCAGTTTATATACAGGTAGAACACATCAGATAAGAGTTCATATGGCGAAGATCGGCCATCCGGTTGCGGGAGATAAATTATACGGTCCTAAAAAATCTAAACTAAAAATCCTATATCTTCATTCTGCAAAACTTGAATTCATTCATCCTGTAACTAAAAAGAAAATAATCGTTGAATCTCAACCGGACGAAGAATTTAATAAATTTATAAATAAATTACAAAATAAAATATAGAGGTGAAATTGTATGGACTTAAAAACAAAAAACAAGCTTAAGCTCGACGCATGCAAGGTTAGAAAAGGAATTATCATCGGAGTTTATAACGCTAAAAGCGGACATCCGGGTGGTTCTCTTTCTATAGCAGACATTATGACCTATCTTTATCTTTATAAGATGAATATAGATCCGAAAAATCCTAAAATGGAAGACAGAGATCGTTTTGTATTATCTAAAGGACACTGTGCTCCCGCCCTATATGCCGCAATGGCAAACAGAGGATTTTTTGATGAAGAAGAACTTACAAAATTAAGACATATAGGTTCGGCTCTGCAAGGACATCCGAGCATGAAACTCTTAGACGGAGTTGAAGCTTCAACGGGTTCTTTGGGACAGGGAATTTCAATTGCTACCGGTATGGCATTGGGCGCAAAACTCAAAGGTGCAGATTACAATGTATATGCAGTACTCGGAGACGGTGAACTCGGAGAAGGACAGGTTTGGGAAGCCTCAATGTTTGCCTCTGCAAAGAAGCTTGATAATCTGATTTTAATTGTTGATAACAATAATTTGCAGATTGACGGAACTTTGGAAGAAGTAAATTCTCCTTACCCAATTCCCGAAAAATTTTCTGCCTTTGGATTCAATGTTCAGCAAATAGACGGTCATGATTTAGATCAAATTGACGAAGCTATAAATAAGGCTATCAATACAAAGAACGGAAAGCCAAATGTAATTATAGCAAAAACTGTTAAAGGAAAAGGAGTTTCCTTTATGGAAAATCAATGCTCATGGCATGGAAAAGCTCCAAATGACGAAGAATATAAAATTGCAATGCAAGAAATCGAAGAAGCTTTGGAAAAAGCTGAAAAAGAGGTGAAATAAAATGGCTGAAGTAATTAGTAAAGCAACAAGAGAAGGTTATGCGGCAGGACTTTTAGAACTTGGAAAAACAAATGAAAAAGTTGTCGTTTTAGATGCTGACCTTGCGGGAGCAACAAAAACAGGGGCTTTCGCAAAAGAATATAAAGATAGATTTTTCAACTGTGGAATTTCAGAGCAGAACTTAATGGGGGTCGCAGCAGGACTTTCACTTTCAGGTTATATCCCCTTTGCAAGCAGTTTCGCTATGTTTGCCGCTGGAAGAGCTTTTGAACAGATAAGAAACTCAATCGGATATCCCGGACTAAATGTTAAAATCGGTGCCACACATGCCGGTATTTCAGTCGGAGAAGACGGTGCTTCTCATCAATGTAATGAAGATATAGCTCTCATGAGAACAATTCCGGGAATGACAATTATCAATCCTGCTGACTTTGTTGAAGCAAAGGCTGCGGTAATTGCAGCTTCAGAACATGAGGGACCGGTATATATGAGATTTGGAAGACTTGCTGTTCCTGTAATTTTTGATGATGACTATAAATTTGAATGGGGAAAAGCAAATGTTTTAAGACAGGGCGATGATTTAACTATTGTTGCAACCGGTCTGATGGTAAACGAAGCTTTGATTGCGTATGAAAACTTGAAAAATAAGGGAATAAACGCAAGAATTATCAATGTTCATACAATTAAGCCTTTGGACGAAGAGACAATATTGACGGCAGCTAAAGAGACGGGAAAAATACTTGTCTGCGAAGAACACAACATTATCGGCGGACTTGGCGGAGCCGTTTCTGAGCTTCTTTCTTCAAAATTACCGACAAAAGTTGTAAGACTCGGTGTTAACGATGAATTTGGTCATTCCGGACCTGCTAAGGATTTACTCAAGGAATTCGGATTGTCTGCCGAGAATATAGAAAAAATGGCGTCCGATATGGTTAAGGATTAACGAAAATAATTTTTTAATTATTTTTCAGTGAAAACATATTAAGGAGTGTTTGTTATGCCTTGGTGGTTAATTTTAATAATCGTCATATTCGTTCTCATTATTTTATGTGGCGGTTACATAATTAAAATTCAAAAACAATTGGTAAGCCTTGATGAAATGGCGCAGAATGCCAAATCACAGATCGGAGTTCAACAAAACAGTCGTTGGGACGCACTTACACAGATAGCCGGTTTAACAAGAGAATATTCTAAACATGAATATGATTCCCTTATTAATATCATAGCTAAAAGACAACCGGTAAGCCGCGACAGTGATGCCTCAACAATTCAAAATCAGGAAAATTTGCTGACGGAAGCGATGACACATATTATGGCAGTTGCCGAACAATATCCGGATTTGAAGGCGAGCGGTCTTTACTCACAGACAATGGCTGACGTTAATTCTTATGAAGAAAATGTTCGTATGTCGAGAATGGTCTATAATGATTCCATTACAAAATATAACAGACTTGTCCGACAATTCCCTGGCAGCTTGGTAGCGTCTATGCTTAACTTTAAGACTCGTGGCTATCTTGAAACACCGGAAGATAAAAAGGATATGCCAAACCTTACAAATATGTCTGCACAGCAAGAAAGCAAGTCACAGGTTGAGCTTGACATAGAGCAGGCCAAAAAGAATAATCAATAAAAATGATGGTTAACGCTTTTGCGTTAACCATTATTAAAAGGTGAACTTATGCAGAAAATTTTAAACAGAAAATTCGCCCTGTATTTCTTGTTGATGATTGTCCTTTCGCTTGTGCTGTTTATTCCCACAATAGGCAAAACAAGTGCCAAAGAGGGATATACAATAAACAGCGTAAAAATAAATGCAGATTTGCAAAAAGACGGAAGTGCAAATATAACAGAAGTTTGGGATGTTGATATTTCTTCGACAACAGATAGTACCGAGTGGTATTTGATTAAAGGCAATCTAAACGGAAGTGCAATTTCAAATTTAAAAGTTTCGGATGAAACAGGAAGAACATTTCAAAATATTGGAAACGATTGGGATATAGATTCATCAATCGAAGAAAAAGCATATAAATGTGGCATTCATAAGAATGATGAACAAAAAGGCGTGGAGCTTTGCTTTGGAATAGGCAGTTACGGACACCATGTTTTTACCGTATCATATCATGTGACTCAACTTGTAAAAGGATACAAAGAACAGGACGGATTTAATTGGCGTTTTGTAAACGATAAGATGACCGCAGTTCCGCAAAAGGTCAGCGTCACAATCACCGCACCGGAACCTATAAACGATGAAAACGCTGATATCTGGATGTTTGGAAACACCGGTCAGATAAATTTTGTCGAAAAGGATTCACAACAATTTATTTACGCCGAGGCTTCGGGGTCGGAATATTCTTCTTATGACCACCATATGACAATAGTTGCGGGTTTCAATAAAGGAATTTTTAGCCCGACAAAAACTTCCGATAAAGAATTTTCAAAAGTCGTGGAAAAGGCAAAAGTCGGCAGTTCATATTCGAAAAAGAAATCAGGCGGAATATATAGTATTTTGAATGCCTTGAGAAGTTTATTACCTTACTTGGCAGCAGTATTTTCTTTAATTTTCTTTACTGCTTTTGCAAAAAAGAAAGGAATAAACCCAAAACTAAAAATTTCAAGCAAAGAAAAGAAGGATGTTGACTATTACAGACAACTTCCTATGAACGGAGATTTGGAAGCTACTTATTCCGGGCTGGATGCTTTAAATGAGCTTTCAAATAAAGAAAAAGGAAACATTATTTCTGCCTATCTTCTTAAATGGCTGAATGAAAAGCATATTTCCATAATAGAAACCGAATCTAAAGGTTTTTTGGGATTAGGCAAAAAAATGGTGAAGTCGGTTGCGTTTAATGTTGAATCTTTGCCTGAAACAGCAGGTGATTCGGAAAAAAGCATATTTAATTTCTTAAAAGCGGCTGCCGGCGGAGACAATATTTTGCAAGAAAAAGAACTGTCAAATTATGCAGAGGATAATTATAAAGATTATTTCAGAAGAATGGATAACATCCTCAAAGAGGGTGCAAATGATCTTTTGAATCAAGGAATATATCAAGAGAAAAAAGAAAAGAGTAAATGGTCTGATTCTTCAAAATATGAGATTACCGAAGCCGGGAAGCCTAAACTTCTGAATATTTTAGGTTTTAAGAAATATTTGTCTGACTTCACACTGCTTTCAGAAAGAGAATCAAAAGAAGTCGCACTCTGGGACGATTATCTTGTTTTTGCGGCTCTAATGGGTATTGCCGATAAAGTTTATGATGAATTCAAGAAGATCAATCCCGATTATATTTCAATGAAACAGGAAAGCATGAACACAAATATTGATTTTGTTGATGTGTTGATTTTCGCCAACACCATTTCATATGTTTCCAATTATTCTGCAATATCAGCAAGAAGTGCAGCGGCAAGTGCAGGTAGCGGCGGAATGGGTTCGTTCGGTGGAGGCGGCGGATTTTCCGGCGGCGGATCCGGCGGCGGAGGAAGATGATTATCAGACATTAGACCTTAAATTTTATACTTAAGACGACGTTAGATACTTAAAACGGGAGCATTTGAAGTGCCCCCGTTTTCTATTATCTTTAGTATTGATCTGACAAATATTTTATCAATTTTGGTTTTTCATTTTCAACTCTGTGTTCAATTACGGCATTTAACAATAAATCTAAATAATATCCGATTTTTTTATCCGGAATTTTTAGAGCTATCAAGTCGTTTCCGTCAATATTAAGGTCTGAAATTTTCAAGACAGAGCTTTTTATTATTTTTTTAGAATTTTCCTCGATCTGTGACAAATCTTCCAATCTGTAATAAAACTCTTTTCTCTGTCCTAAAATATCGGCTCTTCTAAAAGTTAAAAGGCTTATGAAAAGCTCAATTCCTAAATCTTTAATAAATTTATTTAATAAAACTTCGTCTTTTGGGATAATATAATCATGACATTCGATTAAATCACAAATTTTATTTTTTGTTTTATTGTCAAATTTATATTCGGTGAGAATATCATAGGATATTTTTCTGCTGTTCTTTGAATGATTTCTCTTCAAATTGGGTTTTGAAATATCGTGAAACAATCCTGTAAGCTGTAATTCAACTGTTTTGGGTAAATTATCCATAACCTTAAGACAATGATTTAACACACTTTCATTGTGGTGAGAACTTCGTGGAATAAAATTTTCTGTTTCTCGGAGCTTTGGAAAAATAACGCAAAAAACTTCAAAATAATCTTTAATTATTTTAGTTGCTGCTTTTCCGCAGATAAGTTTTTTTATTTCTGAAGTAATTCTTTCTTTTGATATTTTTAGAAGTAATTCTTTATTTTTTAAAATGCTGTTTTTAGTATTTTCTTCAATTGCAAAATCAAGAACAGATGAAAAACGAAGTGCCCTTAAAATTCTCAGCGCATCTTCTTCAAATCTTTTGTCCGGATTGCCCACACATCTGATAATTTTGTTTTTTAGATCTTTTTGCCCGAAAAAAGGATCCAAAATTTTTCCGTTCGGGTGATAGGCAATAGCATTTATCGTAAAGTCTCTTCTTGTCAGATCATCTTCAATATTATTTGAAAACTCAAGCTTTTCGGGTTGTCTGAAATTAAAATATTTTTCGTTTTTTCTAAAAGTCGTAATTTCAAACGGAATTTTATCAATTATAAGTGTAACAGTCCCATATTTAAGACCAGTATCAACTGTTTTGTAATTTGGAAAAATTGTCTTGATTTCATCGGCCTTTGCTGATGAAGCAATATCAAAATCAGAAGGGGGAATACCAAGTAAAAGATCACGAACACAACCACCTACAAGGAAAGCATGATGTTCATTTTTTTCTAAAGTTGAAATTATAAAATTGATTTTTGTTAAAATATCTTTATCTAAAGCGTCTGTAATCATGATGCTAAAATTTTATATATAAAATTGTTATTTGTCAAAGAATAATGTATAATGTCTAAGTCTGACATCTCAAATCTATCATCTAATATCTAAAATCTAACATCTAATACGGAGAGGTATCGAAGTGGTCATAACGGGGCTGACTCGAAATCAGTTTGCGAGCAATCGCACGTGGGTTCGAATCCCACCCTCTCCGCCACAGTTCGGTAAACATTAAGTTTACCGAATTATTTTATTTTTCTGTCGAAGAAGTCCTAATTATTGTAAAGCAGCAAAAAGTATTATAAATGCTGAAAAGTATAATATTTTATGTAGTTTACGATATGTTTGCAAATCAGAGCATATTGTATTGGATATTCGCAATTTTAGTTAGAAATATTAAAGATTAATTTTCAAAATGGCTCTCCACTAACATTGACTGTTGGGGAGCAATTTTATATAATATCCGAAAGAATTGTTCCCCAAAAGGAGGCACCAAAATGGCAGTACAATATAGTGAAATACAGGAATTGCTCAGAAGTCGCGCTGACCTTAATGCCAGACTGAACTTAATGCCCTATGATGGTACACCCGAAATCAAAGAACGCGGCAATGGGAAATATCTTTATGTAAGAAAACGTGTAGCGGGAAAACAGACATCTACTTATGTAGGCGTATATACTGAAGAATTGTATAATCTGCTTTTGCGCAACACCAGAGAAATCCGTGAAATCAGAAAGTCGCTTCGCAGCATTGAAAAGCAACTTACCGCAGCCGGTTATTCCGAGGGTGACCTTTCCGCCGATGTTATAAATAACATTGATTTTGCACGTGCCAACATGAAAATGAATATCTATGATCAGGCCGTTTTAGAGGGAGTTGCAACATCTTTCCCTCAGACTGAAGAGATTATAGAGAACGGAAAAGTATCCGGTATGACAGCTACCGATGTACGGAAAATTTTGAATTTGAAACACGCATGGGAGTTTATTTTGGACCGTGATGTAGTTGCGAGCCGTTCTGACTATTATATGCTCAGTCATATTGCAAAGCTTGTCAATGAAGGTTTTTTTGCAGAAGGTGGTCGAATCCGCGGAGTCCCGGTTACTATCGGCGGTTCGTCTTATGTCCCTCCACTGCCGAATGAATTTGATGTAAAAGATAAAATTTTTGAAATTATTGAGGAAGAGGACGATGCAATTAATATTGCAATCAGACTTTGTCTTTACTGCATGAAGACCCAGATATTCATAGATGGTAATAAACGTGCTTCAGTTATCTTTGCAAACCATTATCTTATTGCTCATGGCGGAGGTTTTTTAGTAATTCCCGAAAGTGAAGTGCCGGAGTTCAAAAAACTGCTTGTTAAGTATTATGAAGGTGAAGACCCTACTGTAATTTCCGGATTTATGAAAGACCGCTGTTGGAAAACAATAGAACAATGAGCGTTATCTATAATGAGAAATAAATCTCGAGAGTATTGCACATGGCTTACCTTATTAAGGCTAAAGAGTTATAAAAGATATTTACAATACTTTGATTTGATTCGGAGGATGTATTTATTAAAAAAAGTCTAATGGTGGATCTACAACTCCTGAAAATTGCCAAATGCTGTGCAGAGATTTTAATCTTAAAAAAGAAAATCAATAATTCTGATTAATTTGATTATAAAAGTAAGAATTTTAGGAGAAAAATGAATAAGAAAAACAAATGTGACAATAAAGGCACACATATGAAAAAGAAGACAAATAAATATATTTTTTCTATATTTGCAGTGTTTATTGTATATTTTGTACTCGATTATGTTAATCTTCCGTCGCACATTAGATTAAATCTTAGTAGTGTAAATGTAGATTTTTTTAACATTATCTTTAATACATCAATTGTACTTGTTTTGTTTGTAATCTCATTTTATTACATTGACAATAGGCAAAACGAAAAGGATGCCAATGCACGAGATACTGTTGATATTTTACTTAAAAAGACCTACCAAGAATGTTTAAGTAATCTAAAACTCCTAGACAACAGAGAGATTATTGCAAAATACATAATTCCGAAAACGGATGGAAATAAAACTGATTCTGAAAACAAAGTTATAAACAATTTACAGATCATGCCTTTTTCTTCTTTTGATGCCATAATCGATTTGGCTGCCAGCGGTTATATTGAAAAAACAAAATTAAATGATTATTTAGATATTAAGAAAGAATATCAGAATTTAGTTAGTTTTAAGATTTCTTTCTTTGATCTAAAAAAACCTGATAAAGATGAACAAAAAGTGTTATATAATGACATTAATTCCAGAGATTCTGCATTGAAATCAAAACTCAATAAATTGCTTAACTTATAGAAATTCATAGAGGAATTTTAGATATGACTACGTTTTTTGATTTATTGCAACAGGATGAATATCGAGATTTTGTTTCTAAACGTCTATTAATTGCTTCTAACACGGAATATTCTTTCCCTTCGACATTGCCTAAACTTTACCAATACAAACCTCTTTCCAAGTATGCGATTGATGATATTTGTTCTGGTCAAATAACTGCAACAGCAATTGGTGAATTTAATGACCTGTTTGATGGCGCTTTCCATCGATATGGTACTGAAAAAGAAAGAATTGTAGCAGCAGAAAAGAAATGGAATAAATTAGAATTTTTGCGTAAATCTGCAA
>QWCB01002945.1_pt1 | contig 15020 bp, 12 predicted proteins | sample 1972511 | NCBI WGS metagenome assembly QWCB01 (sample SAMN09866719, study PRJNA288562) | Human gut metagenome isolate term5_stool, whole genome shotgun sequencing... | isolation source: gut | host: Homo sapiens | place: USA: California
GGGCTTCTTCTATGCTGTCGAATGGCTCCTAGCGGACTATCGCTATGCCCTACTGGCTTGGCAAACGATCTTTTTCTTCTTTGCGATCTGTCCGCGGAGTTTGATCGGCGAAGCTTTGGCTGTAGAGCGTTATGTGGCTGCTGGCGACCTCGAGGGGGCGCGCAAGCGTCTCTCCTGGATCGTGGGTCGTGACACCTCGCAGCTCACCTTTGCGCAGATCCGCACCGCCGTGCTGGAGACGCTTGCGGAGAATCTCTCCGACGGCGTCATTGCTCCGCTCTTCTTCTACGCTCTAGGCGGGGTGCCGCTCATGATGGCTTATAAAATGATCAACACGCTCGACTCCATGATCGGCTACAAAGACCAGCGCTACAAAGACTTCGGCTACTTTGCTGCACGTATCCTCGATGACGCTGCGAACTATATCCCATCTCGTCTCACGGCGCTCCTGATGCTCCTCGTGGCTCCGAGTCGACGAGCTGTACGCACCGTGTGGCGTGATGCACGCAAGCATGCCAGTCCCAATTCGGGCTATCCCGAGTCGGCTCTGGCGGGGATCCTCGGGGTGCAGTTTGGCGGACCCAACATCTACCACGGTATGCTCGTCGAGAAGCCCTATATCGGCACTCAGATCCACGCTGTCACCGCACAGACACTCCGTCGCACCATCCGCATAGTCATCGCCGTCACCCTCCTCGCCAGTCTCCTCGTCCTCCTCACCTACCTCTATCGCTAGAAATCAGCAAAGGTGGCGGTATTGTTTCTAGCGCCACTAGTAGCACTAGCACTCCTAGAGAAAACCTCTAATTTCTAGTCTCTGACTTCTAACCTCTAATTTCGTATCTTTGCGGGTGTATACCTTTTCCGATCTCTATGTCGCAGCTTAGCAATAGACCTTTATCAGACACTTTGGATCTTACCTCGCTAGGAGGTGAGGGCGAGCGTCGTGTCGTCATCGTAGGACACAAGTCGCCTGACGGGGACTGCATAGGCAGTGCCTTGGCGCTGCGTAGCTATCTGCTGACACGAGGTGCTGACGAGGTCTCTATCATGGTCGTAGGGCGTATACCGGACAACCTTCTTTGGCTCCCTGGCGCTGAGACGATACATCAGCTCTCCTCACAGAGCGACTTAGAGCCGATACGTCAGATATTGGCTCAGGCAAGGCTACTGCTTTTGGTCGACTTCAACCATCTAGGACGCATCGGCAACCCGCTTGAGGGCTTAGTTGCTGAGATCGTGGGTAAGCCTGAGGTGCGCTCCGTAATGATAGACCACCATCCAGAGCCAGAGATGGGGCTGGTTGATGAGATCTATAGCGACACCTCGGCATGTGCTACGGGCTTTCTCATAGCTGAGCTACTCGGAGGTGGCGCGTCGAGAGAGTTAGAGCTGTATGGCGGTGCCGATATGGCGACCTGCCTGCTGGCGGCTACTTATACCGATACGGGACTCCTGCGACATGGAGCGATTACCCCGACGCTCTTTAGGACGATCGCTCATCTCCTAGAGGTCGGTGCGAGGCATGAGGAGATTGTGCTGCGGATCTTCAAGAGCGACAAGCTGAACCGACAGCGCCTCCTCGGCTACATCATCAACGAGCGTACGACCTACGATCTCGATCTTGGGGTGGCAGTCTTTACGCTTAGGCAGGAGGACTTTGACCGCTTTGGCATAGAGCCTGGAGATACAGAGGGCTTGGTAAATGTTCCCCTTGATGTGGCAGGTATACGAGCCGTCGCATTCCTCCGAGAGCAGCGTGATCCCGACGAACCGGTCAAGATATCGCTTCGCTCGCAAGGTAACTTGCCCGTCAATGAGGTGGCGAGCAAACTCTTTGATGGGGGCGGGCATCTGAACGCCGCGGGCGCTGAGTACCAGGGCTCGCTGTCGGATGCGCTAGCACTCGTGTGGCAGGGACTGCGTGAACTGGTAGACCGTTACCCTGAGTGTGAGATAATAGACTAGAAACTAGAGATTAGACAATAGATATATGAAAGCAACAAACCATACCATCACCACCCTTGTGACACTCGTCCTGATGCTCCTACTGGGGCAGGGTGCCTTGACCAGCTGTCGCGATAAGCAGCATATCAAGTCGCTCTCGGAGATGCTACGCGACGAGAAGAAGATGATAGACAACTTCATTCAGGAGCAAGGGATGAATGTGCAGGAGGGTGTCGAGGAGCAGCAAGAGTTTGATCCCGCCGTATGGTACAAGTTCCCTAATGGAGTCTACATGCAGGTCATCGACAAAGGTGGCGAGCTAGCCAAGCCTGAGCGTACGCGCGTCATGCTACGTATGAAAGGACGCTTCATCGCACCAGACTATAACCACGCCTTTGACAACCTCTCTAAGGGCTATCAGCAGTCTACGGAGTTTATCTACATTAACTCACGCGACCGCACCGGCTCTATCCACTACAAGCTGATCCAAGAGCAGTATGGTCACTCCATCGATGCGTTGATGTGCGAGGGAGTTGCCTATCCGCTCACGATGGTGGGCAATGGCGCTAGGATACGTCTCCTCGTTCCCTTCCTCTTAGGACCCAACATTGCATACAATGCGGGCGCTCCGATGTATTGTGAGGAGGTTTGGTATCAGTTTGTCGAGGAGTCCTAACCTCCTACGGGCATCTCTGATGCCAGCTTGTGCTAAGGCATACGCCTAGCTACTCATTTTTGAAACAACACACTTAATCAATACTATGACGGTCATCAAATCAATCTCTGGAATACGCGGTACTGTCGGAGGCTCTCCGACAGACGGCTTCAACCCACTGACGATAGCACACTTTGTCGTGGGGTATGCACAGCACATCAAGCTCTACGAGTCTATCAGCAGACCAACCATCGTGGTGGGTCGCGACGCCAGACTATCGGGAGAGATGGTGCAGCAGGTGGTCATCGGCGCGCTGCTCGGTATGGGCTGCGATGTGATCAACATAGGTCTGGCTACGACACCAACTACTGAGATGGCTGTCCTGGGACATCGTGCCGACGGCGGAATCATCATCACCGCATCGCACAACCCGATCCAGTGGAACGCACTGAAGTTCCTGGGGAGCGACGGCACCTTCCTCAATGTAGATCGTGGCAACGAAGTGCTGCGTCTCTCGGAGGATCACACCGTACCCTTTGCTTCGGTAGAAGATTTGGGACAAGTCATCTCGACCAGCTCCTATCTGCAGAAGCATATCGACGCGATCCTCGCACTGCCCGAGGTAGACGTGGAGGCTATCCGTAAGGCTGAGCTGACGGTCGCCTACGACCCGATCAATTCGGTCGGAGCTATCGCTCTGCCTCCGCTCTTTGAGGCGCTTGGCGTCAAGCAGTGGAGGGGTATCAACGACACGCCCGACGGCAAGTTCGCTCACAACCCGGAGCCACTGCCTAGCCACCTTGTGGATCTCTGCGAGCTGGTACGCATAGCTCGAGCCGATGTGGGCTTTTCGGTAGACCCAGATGTGGATCGCCTAGCGATCATTGACGAGACGGGTCACCCCTTTGGCGAGGAGTACACACTGGTCGCTGTCGCCGACTACCTCCTCGGCTATCATGAGGGTGGCAACACGGTCTCTAATATGAGTTCGACACGCGCTCTGAGAGACATCACCGAGCAGCATGGCGGCAGCTATACGCCAGCAGCGGTTGGCGAGGTCAACGTGGTCAAGCGTATGCGAGAGACCGACGCGCTCATCGGTGGTGAAGGCAATGGTGGCGTCATTTATCCACGTCTGCATGCTGGACGAGATGCGCTCGTTGGTATTGCGCTCTTCCTAACTCACTTGGCAAAGAGCGGCGAGACGGTTAGTCAGCTACGTAAGCGCTACCCCGACTACGCCATGTGCAAGCGCCGTGTAGAGCTACCTGCGGAGACGGACGTGACAGCGCTCTTTGCAAAGTTAGAGCGTGAGGTTGCTTCGCTGAAGCCCTTGACAGAGGATGGTCTGAAGATCGACTTCGAAGACTCGTGGGTGCAAGTACGTCCCAGCAATACAGAGCCGATCGTCCGGGTCTATACGGAGGCTCCCACCGAGGAGGCTGCCTCGGCACTGGCTGATGAGTATGTCTCTCTCGTCGAGCAGCAGCTAGCCCGCAAGTAGCCTATGGCAAGAGGTCGCAAAGAGCCTAGATATCTAGACGATGTACTCATCGAGCGGATGGGTGCCGAGGGGCAATGTGTAGCACATGTTGAGGACAAGGTGCTCTTCGTCCCCTATGCGGCACCAGGTGACCGCTGTCGCATACGTGTAGGTCGCTCCAAGCGGAGCTATATGACAGGCACCATCGAGGAGCTGCTAGAGCCTTCGCCACTGCGTGTGGAGCCTCGCTGTGAGGTTTTTGGCACTTGTGGCGGCTGCAAGTGGCAGCAGCTACCCTACGAGGAGCAGCTTCGTGGCAAAGCGCAGCAAGCTGCAGACGCGATGACCCGCATCGGACACATAGCAATCGAAGAGACAGAGCCGATCGTAGGTTGTGAGGATCCGTGGCACTACCGCAACAAGGTCGAGTTCACCTTTAGCAAGAAGCGGTGGCTTACCGAGGAGGAGCTCAAAAGCCTTCCCGAGGAGGCGAGCGAACAGGAGCTTTGCGGGGTGGGCTTTCACAAGGCTGGTATGTTTGACAAGGTACTAGACCTGCATGGCGTGACTTGTCAGATAGCCGACCCGATAGCTTCGGAGATACGAGACTATCTCAACGACTACTGCCTAGCGCGCTGGGAGGAGTACCCTTACTACGACCAGAGAGCGCACGAGGGGGTGATGCGAACGCTCCTAATCCGCACCACGACACTGGGCGGGCTGATGGTGCTGATCGCTTTCGCCGAGGGAACGGAGGAGCTGCGCATACAGCTCTTGGAGGCACTACGAGTGCGCTTCCCCCAGATCACGTCGCTCTACTACATGGTCAATACGAAGCTCAACGACAGCCTGGCCGACCTCCCAGCGCAGCTCTACAGCGGCGCGCCATACATCGAGGAGGATATGCACGGCTTGCGTTACCGTATCGGACCTAAGTCCTTCTACCAGACGAATAGTCGGCAGGCGGAGCGACTCTATGAGAAGGTGCGTGAATATGCTCAGCTCACGGGCGATGAGGTGGTCTACGACCTCTACACAGGTGCTGGGACGATTGCCAACTACTTGGCACAAAGCTGTCGCTCTGTCATCGGGATCGAGTATGTGCCAGAGGCTGTCGAGGATGCTTTTGTCAATAGAGATCAGAACGGGATCACGAACGCTACCTTCTACGCAGGCGATATGAAGGCGATCCTGACCGATGACTTCGTCGCAGCGCATGGTCGTCCTGATGTTCTGGTGACCGACCCGCCACGTGCAGGTATGGATGCGCCCGTCGTAGAGGTAATCCTGCGGGCGGCGCCACAGCGCATCGTCTATGTCAGTTGCAACCCTGCGACCCAGGCACGAGACTTAGCGCTTCTTACGGCTGAGGGTCAGTACCGGGCGGTGCGAGCTTGCGCTGTCGATATGTTTCCCCATACGCATCATGTGGAACACGTCGTGCTGCTGGAGCGAGTGTAAAGACCGCCGAGCGATTTATCTACCACTCGACGGTCTCTTGAGGTTAATCCGCGACACAGCGGATGGCATGAGCAAACGACCTATTACCCATTGCTTTCGTAAACATAAGGTCTGATGGTATTTGATACGTAAGGCGATAAGCCATCGGGGAGTTATTGCATCCTAGCATAGGGTCTGTAACATACTCAGCCGTAGATGACCATACAAAGATACCCCCCTTGCCTATGATATTACATCCAGTATCAAATTCACGACCACTTCCTGATGCGGGCCACCAAGAGGACTTTCCATTGAAAGAATAGTAAAATCCACTCATGTCTTCCGAGGGCATTTTATTCATCAATTCTTCCCACTGAGAGACCTGAGGTATATGAAATCCTGCAGGACTAGGATCATAGTCTGTCTTGACCCCACCCCAAAGTGTCAAATCTATCGGACTGTGCCAGTCGCAACTTTTGTCCTCGAAGTAAAATGTCGTAGGATGAGCGATAGCCGTAGCTAAATCTACAGCCTGGGTTTCGACTTGCCACTTCTTTAGATACTTGGGATTCAAGATGGTCCAGCGCTCACACTCGGTGAAGACGTTTTCCTTTTCCCATTCGGTCTCTTCGTAGCCAGCGAAGAAAGGTGTTGGTCGTCCCCACTGCCATACCAAACCCCAAGTTGCCTTGCCCTCTGAAGGATCTGCAGAAGTTGCTCCAAGGTTGCGATCCATAAAGACTGCTCCATTCTCGTACTGCATCGTTTTCGGAGGATCTGTACACCAGATATGCCACACCCAAACGATGGTTCCATCTTTGTCAAATCCTGCTATTATGGCATTACCTTCTTCTCCAGTAGTGGTCAAGTATACTTTACTTCCATCATAGTGTACATCAGAGAGTAGTAGCTGCTCTTCGCGATCTGCAACTTTAGTTGTCCAAATCCAGTCAACCTTGTCAATACGCTCGATAGGCTTACCACTGACATGTAGAGGAGTAAAGCTGTATTGTCCCTTCTCTGATACTATGTAGCAGTTGGCTCCAGGTCCGAGATCTTTTGTTGTAGACTCAGCTGTTTGAAACGTCTTACGACATACTGGCTGACCTGTTGGGGTGTCCAATGCAAAAGCTATGACCATATATTTGGTTGCACCTTGTAGTGTATCCAACATCAGCTTCTGCTTACCTGTGAAGCTGTGAAGCTGTAGTGTGTTCGCATCTACATCAGAGAGTTTGCGAATAATCTCCGAGTCCTCAAGCCCCTCTAAAGAGGTCGCTAGATAGACTCCGCAGAAATAACGTTGTTCAGTTACAGACGGAGTAATAGCTACGCAAGCACTACGCTCCGTAATTTCAGATACCTCTATAGAGTAGGTATATTGAGAGGGCTTTATGTCACAATCGTCAGAGCAACTGATGTTCCATAAGGATAAGATTGCAAACACAAAGATTAGGAGAGACTTCTTAGTTTTAATCATAGTTGCATAGGAGATTCTAGGATGGTTTGTTTTGCCGTAGGACTGTGTCAAATGTCGTACTCTTTAGGTATAGATTACTTCGAAGGGTAGTCGCTCTAGTTTACCTAAAGATAGTCACAATTCTATACAGATGAAGTAAAACATTTAACACAGCTCTCTTTTCAAAGACCTTTATATGAACACTCCCTGTAGGAGATTAGTCGATATATAGGACCTTATACGTGTATTCTCCGATAGAGACTAGATAGGTTCCAACTCTCGGGAGAGCGACACTGGTACGACCTCTGCCTATGAGTAAGCCACTTAGGTCGTAGACTGATACATTGCTTGGATCCTCACAGCCCTCTATACGAAGGGTGTTGCCGTCAAGGATGATGACAGGTTGTCTCATCAGTGGAGAGATATGCTCATTACTCTCTATTCTTCCCGTCAAATGTCGCTTAAGAGACTCTGGGCTGACCTCCCCTTTTGCACTGCTTGACACAGAGAAGGAGTACTCCTCCCCAGGGGCTAGATCGATGGTATTTACATACAACTGAGTTGCTAGGGGATCTATCGTTTGGCTGTCCGAATAGGGAGCATACGGTTCGTCTCCAGCCTGAAGCTCTTGATATACTCTGAGCTTGTCAAAGAAGTAATAAAGAGGTTTTTGGTTGCCAGCGTCTAAGCCCATAAACATAATGTCGCAATGCTTCTTACCCCCAGATAGCGTTATCTCATGGTCTACCCAATCTGTAGTGACGGAGATTGTGTCACTATCTATAACTTCATTTGGCATAACGTCTGTATTACGGAGATATACGACAAGACGGTGAGCATTGCTATCTCCTTTGAGTCTAAAATGTACGTGGACCTTACCTTCCCCTTTATCCAAGTCTAGAATGGGAGATAGAATAGCCCCATTAGCCAGAACGGCATACCACGCATTATTGATGCCCAATACACCCTTGGCGTAAACCGCATTGACCGTCTTCCAGTTCCCTCTGCTTGGCTCCTTTAAGAAGTCAATGACCATACCATTCTCGGTAGTCCCATTGTCGTCGGGATCTTCCGTCGTGCGGTCAGTCTCGATGAAGTCAAAGTCGGTATTGATAAAGTCGAAAGTCTCTCCGTCAGCCGTGGCTCGGTGTGAGACATAGGTCTTTATCAAGTATCCTTGGACATCAGAGACGGTCTGCCAATTGGCGTTAAAGCCATACTCACTCACATCTGTAGCTGGTTGAGTAGCTGGCACAGGCAGGTCGGGATTGATGATGTACTGCGCTCTTAGAGCTAGAGTACTGATGCACATAAGTGTGCAGAGGAGTAATCCTATTCGTTTCATTGTGTTGTATAGTTGTTAAAGTAATACGTATAGTCTAAGCATTATAGCTATTGAATCATAATGAGCTCTGAGCTTTCGTTCCCGTCAGCGTAAACTACCTTAGCAAGATAGATGCCTGCTTCATATTGTCTCATATCTAGACTCTTACCACCTAGCTTCACCTGCAAGAGAGCTCCTACCATATCAAATAGAGCAATGTAACTAGTAGCCTTATCTGTATTGAGTTGTAGACACTTGTCTACGACTATAAAGTCGGACTCTCCTGTTCCCTTTAGCTGGGTAATCTCAGATGGAGATGTCAAGTTGAGATAGATGGGAATTTTACAGTACGAAACGAGTGGATCGTTGCTACGTATGATTACGGCTGCCTCGTATAGGCTAGACGATAAAGCCCTAGTATCTACAGAGACCTTGATGCTCCCGGAGCCATTTGGAGCTATAGTTAGCTTCTTTTTGTCTAAAGTAATCCAGCGAAGACATGGAGATGGATCCCCTGTTACATTTCCTCGTATCAGTAGATTAGCATTTGTTCCTAAGTCTGCTAGGGACCACCAATAAGAACTGCGGTCAATACTAATCATATCCCCAAAGCCAATGCTCGCAGGTCCCCCGTCGAGACCTAGCAGATGAGGTATTCCCTTACATCCTTCTAGTGATACTCCGATCCATAAGTCATCGTTTGAGATGGTGACAGGTGTCGTAAGCTTTATATGGTTCCATCCGTGGGCTACAGGCGTGAATTGTTGCCGGTATATCTCAGTCCCTGTCTTATACTGACGTTCACCACGCCATACGGATACGAAGGACTTCCTTGCAGGTTGAGCTATATAGACATCCACGCTACTGAGTTGCATACCGTAGATATGTCCTAGTGCAATACCCGGGAAGTAGTGTGCAAATGACACGTAAACGTTGTCTGCACCGACATCACCCTGATAGAAACCAGCATAAGTCAAGGTCAATCTTGTCTTTGGATCATAAGGCGGATCTGCCATCGTACTGTGTCTCTCGACTCGGAGGGTAGGTCTTGGCGCAAAAGCTGACGGAAGGACGGGTTTTGTCTCAGACGCTGACTGGAAGACGGGTCTTATCCCAGGAAATGATGGTAAACGGTACTCAACCTCTGCGGATATGTGAAGGTCTGACTTGCCTTGATTATCTATAGCGATAGTGTGAGTCCGTCTCTCGTCTCCCTTCATAGTCAACTCTAGCGGATTCACATCTAGACCACATCTAGGAGATTCTTCGTTTGGTACTACAGTCAGGGTATAATCCTCAGTCTCTCCAAATTGATATACTTCGCAAGGAGATACATCTTGATTACTCAGCACGATACGCATACACTTATCTCCAGGGATTGCTCTGATGTGCTCAGGGATACGTATCTGCAGTGTTGAGTTGGGGATATACCCGATGAACTCCCCTATGTCGTCAAATAACCCATTTTCATTCCAGTCAACCCATACCTTGGCAAAGTCTCCATTGCGAGCCTCTTTGTCAATCTCTAGAGTCAAGGTTTCTCCAGCACGTATTTCAGTCTTATAGTCTCTGTAGTCTGAGTATAGAGACCAGCCCGTCTCATTGATTATCTTGCCACAAGAAACCCGTTTGATCCACTTGTACTCACCTTGGAAGGAGCTGGAGGAGGCACAAGGGGCATCCACATTACACACGGTCTTGAAGGTAATCTCTTGAGGTGCCTTGAGGGCATCTTGGGGAGTAACATTTTTCAGATGGTATGTGTGCTCTCCAGGAGCTGAGCAATCTATACGATGGGAGAATGTGTACTTGAAGGACTCGCCACTAAGGATCATATTATCAATACGCTCGGTAAAAAGCAGTCGCTCACCCTCGTATAGCTCAAAGGTAGCATCTGAAACGTGAGACAGACCATAGTTCCTAAGTTCAACCTGAAGGATGGCGTACTTACCTCTTTCGTTGCTTTTGGGACTCAAGATGCGTTTGACTTTAACACCCTTTTGGGCTAGAGGCTCATCTGTGCTACCCAAGAAGCAATAGTTAAAGCCTCCTGCAAACCAACGTATCTCGTCTGAGCCTTCTTGCTCCATGGATATGAGCCCTTGGAGTGAGCGAGAGGAGTCGTGGATCGTACAGAAGGAGGTCTGATGCTTCTCTCCTGTATCCACAGCGCATACACTGACGAAGCCACTCTCTAGATAGACTTTATCCTTGAGGTCTATCTTAAAGGCATAAATATACCCCTTAGACTCTTCACCTACAGCATTCCAAAGCGCATCCGTCCTCTGCCCGACTATGTCGACCTCCTCTCGGTATAGTTGCTCTCCGGGCAACCCGTTAGCTCCCATTTCCCAAAAGGCGACCTCTAGTCTAATAGAATTAAGCATATGTCCCTCATCATCCAGCTGGAGCCTCTCGGTAGACAGCTGAAAGTGACTATCGGCAAATATCCCAAAAATCTGTACGCCCTGTATAGCATACCGATTGTCCGTAAAGGCTTGGTAGTCTCTTGATGCATTTGCATAGTAGCCTTGGTCAGATCGATTTATACCGCTCATCTTGGCATTGGGGTCGAAGGGTTCAGAATGAACGGTGTTTGGCGGGCATGCGAGTGATGGCACATCAAGCTTTCTCAATCCCTGGCTCACCACTGGAGGCGGAGTCGTGGCATAGCATATGTGTGAGAGCACACTGAGTAGTAGCATGATTGATAAGACTGTTCTATACATAGTTTATGCAGTTTAGTTTAGTGTCATAACAAAATGGTTATAGAGCCTCAAGCGATAGATCTCTCTTGTGCGGTGCAAGTAACAAAAAAAAATGAAACAGCCAAACATTTCGAATATTTCTTGTGTCCCGTACATTCCACCCACTAATTCCTATTTTGAGGTGCTGGGAGAGAAAGCCATCCTCAAAAAGCTAACCGAAGTGAACGGTGATACGGTAGAGGAAAAAGTCCCTATTTCGAGCTCCATAGTTGATGGAGATAAAGCGTTGGAGGTTTTAATTGAGCGCTTCTACAGGGGCGTTGGATTTGCCTGCGTCCTCTTGTCAGAGCGGTCAATGTTTCCCTTCTGGATCCTTCGGCTCACTCGCCAAAGGGCCGCGTTTGATACTCAGGAAGGTACGACTTTTTTCTCCTCAAATATTGGGGCTAAACGCTCCGAGACTCACTCTCACCGTGAAACTTGGGTTAGGGCACTATTGCTTTGAGGGCGTGTTATGCTTGTTGTGTAACTCTGATAGATGTATTTTGGTAAATAAAGAGAGGGAGTCCCCGTGGTGGGGCTCCCTCTCGTCGCTTCTGTTCAATTTACAACTAAAACTAATCACAAAACAGTCTTGCCACACGGTGCCTTATGGGCTCTCCGTGTATGGAGCGTGTACGGTACTCACGTATGGTCACGCTTCGCAAGATGCTACAGTAACGTGTAGCCCGTTTGTAGGTACTTATTGAAAGGTTAAGTAGATGGGTCCAGGAGTACAAGAGATAAGAGTTACCTTTTACGCCTTCGGTTGTTGTCTTGGGTGACCGCCTTTTCGAGCTCTCGGCGGGAGAAGTTCCCCGAGAAGTTGATCACCGTGTACTCATCATCGCCAGAGACGATCATGTATAGTTCGGTAGCGTTGTCTCCTTGTAGCTGTCCGATCAAGTTGACGACCCCATTATCGTCTTTGACATACATCAGCTGCTCGAGATCTGAGTGACGTAGCTCTATGATAGGGGCAAAAGTGCGGCGTATCTCTTGTATCGCCTTGCGGTCGGAGGAGGTATAGATATGTATCGATGTGATACCGTCCATGATACCCGCCATAGCATCCGTACCATCTATCTTGAGACTCGCCCTAGGAACGCTCTGGAGCATTGCGGGAGAGATGTATACGACATCCACGTTTTTGATCTCCATAAGCCTGGACGTATTGATACGCGTACGGGCAGAGCCGCGCTGCGCCACTGCGGGTAGCTCCATCAGGAGCAGCATCGATAGGATGATGATACTCAGGCGTGAGAGATGAGTAATGTATGCTTTCATAATCTGTGTGTCTGTATCAGAGGTTCTATATATAAGTCGTTTGAGAGGACGGATTGTTGCAGTCATAGATGAACTCAATTTCCCGTCAGGGTCCACCCACCCTCTGAGACAAAGGGAATCTTCTCCATCGAGCTCTGGTAAGAGTCTTGCAAGCGACCGAAGATTTGGTCTATCTCCTCGTTTTGTTCAGAGCAGAGCTGCATACAGTCACCCAGTTTCGTAAAAGCTGCGAGCGTATACTCATTGACCTGCTCCTGTGGTATGGGCTGACCATTGAGAAGGGATAGCTCCGCCTGCCGGCTGTTGCGTCCCCACTGAAAGACGGAGACTCCTACGCCGCCCACAATCAGCACGGCAGCCGCAGCTGCATACTTACGCACCCATACCTTCCAGCGAGGGGTGGGCGCTGGCGTTGCACTCTTCGTTTGTGAGGCAGCACGCTGCAGTGTAGCCTCTAGGAGCATACGATCGGCATAGTATGGCGATCCTGGCTCCTCCTGAAGGAGTGCTAGGTAGAGGACAAACTCTTCGTCGGGTGTAGATAATCCGTCGTAGTAACGCTCTAGTAGCTGCTCTATGTCGTGTGATGAATGTATCATAGTGGCTTCTGTATTCTATATATGATAATAAGGTATGCGGATCACTCCTTCATATCTGCAAAAAGCTTTCTCGCCTCCTTGCGCAGTCGTGAGATCATCGATCGGACGGTCACCTCTTGAAGTCCCATACGCTGGGCGGTCTCATCATTGGTGAGCATCATCTCCTGTCTCAGTCTCCACACTTCTTGTTGCTGCTCGGGGAGGGTAGCGACCCAGTCGTTGATGCGAGCGAGCTGCTCCTGGGCTATGAGCTCCTCCTGCGGGGTCGTCGTGACCAGCGGCATCTCTAGCTCCGTAGGCTCCTCCGCATTGCGCAGGCGCTGTGCAGGCGCACGGAGTGTGTCGATGCATTTGTTGCGAGCGATGCGGATGGCGTAAGCTTTCGGTGAGGCGATCTCGTCTAGATGTGCGCGCTGCTCCCAGAGCTTGATGAGCACATCTTGAGTCACATCCTCAGCCTCCATCTCGTTGGATAGAAGAGCCATACAGACCTGTAGGATCGTCGGCCGTAGGGGGACGTAGGTCTGTATGAAAGTGGCTCCACTGGCTCTCACAAATCTCTACTGAGGAAATCCGAAAATTCCTCCGGAGGAATTTCGAATTTCCCAGCGAGGAATGGGAAAATTCTTCGGACGTATCATTTGATTCTTCGGACGTATCATTTGATTCCTCCGAAGTATCGTTTGATTCTTCCGAGGAAATTATTTTTCCCTCCCTAGGAAATCGGAAATAGATCGGAGAGAGTAGAAGTTAGAGATTGGGGGGGTGGATAGAATCTGAGTAGGTTAAATAACAATTTGTACATTTGCGGTCAGACTGAATGAAGAAAGAAAAGTAGTATGATCCCTATGAAAAACAGATTCCGCCTAGACAGTAACTTCTCATGGTTTTGCTCCTTCATTGCCGCTTGGGTGCTGATGGTCTCTTCTCTAGGAGAAGCCTCTAGTGAGCTTCATGTGCAGATGGCAAAGAGTCTAGCACTCTCGGTTACATTCCTATTGATCGTGCTGGTCGCCTGGGTGTGTCGCAAGGTCAATCATGGAGACTACCCAATCATAGGCGTCAAGAAGCTCCTCAAAGTCTTAGGCGCCAGCTATATACTCTCTCTGTTTAGCTTCTTATTCTGGTTAGATAGATATTGGATCTACGCCTTTGCGTTTCAGCTACTGCTTATAGTCTCTCTCTGGGTCGGAGAAGTTAGTAAGTCCCAAAAGACAGAAAGACCACCAATAAAATAGGGACGGACACAAGGTCCGCCCCTACTTGGTTAGTGCTTTGTGCGTCTAGAGAGACGACTAGAAGGCGGTCCAGCTTTGTAGCCAGTTGCCCTTGCTAGCAGGGAAGGCGCCGACCTGAGCTCCTGTGAAGTCGGCTGGAGTGCCGAAAGGAGCCTTCATGCCGAAGGTAGCTGCGGAGTCTTTGTTGACCACCTCGATGATGCCTGTGGTAGGCTTGGCGGAGCCATTCTTGATCTCAAAGGCAGCGTCAAAGCCGTGGAAGGAGCTACCCTCGATCTTGCTATGCTCCATCTTGTCGGCATCGGGGTCGAGGACGAAGCCCTTAGGATAACCGGTTAGGATGCAGTCCTTGAGCGTGATCTGACCACCACGACGTACACGAGCTGCGTACTTGTAAGCATCGCCCTGGAAGTTGTTGTGGACGTTGGCTACACGGGTAGATGCACCGATGATAGAAACGTTGGTCAGTGTGGGGTGTGTCTTAGGTATGAGCGAGAAGGTCTCGTCCTGAGCCTTAGCATTGTTGTCTAGCTCGATACCGTTGCTGTCGGACTTACCCTTGCTGTCGGAGTGTGTCGAGGCGGGGTTGGCAATAGCGACACCGTAAGTGATGCTGCCGGTGAAGCCGTTGTCAAAGTCAAAGTTGTCATCGTCGCAAGCGTAGGAAACGAGGTGGGTAGCATTGACGCAACCACCGAAGAACTCGAAGCTGTCGTCTAGACCCCAGCTGACCTGGATATGGTCTAGCGTGGTGCCACGACCTACGCCGCCGCAGGTGAGACCGTTGATCTCGTTGCTGTCGCCTAGGATGAAGCCAGCGTACTCGATGCGTACGTAGCGC
>QWCB01002565.1_pt1 | contig 14995 bp, 7 predicted proteins | sample 1972511 | NCBI WGS metagenome assembly QWCB01 (sample SAMN09866719, study PRJNA288562) | Human gut metagenome isolate term5_stool, whole genome shotgun sequencing... | isolation source: gut | host: Homo sapiens | place: USA: California
GATACTCACCCCAAAGCTACCTGAGCTAGTGAAGAGACTAGGTGCCATCGGTGGTGATGAGATCCAGCTGACGATGAGCTTCTTCGAGATGGCTAGTGACAGAAAGCATCGCCTGCCGATCCTAGAGGATCCTATCCTAGAGGTAACCTGCAAGAAGGGGACTTCAACACAGAAGACCTATCCTGTCACGAAGCAGATCGAGGGCGAAGGTGACTTTGACATCACTGGCTACGAAAACCTCGATGCTGTACCTGAGGGTACTAAGCTAACCATCGAGCCTAAGCCAGCTACTGGTTACGAGCTGACCGCCCTTGAGGCTAATGGCAAGGACATCTTGGCTACAAAGAGCTTTACAGTATCTGCCGCTACGACCGTCAAGGGTGTCTTCACCAAGGTGAGAACATTTACGGTCAAGCTAACAAGCAACGAGCATGGTACGATCAACATCAAGGAGAAGGTTGATATCGATGCAGTACCTTACGGCACGAAGCTAACGATAGAGGCTCGTGGCAACAACGATAAGTGCGAGCTCAAGTCGCTTACTGCTAATGGTAAGGACATCCTAGCTACCAAGAGCTTTACCGTGATCGCTAATACGGAGGTCAAGGCTGAGTTTGTAGACCACACGAGCATTGAGAGCGTTGTAGCAGAGCAGCTACGTCTCTATCCTAACCCAGCACGTGATTACGTAATCCTCGAGGGTATCCCCTCGGGAGCTACAGTCGCGATCTACACGCTGCAGGGTCAGCTCATCTATCAGGCAGAGGCTGCTAGCGATACGCTACGTATCAACCTAACACAGCTACAGGAGGGTACCTATCTACTACAGGTAGGCAATGAGACCCGCCGTCTCATCATCCGTCGCTAGCTATATAAACTGTAACTAATCCTACAGTCCAATATGAGAGGAGGCTTTGTAACTAACTAGCGACAGAGCCTCCTCTTCTAAATGTATATGACAAGTCGTGAGATGCTATCCGCAAAACGTGTAGCACTGCGTCCCGAGAGCCTGTACCCCTGTGGTCCAACTACAAGTTTTTCAAGTGTCGCATCGTAGTTTTGACTTGTTATGTGGTCGTTTTTTCGTAACTTGCCACCGCTTTTGAGGACTGACGGTTAGTCGCCAGCATCAAACGATCTGTACGGGTTTGAAAATCACGCAGATAGACCTTTGACAGTACTAATCAAGAACATTATATGATCAGAAAACTACTAACTACCGTAGGGCTAATTGTGGCTATGTGCGGACTATCGCACCAAGCTTCGGCCCAAACAGTCGACCTCTCCAATCATGGCGATGGGGGAGTGAAGGAATCCTCCTTTATGGTCAAGAAGGATCGACAGCTGATGTCGCAAGATCTCAAGAAAGACATGCGTCCTATCTTCAAGACCAAGGAAGAGTTCAATGTTCGCTATGTAGACAAGGACAAGAAGATCGTCGAGATCGCACCAGCTCAAAGTGTTGCTGAGCGTAAGCCTGGTATCTATGGCGAGAGCGTTGTGGTCCCTGAGATCCTCAACGTTAAGGATGGTACGGATCTAATCCCCTGCACTGTTGTTGCTGTAGGAGAAGCTGCGTTTGCATTCAACAACGTCAGCTCAATCAAGCTCCCTGCGACTTGTAAGGAACTTAAGGATAGAGCTTTCTCCATGACTGATCTGGTGGTGGCCGACATCCCAGATCAGATTGAAAAGATGGGAGACAATGTTTTCCTACTCTGCAGTAGTTTGACTAAGATCCGCATTGGTAAGGGGCTCAAGGAGATGGGAGAGGATCCATTCCTTGGCTGTACGAATATCGGCTCTATCGAAGTCAATGTAGAGAATCCTATCCTCTCCGAAAAGGATGGCGTCCTATACAATAAGGCACAGACGATACTCTATCTCTGTCCTATGCAACGTAAAAGTACTACTACAGTAACGCTACCAAACACGGTGAAGGAGATAGCAGACAATGCATTCTATGACTGTGCCTATCTAAAGAAAATCGTTCTCAACGAGGGCTTGGAGAAGATAGGTGAGGACGTCTTTTACGGTTGTGAGGGGCTTGAGGAGATGACCATCCCAGCATCTGTCAAGGAGATCGCTCCTGGAGCATTTTACCAGCTCAAGAGGTATGATGCCTTTAAGCTCGCTGAGGGTAACACCGTCTTTGAGGTTAAGTCTGATGGCGTCAATGAGGGTAAGCTCCTTATCAACAAGGTCAAAAACTCTCTCCACACATGCCTCTTTAAGGGTACTAACGCTGTTACTATCCCCGAAGGCATCAAGATCGTGGAGCCTTACGCTTTCTTGGGTTGTAGCTGGACTGCGTCAGTCAAGTTCCCAGAATCCGTTGATAGTGTAGGACGCGCAGCCTTCTCTGAGATGTACTCTCTCAAGGAGATCGAGATTCCTGAGAAGGTCCGTGAGATCCCTAAGTACTGCATCAGTGACTGTAAGAAGCTTACAAAGATAACTCTTGGCAAGAACGTCACTCTGGTTGAGGACCTAGCATTCTCTGGCAATGAGGCTATGGAGACGGTCGGGGGCACGCTACAGATACTTGCTATCACACCTCCTGCAGTAGGCAAGGACAGTGAGGGTAAGACCTACGAGATGGGCAAAGACTTCTACAAAAAAGTTACTCTAGAAGTACCTGCAGAGGCTAGAGCCGCTTATCAGAAAGATAGAAACTGGAAGAAGTTCCGCAGGATCTATCCAGTAGGCAATGAGCTAGTCCAGCCAGTGTCGCCTCTACAGATCAGCGTAGCAGGAGGTCTCCTCTCTATCGTAGCTCCTGAGGTTGCTCCCATAGCGATCTATACGCTCGATGGCCAGGTCGTCTATACGACCACTGCGCTAGAGACGCACATAGCACTACCTGCGGGTCTCTATCTAGTAACCTACGGGTCTGAAACCATAAAGGTCCTCGTCGACTAAACGTACAGCACTCTAGAGTCGCTCCTTTTCTGAGCATCTCTAGAGTGCCACCTCTATTAGATATTCATTAACTAACTATATAAGGGTATGAAATCAAAACTACTCCTTCTCCTCACGCTGGTAAGTGTGTGGGGGCTAACCGCTTTCCGAGCTTCGGCTCAGGAACCCGCCATTGGTAAGATTACCATTGGTACCGAACTCAACGTCGGTGACAAGTTGAACCTCATATTCTCCGGTCCCGATGGCACGCTCAAAGATATCATTGTCGAGGGTGCCAAGCAAGTTATGGTGGAGGGCAAGATCGCCTATGAAATTACACAAAAGCCTGTAACGATTACAGGAGACATTCGCTCTTTCGAGTGTACTATGTCTCGCATTACGACGCTTGACTTTGACAACTGTGTGAACCTGACCACACTGATCTGCGGTACTAATGCACTCAAGCAGCTAGACCTGACAGGACTACCTGCTCTAGAGTCTCTAAACTGTACCACAGCTGACATCAATACCATCAAGCTCGGTGGCAATGACAAGCTGAAGACAATCAAGGCTGATGCCAATAAACTCAAGAGCATCAATCTTGCTGGGGCACCTAACGTAGAGACTGTCTCTCTGCCGATTAACTCACTGACAGAAATCAATCTAGACGGAGTCGCTTGTGCCTCGCTAGACCTCTCTAATAATGCCTTGACGACTCTAGATCTCTCTAAGACTAAAGGTATCAAGTATCTCTCTGTCTCAATGAACCCTCTAGTCTCAATCAACCTAGCCGCAGACTCCGCCAGCCAAACTGGTTGTCTCTTTCTAGAAACACTAAGTGCTAAGACAACTAAGCTGAGTGAAATAGATCTCACTGGTCTAACCGCTCTCGAGTCGCTAGACCTGCACGCAGGTAACCTGACTAAGGTCACATTCGGTAAAAACAGCGCGCTCACTGACATAGATCTGAGTAACAACAAGCTCACTTCAGTAGACTTCACAGCTTGTCCCGCTGTAGAGTATCTCAGCTTAAACAACAATGAGTTCACTGAGATGCAACTCAAGGGACTAAAGGAACTCTCTAGCATCAACTTGAGATACAATAAGCTTACGAACTTCTCTATAGAGGACTGTCCTAGTCTCAGCTCGGTTGTCGTTAGTGATAACCTCCTCACATCCGTCGATCTAACGGGTGGTAAGGAGAATCTGAGTGATGTATACGTTGATGGTAATCAGCTCACTACTCTTGATTTGTCTGGCTTTGATAATCTATCTACGCTCAGCGCTGAGCGCAACCAGCTCACCTCTGTCAATCTAACGGGGTGTAGTAGTCTATACAGTCTGACTCTTGGCAACAACAAGTTCACGGCTCTTACTCTCCCCGAGCTACCTGCTCTTGGAGAGGTTTACGTTCAGAATAACAACCTCCAGGGAGACGCTATGATGGCTCTTATGAAGTCTCTACCTAAGAAGGAGGCCCTCACTGGATCATTCGCTGGTAGCATCTATGCTGTTGAAACACGCAGTGACACGGAGCAGAATGTCTGCCTTAAGCAGCACGTCAAGGCTGCTCACGAGCAGGGCTGGGGCGTTTATGACAAGCGCACTTGGAGCAACTATGACGGAGCTGCTATCAGCAAGATTACAACTAAGACTGAAGGTAAGGGTGGCTCTATCATGGTCAATGGTAAGACACAGCTAGATGAGGTTTACTCCGACACTAAGATTGTGATCACAGACAAGCACGAGGGCGGATACGCTCTAAACACTCTTAAGAAGATCTCTAAGGGTGACACTGTAGACATCTTTAAGGATCGCTACTTCTACGCTACAGATGCAGATGTAGAGGTGCTTGCTACCTTTACCGATGACATCTGCAAGGTAGTCCTCAAGAAAGCTGGTAAGGGTACCTTCAAGCTCAAGGGTGATGGTCTTGACACAAGAGGTCTACCTCGTGGTATGGAACTAGAGTTGATTGCAGAGACGAGTGAAACGTCTGACTGGGAGCTTGCTTCTATTACGTTAACCAATCTCAAGACAGGTAAGAGACAAAACATCCTCTCCTCAAAGAGCTTCAAGCTGACTGATGATATGGAGGTCTTCGCCGAGTTCCAAAACGAAAATGGTGAGGAGCCTGATACCGTCACATGGGATGGCGAGCAGTGGCTCGGTGTCATCATGCCAACCGTACCAAGCTCTGAGGAGGCTCAGCTCTATCCTAACCCCGCTACAGACTTTGTCACCATCGCTGGTGCACAGCCTGCTACGATGGTCAATATCTACACGCTCTCAGGCTCACTCGTTCGTAGCTACGCTACCAGCCGTGAGGGTTATGCAGAGCTTACAGTCGCTGATCTTCCCGAGGGTACATACATTGTCCTCATCGGCAATGATCCTCGCAAGCTGATCATACGTCGTTGATGACAAGGACGACCCTATAATTATAAGGTACAGTGTGGATGCGCAGTAATGTTGTCGCTCCACACTGTATCTTATGTTTGGGTCGTGACTAGACTCTATAGTTACATCTAATCAAACAAAGCACAGTTTACACCGCTTTATGAATCATTCATTTATATCCAAGCTACTTGCTGTGGGCGTTGTCGCCCTCTCTTGGGTTGGGGGCCTCGTAGCACAGCAGTCCTTTGGAGGCGTACCAGCTGGCTTCACAGCCTCTACGACAGAGCTACGCTCTGCGGGGAGTACGCCTGTCGTTCGCGTTCTTCCTGAGTTCAACGTCCAGGACTTCAAGACAGCACACCAGTGGAACAAAGGGCAGGTACAGTTCAAGCGCCTTACCATCGGTCGTGTCTTAGAGACCTCTATCGACTTCTCTCGTCAGGCTCAGGCTATTGAGTTGGAGCTTGGCAAGGTGATCTATCGCCTGCGCGTCTCCTCTCCAGGAGCTCAGGCTATGACGCTACTCTATGATGACTTCTTCATCCCCAACGATGGTGGTCGTCTCTATATCTATACTCCTGATTGCTCTGCACTCCTCGGTGCTTACACCTATGAGACCCACCCCAAGCATGGAGGCTTCGCCAATGAGCCACTAAATGGTGATGAGGTCATTATGGAGTATGAGCCAGGACGTACGGGAGCGATGCCTACGCTACTCGTCTCTGGTGTTGGCTACATCTACGATGCTAGAGTAGATAACAAGACCAACGGGCTTCGGATGCTTTATCCTGGTGAGGATGAGAGTGGAGATCCGATCGCTCAGATCGGTATCAACTGCCCTGAAGGTGCTGAGTGGCAAGCTGAGAAGACTGGTGTCTGCCAGCTCATCATGTATGATGAAGAGGGCATCGGACTTTGCTCGGGCAACTTGATGAACAATACCAACCAGGACTTCCGCCCCTTCATTCTCTCCGCTGCACACTGTATCTCTCTGAGCACAGAGCAGGAGGTAGCGCAGAAGTATCTAGACAAGTGGACCTTTGTCTTCCACTATGAGAAGCCTACTTGTAGCAATGGTTCTATAGCGCTCAACCGTGGCAAGTCTATCGTAGGCTGTGATGTCCGTACGTTCCTACCCTTCCTAGGTATGAGTGATGGTCTGCTTCTTGAGGCACATACACAGGTACCTGAGAACTATCGCGTCTACTACAACGGTTGGGATCGCTGGTCTGTACTACCCAAGACTCCAGCTGTAGGTATACACCACCCGATGGGAGATGCTAAGAAGATCTCTATCGCAGAGGGCCCTATCACAATAGGTCAGTGGGACACAGGCGATGGTGAGGCCGGAGCTGAGAAGGCGCACTTCGTGTTCAAATACACACATGGTGCTACCGAGGGTGGCTCCTCTGGCTCTTCACTCTTTAGTGCCGAGCACCTAGTCGTCGGTACGCTCACAGGTGGTCGTACAGAGGGTGATGACTTCTACGGACGTCTCAAGTTCCACTGGGATCACTTTAAGAAGAATGACTCGATTGACTGTATGGACATCTACCTCGATCCTAAGGATGGTGGTACAGCTCGTAAGCTAGAGGGTACGTGGCGTAATGGCCTGAAGCCGCTACAGCCTGTGTCTGACTTCAAGGTACAGGTGACCAATACGGAGGCAAACCTCTCTTGGGCAGCTATCGACAAGAACACAATCCCTGCTGAGTGGAAGGTCTTCTACCGCATCTATCGCAATGGAGCCTTTGTCCAGGAGGTTACAGACAATAAGTTTACCGAGTCACGTGAAGTAGCTCTTGGTGACAAGGCTCGTGAGGGTTCAGTCATCTATGGCGTACAGGTACGCTACGACTATGGTGGTAAAACCTTACCAGATGATGGACATAATGAGGGCAAGGCCTACACCTCTGGCGAGTCTGATCTCATCGAGCAGGGCGCTTACTGGGGCAATGCGGTACACACGATGCCTGCTACCGCCAAGGCTAGTAGCAATGGTGTCCTCGTCTCTTGGCACGATCCCGCTAACCTGCAGGAGGTCTCACTCTTTGGTTATCCCGATCCAGACAAGATGGAGTTCATCTCTTACAAGCATCCTAAGGCTGAGCTAGGAGGTCGTTACACTACGCCAAACCGCTACAACCTGACGGTCCGTATCGCCAGTGATCGCCTTGTCGGAGAGGCTACTCCTACGCTCTATGCTGTACGTCTGGTACCTGACACTCTGATCAATGTTCCAGATAATCAGGATGCTCAGCGCTACACGATCATCCTGCGCAATGGTACTGAGCGTAATGACAAGGTGGGCGGTGTCGCTGGTATCACGTATGAGCAGATGTTCAACGTACCACAAGACTGGAAGCCCGGTGAGTGGGTGACGGTAGTCCTAGACAAGCCCTTCAGGATCAATCCTATGAATGATCTCTTCATCGGCTATGGTATCACTAACAATGACAACGCTGCAGGTGTCGTCTGCGTCAAGAATACCAACGACGCTTTACGTCCTTACGTGGACGCCTTCATACTTTCTGGTCAAAGGGCAGTGCCATATCCAGAGAGCAAGTACAAGGGCTCCACAGCACCTGAGGAGTATCACGCTATGCGCTTTGTCTTCGCTCCCTCTGAGAACGTAGAGCAGCACAACGACTTCACCTGCTTTGCCAAGGGTAAGGTCCCCGTACCATTCCCCAAGGTCAAGAGCTACAAGCTCCTCAAGAATGGTAAGGTCATCGCTGAGGGGCTCACGGGCAATGACTACCAAGATCCTAAGGGTAGTACGACCGATGCTTATACGGTAGAGGTCGTCTATGAGAATGGTGGTGCTTACGCTCCTGTAGGTGTCAGCGAGGTAGCGCGCGCACTCGAGCCTGTCGCTTATCCTACGCAGCTCGATGCTACGGCACAGCTATACGTAGAGAACAGTGCTGAGGTGCTGACGCTCCGTATCCTGACCGTAGATGGTACTAACGTGATGCAGATCGATCAGCCAGGACGCGTTGTAGATCTCTCTACACTACCAGCTGGTCGCTATGTTGTCGTGATGCAGACGGCTACAGGTACATTCACACAGTACATCACCAAGTAAAGTCACTTCACGAGACCAGAGCCTCATAGCTCATACGGTCTCAGCAGGGGGCTGCGTGACCAAACAGATTCAGGCGCGCACCCCATAATCTACAGCCAGGAGCGTGGTAGGGAGAAGATCCTTATCACGCTCCTGTGTTTTCTTAAGCAAGTTTTATAAAGCAAACGACCTCCCCATGTGGGAGGTCGGACTGGAGCTGTAGACTTGTTAAGTCCGACCCACAAGGGGTCGATAATCTATTGCTCCCTCGCACCCATCGGTCGTTCGGGGCTATGCCCCTCCGACCGACGGCTACGATGCGTCGGACCTCTTACGAGGTCCTTTCTCATGGAAGGATCGGGGGAGCTAGATGTTAGAGGTTAGATGTTAGAGATTAGAGGTTAGAAGTTAGAGACTAGAGGTTAGAAGCTAGATGTTAGAGGCTAGAGGCTAGAAGCTAGAGGTTAGAAGCTAGATGTTAGAGGCTAGAAGCTAGAAGTTAGAGGCTAGAAGTTAGAGGTTAGAGGTTAGAGATAGAAGTTAGAAGCTAGAGGTTAGAGATTTCCTCACTCCGATAGCTCAGATGGCTCAGATCACTCCGATAGCTCCGATCTCTAACCTCTAATCTCTAACTTCTAATCTCTAATCTCCCTCCCCCGAGGAAATCGGAAAAGTCCCGGTGGGGATTCTGAAACCTCTACGGAGGAAACGAAAATTTCTTCCGAACTTTGATTTCATTCTTTCGAAGTTTCATTTCATTCTTCCGAAGTTTTATTTCACCCCTCCGTAGGGAATTTTCGTTTGCTCCCTGACGGATTCCGATTCCCTCGGGAGCCGTGTAACGGCTGTAGTGACGCACGGTCGTGCGTCCGTTGTATCAAAGGTTACTGCGACCGTTGCGTCAAATGTTACAGCGTCGTTGTTTTAACGGGGACGGACGCACAGATCGTGCGTCCCTACATTTCGCTACACGTATCGCGCGTTCCTACGGCGGGTTCGTCTCATCGGGCTAGCCGAGACAGCCTGCTTCACGTTGCGATTTCGTACCTTTGCGGTATCTATCAATTCACAAGAGCGATGCCCCAGAGACTTAGAACCCCACTTTTACCTACACTATGTCAGTCAGTACTGCTGTTGCTGACGCTTTTTCTCCTTAGCCAGTGCGGTACGCGCCAATCCACGCCACGGCGACCACATATTGAGCTGCCCGACTGTACCATAAGTGAAGAAGCTTATCCCGTGCCACAGCACCCCAAAGCGGAGATGCGCGCTGTGTGGCTCACGACGATCTGGGGACTGGACTGGCCCAAGATGACGGCCGATACGCATGCGGGTATGGTGCGACAGCAGGAGTCGCTCGACAAGATGCTCGATGACTGCGTGCGTGCGGGGATCAATACGGTCTTCCTACAGGTACGTCTGCGTGGCGATCTGCTCTATCCAAGCACCCTCGAGCCTCTCTCCACGACGATCAGCAAGACGGGTGTGCTACCCGAGAGCTATGACCCGCTCCAGTACGCCATCGATGCGTGTCACTACCGTGGTCTGAGCGTGCATGCCTGGATGGTCTCCTATCCGCTAGGTACGAATGATCATGTGCGGGCGCTGGCTAAGCAGGGTAAGGGTTTCTACGCAGCGCATCCTGAGATGTGTCTCCGACAGGGCAATGCTTGGTTTATGGACCCCTCTCAGCCTGCTGTGCGTACGCATATGGCTCAGCTGGTGCGTGACCTAGTGACCCGCTATGATGTGGATGGTGTGCACCTAGACTATATTCGCTATCCCGATGGCCCCAATAAGTTTAACGACCTCAAGAGCTATCAGCGTATGAATCCCGAGCGGCTCCCTCGTATGGCCTGGCGCGAGGCAAATGTGACGGCGATGATCGACACGCTCCACCGTACGATACAAGAGGTGGCACCTGAGGTGGCGCTCTCTACGGCTTGCATTGGCAAATATCAGCAGCTACCGAAGCCTGCTCCTAAAGGCTACTTTTGCAAAGACGATGTGTCGCAAGATCCGCTCGTATGGTTTCAGCGCGGTATCGTGGACTTCATCGTGCCGATGATCTACTACAAGGATGCCCACTTCAACTACTACATAGCGGATTGGGCCAAGCGCATCGCACCCCACGGACCCATCGTGGCTGGGCTTGGCGTCTACCGCCTTTATGACAACTCGCGCTGGAAGCTACAAGACATTTACAATCAGCTTGACACGCTGGCGCAGTACAATCTCTCAGGGGTGAGCTACTACCGTGCTGAGCAATTCCTGCAGATGTACAACCAGCTACCTGCCGAGCGACAGGATCAGCTCCTTCTGCCTACGTTGCGTCCTACCTTTGGCGCAGCACCTCGCATTCTCTTTGGCCGGGCAAAGGTTGAGGAGATCGTAGATGACGGAGAGCAACTGACCATCACTTGGGGCTATGACCTCAAGGAGCCGACGGGGCACACTTTCAATCTATACTACCGTCTCTATGGCTCGCACCTGGACTGTCCTCTCGTGCTGCTGGGGCAAAACCTCGCAGGACGCTCGGCGGTCATCTCTCGTGACTTCCTTCCGAAAGATGTCTTGGTTGAGTTCTTTGTAGAGCCCGCCACCTTTAGTGGACATACTGGCCAGCTCTCAGCGGGGACGCTTTACTACAACTCGGATGAGCTAAAGTAAACTATGTGGGGGCTCTACCTGCATATCCCGTTTTGCCCTACACGGTGCGTCTATTGCGACTTCTACTCGCAGAGCGACTTGTCGCTACAGAGCTCCTTTGTGGAGGCGCTCTGCCGTGAGCTAGAGATATACCACGACCGAGCTGCGTGGGCTACGGCTCCTCGCACTATTTACCTCGGCGGGGGGACGCCTAGTAGTCTCCCGCTCCCACTCCTAGAGCGACTGATGCAGCAGATTCGCTCGCTCTGGACACTGGATAAGACGATCGAGATAACGATCGAGGCGAACCCCGAGGACGTGTCTCCTGAATGGGCCAATGGGGTGGTGCAGCTAGGCTTCAACCGCATCAGCCTGGGGGTGCAAAGCTGGAGCGATGAGACGCTGCGCTTCTTACATCGTCGCCACTCTGCTGCACAAGCCGAGCGGGCTGTCAACTATATACGACAGGCGGGCATTAACAATGTGAGCATCGATCTGATCTTCGCACTGCCCGAGGGATATGAGCGGGACTGGTCTGAGAGTTTGGCGTATGCGCTGTCACTGCCCGTGACGCATCTCTCAGCCTATGGCTTGACCTACGAGCGTGGCACACGACTGGATCGTATGCGGGAGCGCGGAGAGGTGATCCCTTCGAGCGAAGAGACCTACGTGGCGCAGTACTATGCGTTGGTCGCAGCCTGTCAGAAGGCAGGCTTTACGCATTATGAATTGTCCAACTGGACGCTCCTAGGCTTTGCCTCTCAGCACAACAGCGCCTACTGGGCTGGCACCCCTTATCTGGGGCTAGGACCTAGCGCTCATAGCTACATGTCGGGGCATCGCTGGTGGAATGTCTCCGACATACACCTATATATAGAGCGTCTGCAGCAGGAAACGCTCCCGATTGCCGATGAGGAGTGGCTCTCACCGACCGAACTATACGAAGAGTGTGTCATGCTGGGGCTGCGCACCAGCCGTGGCATAGACCTCCGTCGGGCGGAGCTGCAAGCGGAACCAATTATCGATCGCGCCACACCGTGGCTTGATCAGGAACTGCTCACCCTCACTGACGATGACCATCTGCGCTTGACGCACGACGGACTGATCTGGTGCGACCGCATCTGCGCCGCCCTCTGCTAGCTCCCCGCCAGAGAACCTATATTTGTTGTCAATTTCGGGTTACTCGTCTCGCATCTTGTAGCCGAGCTTCTCTTTGTACTGCTGTATGAGTGCTTTGTACTGCGGGTTGTCTCGTAGGGTGGCGAGGTCTGTGTCGTCCTCAATGTAGATGAGGTCTTTGTATCCCTTTTCGAGGGCGATGCGTAGGTTGTCCAGTGCTTGCTCCGTCTTACCCATTCGACCATAGACACCCGAGATGCTGTAGTAGAGCTCGGCATTGTCGGGAGCCCCCTCGATACACTTAGCGATGGTTGCGAGGGCTTGCTCCTGCTCGCCTAGAGACTGGTAAGCATACGCCATGGTGATGTCTGTCGCATCGTGCTCCTGTAGGATCTCGATTACCTTGCGATAGTCGGCTGTGGCGGCATCCTTGCGTCCCAGTGCTGTGTGGCAGTCTGCTCGCTTGATGTAAGCCCATAAGTAGGTGTCGCTTAGCTCGATCGCCTTGGAGTAGTCATCGATGGCTCCCTGGAGGTCCTGGGACTTACTCTTGATCTGAGCTCGCTGATAGTAACCATCAGCGTCATCAGGTACGAGGGCGACATATTTATTCGACTCTGCGAGGGCTCTCCGGAGATTGCCATCCTCTGAGAGTATCTGCGCTTTGGCATAAATGTAGGTGTAGTCCGTAGGGTCTAGCGAGATAGCCTCATCGATATACTTGAGTGCAGAGCTGTAGTCGCCTATCCCCTGATAGGCAGTCGCTATAGAGTTGGCTACGAAATCGGTTAGCTCTTGTCGCTCTGTGACTTGCTGGTAGTATTCCAGGGCACCCTTGTTGTCTCCGATGTTTTGATGAGCCAAGCCTATGAGGAAGAGGTACTCTCCCGTTTTGTTCACGGACTCCACGGCCTTAAGCTTAGCTTCGAGAGTAGGCATCGCCTGAGCTGCGATGACATTGAGTAGGGAATAGGTGTCTTCGTTTGCGAGACTATTTGCAATGGTATAGATAATGTCATCCATCGCCTCATCGTAGTGCTCTAGCTTGATGTTGCTACCAGCTCTCAGATAGTAGAGAAAGCCTTCGTTAGGTTCGAGCTTGACAGCTTCATTTAGGTTCTGTATGGCATCCTCATACCTCTCTTGTAGCATCGCAATCGCAGCCAATCCGACATAGCCAGTTGCTTCTTCAGGAGCTAGCGAAATATACTTACGCAGGTCCACCTCTGCGAGTTCGTACTGCTCCATATTCATATAGAGACCTCCGCGCTTTGAGTATAGCTGTGGCGTGTCGGGAGCATCCTTGATAGCAGAGTGTAGGTCCATAAGCGCCTTGACGCCATCCTCGAGGTCGGAATAGATATCAGAGCGGAGGCTGTAAACCATAGCTCTACGTGCGGGCTTCGCCCGTAGGAGGGTGATCGCCTTGGTGGCCGCCTCTAGCGCTTGCTCGGGCTTGCCCTGCATACGGTAGATGGTGGCGACGTAAGCCCAAGCGACACCATTGTTAGGCTCGCTCTGGAGTGCCTTCTGGACGTTCTCTAGGAATGCTGACTGATTCTCAGGGTTAGGCATGATAGTCTGTAAGGCATCCTGGAGGTCGGGCGAGAATGTGTCAAACGTTCGCTCCAAGGTGGGCAAGTCTTGCGCAGATAGGTCGTCCGTGTCCAAATCCTGAGCGGACAGCGTAGTGGCTAAGCAGACGAGGCTTAGCAGTAGAGCCATGATTCGCTTCATCGTATTGAGTGAGTTGCTGGTTTGTTGTTACAAAGGTATCTGTTTTTCTCGAAAGTGATAAGTCTAGAGCTGAGCAGTGCCTGGATCATCTGCTTTAGTTTCAGTATCTTTGTAGCAGTACCAACCGTTATCTTACGCTTATGTCTATCATGAAGGGACTCGTGCCTGAGTTTTTTCTCTCTCTACGTGGTTATTTACGACAGCTCTTTGTCAAGGATCTCACAGCGGGGATCATCCACGCGATGGTGCTCCTGCTGATCATGCTCCTGCTCTCGCCCCTGACGGCGCATATCCCGATGACGGTGCTGACGGACCTGACGGTAGCGATCGGGGTGGGTATGCTACTGGCGATCGCGCTGCTTTTCCGTCGTATCCTCGACGTGAGCTCTGTCGAGCAGATCGGCGTGGGCGAGATCACGGATGAGCCTTTGGCCGATGAAGATGTGGAGCTCCCGTCTCGAGTGGAGGTTTACGAAGTGGAGGGCCCGTTTTTCTTTGGCATTGCCAATAAGTTTGAGGAGGTGATGGTGGCGGTTCACGACCACCCAGAGGTGCGCATCATCCGTATGCGTCGTGTGCCTTTCATCGATAGCACGGGGCTACACAACCTGCAGATGGTCCTATCGCGACAGCGTAGGCGTGGCGTGCATGTCGTGCTGAGTGGTGTGCGTCCTGCGGTCTATACGCATCTGGAGCAGACGGGTATCATTGATCAGCTGGGGCGGGAGAATGTGTTGCCGACCTTTGCCGAGGCGCAGAAGCGTGCCGTGGCACTTTACGAGGAGATCACTCAGGACTGACGCATTATAGACACTCTGCTAGGAGTTGCCTAGGACGATAACCGAGGAAATCCCAAATAGCTCTGTGGAAAACAGAAATCCTTCACCGAGGCGAGAAACGAAACTTCGGAAGAATGAAATGAAACTTCGGAAGAATGAAATCATAAGTCCGAAGAGTTTTTCCGTCTCTCACTGGAAAATCAAAGTTTTCTACGGAGGAATTCACGATTTCCTCCGTAGAGACTGTCCTCTTCCTGAAAAAAGTACACAGTTGGGGAGGTGTTACTGAGATGGTACTCGGGTGATTTTTGTTAGTCCTGGGAGCGTACTCATCTGTTAGTTT
>QWCB01002566.1_pt1 | contig 14991 bp, 24 predicted proteins | sample 1972511 | NCBI WGS metagenome assembly QWCB01 (sample SAMN09866719, study PRJNA288562) | Human gut metagenome isolate term5_stool, whole genome shotgun sequencing... | isolation source: gut | host: Homo sapiens | place: USA: California
AGAGCAGGCATCACACCCGCTCTTTTTAAAGGAAACCGCTAAATAACGCCATTCGTAAAAATATGAAAAAGCGTTAAAACCCTGGTGCGCCGGAGAGGAGCACGCACTATTATATAAAGATTGTCTATTTTAAGCTATTTTTCACCGTTGTTAAGTCTATTGTTGGCTATTAGTTGGCTATTCTGCACAACATTTCTTACAGATCTTATTCTCATCTCATGTTGAAATTCACTTGACATAATACGTATATACGTGTACAATAAGTAGTGTCAGAGGGGGTGACGTATGAAAGACAGAGAGCTCCTAAAGCGATTTTTGAAAAACGGCTGGGGGCTAAAAAGAATCACGGGTAGCCATCATCACTTGTTTAAAGATGGCAAAAGAGAAACACTGTCCGTACATGGTAGGGAGATAAACCCGGCACTAGCAAGAAAAATTATCGAAAGGTGTGGGCTGAAATAGCCCTCACCGCCTTTCGGTGCACATAAAAAGGAGGAAAATTATGTTGTTTTACTATCCGATGCTTGTTCATGAAGAGGAGGGCTACTGGGCTGAGTTTCCGGATCTCCCGGGATGCAATGCATGGGGAGATACGTTTGAAGAGCTTTTTACGGATGCGCAAGGCGCACTAGATGCGCACATTTATGGGATTTTGAGCGACGGGGAGAAGTTAAGTCAACCGTCAAGGCCAAATGAGATTGAGACGGACGATCATTCCTATGTAGTGTTGATCTCGGTAGATGTCGATATCAATAAGAAAAATAAATCTGTAAAGAAAACACTTACGATCCCCTATTGGCTGAATGAGCGTGCAGAAAAAGAAGGCGTTAACTTTTCAAAAACGCTACAGGAGGCACTGATCGATAAAATTGCGACTGTTTGATGAAATTGCCGCTGCGTATTCTTCGCAGCGGTTTTTGTGCGATTCACTCACAATCAAACGCGATCACAAGTGTGATCAACCCGAAAACGCTAAAACGTTGAAAAATAGCCAAAAAAACGACGCTCTAAAATGCGTCAGAATCGATTTTAATTCTTGAGAGGACCCATGATACCTCTTAATTTCGCACGATTAGCAAAAAAAGAAGCCTCCCCGGCTTTGTAGCTTTTGGGAAGGCTTTTTTGTTTTTACTCGATGGAAAGTGTCCACCAATCATGATCCAATTCTCGGAAAACTCTTTTAAGATCGTCCATTGTTTGCGGCTCAAAGTCCATTTTCTCTTCCCAATCTTCCGTTGCTTCTTTTTGTTCTTGTGCCGTCGGGAAGTCCCCCTCCAGCATCCAGCTGCACAGGTCGTTTTTGTTCTCGCTCCAGTATTGGAGTAGTTCCTTTTCCGTGCCCTCTACTAGTGTAGTGATGTTTCCGTTGTCATTAAGCGTGATTTTCATTTTCCTTTTCTCCTTTTCGTTTTTTATTGGGAGACATTCGCCTCTCTTAACTTCACCTTTAGTATAACATATATGTTATATGTTGTCAACACTTTTTGCGTTTGGATTTTCTTTTTTGAAAATCTCGTTAAGCTCCTCCATCTCCTCTTTTGTCGCGTGATGTCTGACGAACATTCGCGCCGTCCCTCGGTAGCTTGTAATCCTTGTTTGCTCCGGGTTTCTTTTCTTGTACCTTTCCACCGCCGCACGCTGTGCCGGTGTGGTTTTTAATTCCTCTTTTTTCATTCAATCGCCCCTTTCTTAACTTCTCCTTCATTCTAACACATATGTTATATATCGTCAACACCTTTGCAACAAAAAAAGAGGGCGTTTTGCCCTCTAATTGTGAACAGTTTGTGAACTTTTTTATTCCGCCGTGGCAATCACTTTGTCCCACCCGTTTTTATTAAACTCGTCTACAATCGTATCGATCAGCGTGTCCAGCTGGTCAGCGCGGATTTTGACGCCGGTTTTATTAAGCCATTTCGTGACTTCTTCTTTTTTGAGTCTTCCTTGCCCTCGTTCTTTGTAAATTGCTTCAGCCGCCTTGACGGCGAGGCTTGTCCAAAAGATAGCGTCTTTGCGCTCCTTTTCGTTCGTATTTGCTTCAATCCACGCCTTGACTTTGGGCAGTAAAAAGACGGTTACAGCCATCAAAATCACACGTAAAGCCATCAGTACAATTTCAAAAACTTCTTCTCTCATCTTTGATCCTCCTCGAATTTATCACTACAATTATTTTCTTGCACAATTTTTTTCTTTTTGATTCCCGCTAATAACCATAACTCCCCGATTACCCCGGCGAAAAAGCAAGAAACCAGCGTCGCGGGCTCCGCACCCGTGCGTAAAAAGATTAAAAGCACGGACGCGCTAAAAAGTAAGGCGACTACCAGGATCAGCGCGACAATGCGCTTCGAGTAGTCGCCTTTTTTCTTTTTCCTCATCTCAAAGGCTCGCGCTTGACATAATCGAGGCAAATCCACCAGTCTTTACAGGATTTTAGGCGCCCCCATCCGTCGCGCTCCTCGGTGACGGTGTAAACGCCATTGTAATGCAATTGCTTGGCGATCGGATAACCGATCCCCGGCCCCTTGCGTACATTTAAGGTGTCGCATGTGACCCGCGCATTAAAAATTCCGTTTGGATTAAACGCGGGTTTTTCTGTCGGCTTCGGTGTGGATGCGCCCCCATACCTCCAAGCCCGTAAATCCGCAATTAAGCGATTAAAAGGAAAGTGCTTGCCCGGGCAGGTCGGTTTTTCTCTCGGCGCGACGTCTACATGCCCAATGATGTGGTCTCTATCAATCTTAAAAGTAAAATTGTAAATCCTCTCAAGCTCGATGATGATGTGTTTGTGTAGCTCTAAAGTCGCCTGATATTGCGCTTCCGTGAGTAGCCCGTCGGTCTTCCCCGTCCAGCCCTCGTGCTCGATCGAAACAGAAAAATAATTCGCGTTTGTGCGCCGCTCGCGGACGAGTGCGCTCTTTGCCCGTCCCGTGAAATACGCATTTTGCGGATTAAACCACTGCGTTCCGTTACACCAAGCTGCCCACTCAAGCGGGACAATCTGTGTCACTTCTCCTCGTCGAGATGTGACAAAGTGTGACGAAACCTGTCCGCTACCTGTGGATAGCCAGCCGACTGCTCCTTGATAGCCCCCCTCCGTGATATGATTGACGATCACGTCGGGCCGCCATCCATAGCGTGCCATTTTTTTGCGCGTTGATCTTTGTGTGATTTTCATGTCCATGTCCTTTCTTTACTCGTTCGGTGTGTCCTCTTTCTCTTGTGCTCCGTGCTTGTCACAAAACCGCATACCTTTAATCTCCGTCATGATCTTCTCCGCCGTCCCATTTCCGCCCAATGCGTGATACGGGACGTATAAATAATCATGTAGATTTTCATATTCCGCCCGCGTGATCCATCCGCGCTCGATATATTTTTCGCCAAGATAGCAAATGCGATCGTGTGCAAGTCCGATAAGCATTTCCGTTTGTGCGTCTTTTTGCGTGCTTGTCTTTTCGAAAATGCGCGTCAGTAGTCCCCATAGCCCGGTGGATGCTAGCACGGATGATAAAATGGTCAGTATGATTGTTGATTTGTCCATAAAATCTACCCGTTAAAAGTATACGTGACGATCTGGTAGCGCGCGTATGTTTTGCTTCCTGTGGCTGAAAAGCTAGAAGCGCCGTCAAAAGTCACCGCGTTGATGTTTTTGGCAAACGCGGATTCATTGTTATTTTCGTAGTAAATCTGTGTGGTTGATCCGCTTCTTTCTACAGTTTTCCACTTGACCGTCGTAGTCACGTCGCTATCATTAAAGGAGCCAAGTACTAAAAAGACAATCTCATTTTGTGCCGCCGTGTACGATGATGAAATTGAGCTCATAGTAAACTCAGTCTTTTGACTAAACCCGCGATTCGTCTTAACTCCCGCATACATAGCGCGCATAGCTTCAAGTGTCGCATTTTTCGCGATTGATAATTTTGCCGTGTCGCTGGCAATCACTGCACGCATTGCCGTGTCGCTTGCACTCACTGCACGCATGAACTCGTCTCTAATTGTGCCAGGCTCTGCGACGAGATATTTCACGCGCATGCCGTCGTCTTTGGCAAGCACTAACGCCCTCTGAAACTGCGGATAGTATTTGTTGATCGCATCCATGAGCGGTTTGTCTTTGAGAAAATCATCATACGTCGCGTGCGTGTCCATTCGCGTGACGCTTTGCCCGTCGAGAATCTCGTCGGTTAGTCCGAGTCCGATTCTCACTCGCCTGCCAAAACCTGTAGACATTTGGAAAAGTCCAAGCATCTTTTCTTGACTTGCGCCAAGCAAGATTCCGCGCTCCATATCCGGGTCGTATGTGATCGCGTTCGCGCCGTCGTCGTTGACGAGTTCCCCGTTCCCGTATGTGAAAAAGCGGAAAACATGCGGCTTTTCGTTATCTACGTTTGCGATCGCCCACTTCGGGTCGGTGTTTTTCTCCGTGTCCGCGACGAAGTGCGCGTCTTGCTGTGCCGTGTCGATGTAAGTCCCGTCCTTGTCGCTTGTCGGGGTCGCGCCGTCTGCTCTCCATACCACGCGCGTTTTTTCCCAAACCGCGTCCGCAAGTCCGTGATCCTCGTAAAAGTATTGTGACCTCGGGTCTTTCCAAGATAACCCGATTCCGTTCCCGATCGGCTTCACGGTCGCGTCAAGGACGCGGGTCGGCTGTTGGTAGCGGATGAGCCCCTTGTTGTTGTATCCGCTTGCGCCCGATCCTCCACCCTCTCCGATCTTGGTGATGATCTCCGTCTTTGCTTTGGTTAGGTCTTCCTTCGTCGCGCTTGTCGTCTTTAGGCTCTCCGTGTCCGCTTTGATTGCATCCGTGTCGTCTGCCGTCGCACGGTCGCCGAGTGCGTCGATCTTCGCGTCGGTCGCTTTCTGCGCGGCTAAGATTTCTTCTTGTTTTCCAAGTGTCGCTAGATAGATTTTTTCCGCCATTTTTTATACCTCCTCGATCGTGATCGCGACTGTGCCCTGCTCCGCCGCCATGGTAATTTTCGCACCTGCCGCGTGCACGAAATTCGGCACATCCGTTAAATCGGCATAATTTCCGCTAAAACCTTTCGGCAGTGGGATTGCCGTCTCGTCGCCGCTTTTTCGGATGAGTCGCAAAGTCTCCCCCGTGACGCTCGCGTCCGTGTAGTGCGTCTCGGCTTCGGTCTGCATGGTCTCGACGGTCGTTTTATCCGCTTTCTTTGATAAGTCCACCGTGTGTGTCGCCGTGTCCACCTTGCCCGCCAGTCCGCTTGCCAAGTCGCTGGCGTTGGCTTTGGTACCGATCTGCTTTTCGAGTGCTTCGCGTGCGGCTTTTAGTTCGTCCGCGGTTGCTTTGGTCGCAAGTTGCTCCGTCAAGGCGGTGAGTTTCGCCCCGCCGTTTTTGATAGCCTGGGCAAGCTCCGCGATCTGGTCGAGTGTCTCGTCGGTCGCGCCCTCGAGTAGCGTGTCCAGCCGTTTCGTATCTTTTTCGACGGTCGCTTGTAGTGCGGCAATTTGCGCTACCATTTGCCCCGTCTCGAGTGTCTTGATTACTTCAAGTGCCGCGGTGATCTTCGCGTGATCTTCGCTCGCGGTCTGGTGGTCCTGTGCCTGTGTGACAATGCGCTCGTCTTCGGCGCTTTTTCTCGTCGTCTCCGCGCTCGCACGCTTGCCCTCGGCGGTGATCCGCGCCTGCTCTTTGGATTCTCGTTCCGTCTCGGCACTTGCCCGTGCGCTTTCTGCCGTGTCGCGCTTGCCCTCGGCTGTCGCCCGTGCTTTTTCGGCTTCGGCGCGTGTGGTCTCGGCTTCTTGTCGTGCGCTTTCCGCATCTACACGCGCTTCTTCGGCGGACGTTCTCGCCGTCTCGGCTTGTCCGCGCTCGGTCTCCGCGCTTTGCCTTGCGGTCTCTTTGGTCGCGCGTTCTTCTTCGGCTGCCTTGCGTTTCGTCTCTTCTTCGGCGCGTGCTTTCTCCGCGGCTACCCTTGCCGCTTCGTTCGCTTGTCGTTTTGCTTCTTCGTCCGTGCGGGTAGTCTCCGCTTCTTTGCGTTCGGATTCTTTGGCAATTCTGGCGGATTCCGCTTGTTTGCGCTCACTCTCCGCAGTCGCTCTTTCCGCTTCGGCGCTTGCGCGTTTGCTCTCCGCATCTTGCCTTGCCGTCTCGGCTTCTTTCCTTGCGCTTTCGCTGTCCGCAATATCTCGGAATGTCTCCTTGATCTCTCGCACTTCGGTCGCATTTTTGGTGACCTCACGCGCTTTGCCGTCAACTTCCGTCTTGGTCTGGCGCACCTCCTCGGCGATCAACTCGGTGCCTTTTTTGATCGTGCCCGCTTCCGTGACGATGCTCTTGGAAAGCTCGACGGCTTCATTGAGTTTTTCAAAGTCGATCAGGACGTTTCCGCCTCCGGGCGTCGTCCCGTCGAGTGCCGGATAAACTTTCATCTTCTGCGGCGTGCTTTTGAGAACCTCGCCGTCTTTTGCCACAATAAATTGGATCTCCATCGTGCCTGCTGTCGCGAGTGCATCGGGCGCAAAGGTGACGATATAGTGCCCTTTCGTCGCGTCTTTGACTTCGGCGGCCGTCTGATAAAGCTTGCCGTTCTTGAGCATGGAGAGCGTGACCTCCGCCCCTGTGGTGTCGGCGAGTTCTCCCTGTGCGTCTGTGAGCCAAAATTCGAAGCCTCTGGCGTTTTCCGTTGCGACGGCGAACGAGCCGTCCAGAATTTCATCGTCGAGCCTTACGTAGAGCGTCCTTAGCCCGAAATCTCTCGTCCTAAACATGCTCTGCCTCCGCCAAATTCCGCGCGAGGTCAAAGATGACTTTTGCCGCCTTCTCGTCTTCTGCCGTCATCAAAAGTTTGCTCCTCGCATTGTTGCTGCTTCTAATTTCTCCCGTTTGCTCGTCAATGTCCGTATACGTGCACGAAAGTACCGTACCGATATCACGCTTGGATAGCATGACGCCTGTAACTTTCTTCAAATCTCTTCGCCTCCTCGCTTAGTTGTTCTGCTCTCTCTCGTTCTTCCGCCTCGATCGCTCTAAAGAGCATCGCTTCGCTTTCCGCTCCGATCTTCTCTTTCTTGCCATCGACGCGATCAAGCCGCTTCATGTCGTAGTGCCTGCGCTTTGCCTTCACTTCCCAACTGAAACGCATGCCCGGTGTACCCTTGATGACAAAAAAAGCGGGATGCTTCTCGGCTGTGTAAAGCTCCCCCGCCCCTTCCTGATTCAGTTGTACGATATAGTCCGTCCTCGTATTGACCAAATCTACAAAGATCGGATCCATACCCACGACGCATTCGCCGTCTGCACCGATTTCGCCAAAACCGAGATCACCAAAATAGTTGTCTGCCGTTTCGTAGCAGTAAACCGCCCGTGTTCCGTCTGATGTGTCTTGCACGGCACTCTTGGCTCCATGCACGTAAAGTCCGTCCATGCATTCGACGCCCTGATGCATCTCGATCGGGTATTTCGTCCCGTATGCAAAGTTGATGGCAAGCCCTCCGTTGAAGATGGACTGCCCCTGCATGATGAGATTCCCGAGCATCGTGACGTTTCCTTCGGTGCGTAAGCCCTTGACTTCAATGCGATCGTCCGACGCTTTAAGATAAGCCCCTGAGCTTCCCAATGTCACATCTCCTGAGTAGGTGCTCACCTGAAAGGTTTTTCGCCCATTGTAGGCGATATAGCACTCGGAAGGCGTGAGCGCATACGTGCTGCTATATTTCACCCTGTCGGGGGAGTAATTCTGGAATTGGTATTCGACCAGATCTGCCGTTTGCTTGGCGCTCGAGGCCGTTTCGTTCGCCTTATTGGCGATGGATCTAGTATAGCTGTCCGCCGTAATCGCCTGCTCCGCCTTGGATTTCGCGTTCTCCGCCGTGGTCTTCACGCCGTCGAGATTCTTGACCGTCTCGACGAGCTTGTCCCGCACGGGACGCGTTTGCCCCGTAACCGGATCAACATACGTCGTAGAGTGCGAGATCGTCTCGCGAATCTCTTGATCGGTGTGCACGCGCTCCGCCTTGTAAGTTTCAAAGCTATCGTCCGTGTATTTCTTATTTGTCGTGACCGCCTGCACAATGCGATCGGAGAGAATCTCAAACGTGACTTCCGTCTTTGACCACTGATCTTCTTGTACGCGGTCCATCTCCTGGAGAATCTCTTTCATCGTCGTCGGACGTGTCGAGAGTTTACACACGTTTTTCTTCGGATCGTCCGGATAAAGTTCGCACTCGACCACGCGATGCTTCTGCACGATGTCTTTGGATATGACTTTGACGGTGTCCCCGATATCGTATGCCAAGATATCGTATTTGCTCCGGTGGCTCAAATCCTCCACCTTGACATCAAAGACGACACGCGGCGTCGATAGCTCGTCGAGCTTTCTCTGTGCCTCTCTCTTTAGCTCGAGGAGATTCGTGTATCGCTCGTCTTTCCAATAGAGCGTGATGCCGTCTTTGCGATACCTCGTGTTCTCGATATAGTCTCGACCGCCGTTTACCGCTTGGATGCCGAGACCGTTCGCGCCCTCCGGGATGATTCGCGTGATGAGATTGTAGCTCTCTCCCTGCTCTTCGATCTCTTTGAGATTGAGATCCTCTGCAAAATAGGAACCGCGATCCTCCCCAAGCGTTTCGCCGTATCGGATTCTCTTGCGAACGGTGTCGAACCGCACCTCCACGCCATACCGCTTGGCAAGCTCCATGATGCCGTCATAAGCCGTCACATGCCCCATGGCAACCACAATGTTCCCGCCTGTGTAATCTCCCTCTGCACGCCAACCTGTGCCGTCTAAGAGCCGCGTAAACTTCTCTTGTAGCGTGCCCTGTGCGAGATCAGGCGCGGCATGATAGCGAGCCTCAAGCTCCGTGACATCACTGAGCGCATCGACAAGCACCCTGCGCCCGTTCTTCCGATATTCTTTGACGATATAATTGCCAAATTCCGCTCGGATCGGCGTCTCGACATCGACATACTCGCGGAGATCGTTCGGCAGTTCAAACGAAAGCTTGTCGAGCTCTCCAATCTTGCGCGTGATCTTCGTGTCCTTGAGCTTATCCGTCGGCATCTCGCCGATTCGTAGAACCGTCATAGTCTACCCCGATAGGTGAGCGTGATCGGTGCCGTCGCGCGAATTGTAGACATGCCCGCCTTTAAGCGCGGAAATTGCCAGAGCTCGACGAGCATGCTGCCATTGGATCCGTCGGGTTTGAGAATCCGTCCGTCATCCGTGATCGTAACCGCACCCTTGATCTTCATCGGCTTCTCCGTAAGTCCTGAGACTTCACAAGCCTTCGTCGCGATCACCGTACACGGCACCTTCCAGTTTCCGCGATTCATGATCGTACGCTCTCCCGTGATCTCGAGTGTTTCGCGCGTGAGCACTCGAAATGCGTATCCTTCGCAAGTGATTTCTTCAACCCCGGGCGAAATCGTCGCACGCTCTTTCACGGCAAGTTCTCCCTCGTACGTGACGCCGCGAAAGACGAGCTCCTCCTCCCTGACCGCTTGGATAAATCGCGAGATTTCCCGCTCTCTTTTTCCGTAGTCCTCCGAGTAAAACGCAAGAGAAAAGACGAGGTTCACGCGCCCCGTCTCTTTCCCGTCCTTTTTCTCGTACTCCGGTGTCTGAAACTCCGTAAGCACGGCATGGTGCTTATCCAAATTGTGTAGATTAATCATAATCCGATTGCCATCTCCTTGCTGATATAAGGCGTGAGTAGCCTGCCCGCTTCTTTGCCGTCGATGTAGACATTTTGATCTTTCTCCAAAATGCGTGCGAGTAACGTGACCACCGCGCCGAGATCCGTGCTTCCGCTCTTCGCGTTTGCCGCAATCGACGTCGTAAACGTCCCCGTCGCCGCATCTTTCACCACATCCATCGCCTTTTCTACGGGACGCACGCTGTCGAGCATGCCATCCGCGAGACCGAGATTCAGCATCTCGCCGTATCCCGCCATGACGCGCGACGGAGAATGAATACCGAATAGTCCCTTTACCGCTCCAAGTACCTTCTTGCCTGCGCCGATCGCTGCGTCGACTGCCACCTTGACGCCGTTCCAAAGACCCTGTGCGAGCCCTTTCATTAACTCCCACCCTGCGTTTGCCATTTCTCCGACGAGGCCGAGAAGCCCTTTGACGATCGCGGAGATGATATTCGGAATTTCACTGAGAAGCGCTGGAAGCCCTTGAATCAGGCCTTTGGCTAGCCCTGCAATCAACTTGACGCCACCCACGACGAGTTGCGGAATCGCTTTGATGATTTCAGCAAGCAATGCTGCCATGGCGCGAATCGCACCCGTCAGAAGCGTCGGCAAATTCTCCATAAATCCGCGACCGAGATTCTGCATGAGCTCCGCACCTTTTTGTAAAATTTCAGGGAGTTTCTCTCCGATGGCCTGTACCATTCTCGTCACGGCTTCTGCCACGGATGCAACAAGCTGCGGAACTCCCTCGGCGATCTTCGGCACGATTGCCGAAATGACCCCGGCAACAAGTTCCGGAATCCCCGCAAGGATCCTCCCGAGCATCGGGAGTAAATTGTCGATTAAGAAGGTGGCGATCGTCGAGCCAAGATTTTGCATTGCCTCCCCCACGCCGTCACCCATGGAGAGCGCGCCGAGTAAATTATCCCAAGCCGCTTTCATCGCATTAAAGGATCCTGAAACGGTTTCTTTGGCTTCCAGGGCCGTTGTGCCTGTGATGCCGATCTCTTCTTGGATGGCGTGTACCGCGCTATAGACATCCGCAAGATTATCGATGTCGTAGTGGATGCCCGTCAGTTTCTCCGCATCCGCCAAGAGACGCTCCATCTCCGTCTTTGTGCCGCCGTAACCGAGTTTGAGGTTATCTAACCATGTTTGTACCCTCGGTTTCCCGATATTTAAAAAGAGCCTTGATCATACAAAGCTCTTAGGGATTAGACTATATCTTTAACTTTTTGGAGAATCCAACCTTTTTTATTTCCTTTTTTATAAAGCTTGTTGTAATGTATTTCGCTGTCTGAACATTGAAAATACATCGCGCATTCTTGTCTGGAATTAAAAATCAGTTCTTTACCATCAATATATGTTGCCTTAATTTTGATCATTCGTTTTAACCGTCTTGATTTATAACCGTAAGCGAGACAATTTTCTGAAGGTGTAACCCATCTTAGATTGTTTACATTGTTGTTGCCACGATCTCCATCAATATGGTCTACCCAGCATTTTTCGGTACTTGGTTTTTCAATAAATGCTTCTGCAACCAAGCGATGAACGTGCTTGGTGATGGTGATCCTTGCATATCCACCATTGTGACTAAGAACCATAATTTGACCTGTTGAATCTTTTTTTATTTTCCCCTCATTGCTTACCGAATAGCCGGGCAAATCTTTTATCGGCTTCCATATCTCCATGGTGACATCTCCTCTAAAGTTAGTGTGCGCTTCCATTACCGTATCAATAGATAATGTACTCGGTGACGAACCGATAGTCGTTACACTTTTTCTTTTATTATAGCACAATTTGAGATGCTTGATATTTGCAATTGTGCTTAATAAGAGAACTTAGCACGGGATTGTCCTGCCTTTCGGTTTAGAGTTCCCCCGTTAGCAATTCTTATAAAGAATCACACCCTTGATAAGGTTCACACACGCTCAATGCATAATCACTTATGCAGCGGACATTAGATTTCTCTCTATCGTATAGTTTTGCTTTGCAAATCCTTGATAGGCATTTTGGATATCTTGCATATTGGTGCCCATCTTGTTGGCGTTGTCGGACATGTCCATCATCGCCATATTGGCGACTTCTCCCGCCTTTTTCGTATCTCTTCCGAGCGATTGGATCAGTCCTGCGCTAAAGCTCGTGACTTGCGTCATATACTCGTTCGCAGAGACGCCCGCCGTTCGATAGGCCTCTTTCGCATATCCGATCATGGTTTCTGCGTCATCTTCAAACAAGGTCTTAATGCCGCCGATCGATTGCTCCAGTGCCGCGCCCTCCTTGATGGATGATGCGATGGTCTTTCCGATCGCCGCTCCGACGCCGAGTTTTGCGACCATCGAAAGCGCCCCGGACTTGAAGCTTTGTGCATAAGATTCCCCGGCTTCCGTGCCGCCTCCGAGCATGTTTGAGAGTTTCCCTTTGATTCCTTCTGCCGACGGAATGATCTGTACATAAGCTTTTCCTAAGTCTGTTCCGCTAGCCAAGCTCCTCACCTCCCACTAACCTTCTTCTCGCTTCTTCAAATTCGCCGCCCGAGCGAAACGCACGATACTCCTCCCCTTTTTTCTGCGATTTCTCGATGAGGTTCCCTGCGATCATCTCCGGTCTTTTGCCCTTGGCGCCCGCCTGCGCCCACAAGAGGAGACTCAGTCGATCGACCGCCATCGCGAGGAGCAGTGTTTCCATCGTGCACTCGATGCCCGCTATTTTTCGCTTGACGCGCGAATTGTCAGAGAGTCCATAAACAAAAACTGCCGTGCGCGTGGCCGGCAGTCCTTCGTAATCATAGATCCCGTACGTTTCTGCGAGATCGCAGATCATTTCGTCCTTGCTGTTCGCGAGCACATAAGCAAGGACGATCAGTTTTTTAACTTCGGATTTTGAAAAATATCAAACAGGGCTTTTTCCATATCCGTCATCTTGACGCGTCCGTTTTCCCCGCGCAAATGCTCTAAGAGGCGATTTTTTTGTTCCTCCCCGAGAATGCGCTCGATCACTTTGGGAACGGCCGTGAAGTCTCCCGACGCAATGAGTTCAAAGAGCTCGTAATCATCGAGACTGTCTTTTTCGATTTCATAGGAAAATCCGGAAGTCGTCGTGCCTTTGATCTTCATGCGTCTACCTTCGGATTCTGAATGTACTCGTAGTGCGTATTGCCGTCCGTGTCGGGCACGGCGCTTACAGTAAGTTCATAGCCGACCGCGTCGCTGTCCGTGTACGTGATCTCACCGATCTCGGAGATCTTCCCGCGCGGAATAACCATTCTCTTGAGTACGCCCTCGGTTAAGATCATATCGACGACAAAGACGTGGTTTTCCAGCTCTTTGGCATTGGCCGTAATTTTGAGACCGGCTTTTTCTTCTAGAGATCCCGTTACGTTCTCTTCGCCGTAGACAACTTTCAGGACTTGTGTATTGAGTCCTTCAATGAGTGTAAAGCTAAACGTGTCTTCTTTGCCCGTCTGTGTGACGAGAACGATATCGCCGCCCCACGCTTTGATGACGTCGCTCTCCGGCGTGTTACTGTTCGTAAGGCCGTCTTCGGAGACATAGCCGAGCGGCTTGTAGTCTTTCGTAAGTGCCGTGACCGCGTCCGTCGGCAGTGCCGTTCCGAGAGGCGCAACACTGATTGCACCGGCTACATTCGGCTTCCCGAATGAAACATTCATGGCATTATTCATTCTTTCCCCTCCTTGTAAAAAATCGTAAATACCGCCTGATAGCGATATCTCTTCGTCTGTGTATCCGTGAAATTGTAATCGCTCATCAGGCGTACCCCGGATACCTCCTCGCGCTCCGGAAGACAAAACATTTTAAGCTTCGCCTCCTCGTTGAGTTTTGCCGCATCGTGCATCGACGCAGCATAAGATTGCACCGCGATTCTCGCGGAAGCGATCTGATTCTTCATTCCTCCGGAAGTCTTCTCGATGAGGACGAAGCGTTCCGGCTCTTGTTCTTGATGCTCCATCCACACGGGCACGTCCAAAGACGCACCGAGATGGTCTTGTACAATCATCTCAATCATTTCAAAGCCTTTAGTAGGGTATTTTCCCTAAGATTTCTTCTCTTCGCGGCATACGAATCGGCGTAAATCATGACATTGGCTCTCGTTTTTCCTTTGTAGGCGTTCTGTTTGAAACCGTCGCCGCATCGCCCGCGAACGGCTGACCCGTAAGCGTTCAGCACTTCGATCATCTCCTCCGAGCGCATGAGCTTCCTTACACCTGCACGATTGAGTTCAAAATCCAGTTTTTTATTCATAAGCCTCCACCAGTACCCGTTTGTTCCAGTCGAGCGGCATCATGTGTTCCATGCCGAGAAGCGGCTTTCCAACCGTGCGAAATCGCTCCCCGAAGAAACGCACCTCCGTGCTTTCCCACTTGTGCGTGTCGCCTTTCGGAATCCCGAGCACGTATTCCACATGCTTGCCGTCAAGCTCCAGGGAGCTCACGATGGCGTCCGATCCCATGCTCCCGACATGACTTACGATCACATTCTTGACGACGATCTCTCGCTTGTCATAGATCGGATGTCCGAAAGGATCTTTCCCGACCTCCGTCTTCTCGACGAGGACGACATCAATTCCTTTGATCCGCGCCATAGAAATCCATCACCCCGTATCGCTGTCTGCGAAGTCCCAGACGTTGAAGCTCCGTGCGCTTGATAAAGAGCCCGCCGCCCGGAACGAGAAAAGACCCCGACACCGAATACCCGAGTGCACTCTCTGCGTACTGCGTCATCGGCTCTTGATTCGTCGAGGTCATGAGCGTGCGTGCGATCACATCCACCACGACCGACTTCGCAACACTTTTGAGCGCGGCATCTTCTTCCGTAAGCGCGTCCAAGTCTTTCCCCACGCGCTTCGCTTCCGCACGTAAGGAGTCGCAAACGATCGGAATGAGAGCCTTTGCCCGATCCATCTCTTCTGAGGTTAACGGCCGCCAAAGCGCAATGATGTCATCCGGTGTTGCATAGTTCATCGCTACCCTCTTTTCTTAACCGGTGCTGCCTTTTCCTTATCCTGTACAACCCTTTTCTTTTCCGGCTCTTTGACCGCTTGCCAAACGTCTCCCAAAAGAACACAAGAGCTGTCCAAGACAGCCCCTGTGCGTTTATTGATATAGATCATTATGCCGTCGCCTCGACGCGTGCAAAAGCATCGGGATCCATGATGCCCCAACCGATATAGGCTTCCGTGCGCAAGCAGACTTCGTTGTATGCTTTGAGGTCTCTGCCCGTTTGATCCGGATCGCCGAACTCGATGATCTCAAGACCGATATTCTCCGCATAGCCCCACTTAAAGTCATTTGCAAAGTCGCCCACAAGCGCGTGATTG
>QWCB01005005.1_pt1 | contig 14990 bp, 9 predicted proteins | sample 1972511 | NCBI WGS metagenome assembly QWCB01 (sample SAMN09866719, study PRJNA288562) | Human gut metagenome isolate term5_stool, whole genome shotgun sequencing... | isolation source: gut | host: Homo sapiens | place: USA: California
ATAGCGCTATGGACTCACATTATAGCTACTCCTAGATCTCCATTGAGGTTAATTCCTCGGAGCAAAAGCCCAAATAGCTCGGAGGAAATCGACCAATTCCTCGGAAGAAATTTCTCTTTCGTCCGAGGAATGAAAAAATTCTTCCGAAGAATCAACTCATACTTCGGAAGAATTTTTCATTTGCTCACTGGATAATCCTAAATCTCCACGGAGGATTGTTCTATTTCCTCCATTTCCCGAGATCCCTCATTAAGACGTAGGTAAACCTACCCCGTATAATGCGTCAGCCCTGGAGATGTGTGCTATGTCAGAAGTTGTTTGTATATTTGCCACTACTACTAGTGATCATACGCTTATGAAGCAACTACTACATACTATATATACCCTTGTCGTTTGCGCTCTACTACTGCCTTGCAGCGCATTAGCTAATGATGCGTGTGGCGCCTCCGAACGACAGCAACTGTCTGATCAGTACCTCATGGCTGCAGCTTCACTGGCCTCTGGCTTGGAGCAGTCTGCGCCTCGGGTGGAGGTGCGTGATGGCGCTATTGTACCGCTCTGCGAGTATGAGCAGATGCAGGTCTTTAACGTCATGGGGCAGGAGGTACGCAATGAGCATTTACCGTCAGGAGTCTATCTCGTGCGTCTTGTCGTGCAGGGAGAGACCTATACGCTCAAAGTGGTCATACGCTAATCTACTCTAAAGCTACTGTATGAGAGTTATCGGCGTCCTGCTGCGCTAACGCATGCCAGCTTGACGTAGTGGGTAGCTCTCTTCTCATATATTCTGTTTATGCTTGATCAAATCCAGCAACTACAATCGGCACTCTCCAACCTCGCGGCCTCTACGCCCGAGGAGGCAGAGCAACTACGCATAGCTTATCTTGGTAAGAAAGGACGCATCACTCAGCTCTTTGAGGCGTTTCGCCAGCTTCCCCCCGAGGAGAAGCGACAGCTAGGAGCAGCACTCAATCAGCTCAAGCAAGAGGCTACCGCACGCATCAAGGAGATACTATCCTCTGTCTCCACGCGCTCTGTGCAGCAGACGATCGATCTGACCCGTCCCGCCGTACCTTACCCACAAGGCTCGCGTCATCCACTGACTCTCATACAGGAGGAAATCTGTAATATCTTCGAGCGCATGGGCTTTAGCATAGCAGAGGGACCTGAGGTGGAGGACGATTGGCATGTTTTTGAGGCGCTCAACTTCCCGCCAGACCATCCTGCACGAGATATGCAGGACACCTTCTTTGTGGATCACAAGAGCAATATCCTACTGCGTACCCACACTTCCTCCGTGCAGACACGTGTTATGAAGAGCCAAGAGCCACCTATACGAGTGCTTTGCCCAGGACGTGTCTATCGCAACGAGGCTATATCCGCTCGTGCTCACTGCTTCTTTCACCAGATCGAGGGACTGTACATCGACCGTAACGTGAGCTACGCAGACCTGAGAGAGGCGTTGCTCTTCTTCGCTCAGTCGCTCTTTGGCGCAGATACGCAGATACGATTGCGCCCCTCCTACTTCCCCTTTACTGAGCCAAGTGCTGAGATGGATATCTCGTGCGGCTTGTGCCATGGCGAGGGGTGTGGCTTCTGCAAGCACTCCGGATGGGTCGAGATATTGGGTTGCGGTATGGTCGATCCCAACGTTCTGGACAACTGTGGCATCGACAGCTCCGTCTATAGTGGCTACGCCTTCGGACTGGGCGTGGAGCGCATTGCCAACCTCAAGTACAATGTCAAGGATCTGCGATACTTCTCGGAAAACAACCTAGACTTCCTCTCGCAGTTTACCGCTCACACCACACCCCTCTAAAGGCTTCTCAACAACGTGACGCTTGACGAACGATACCGCTTGGCGCTAGAGGGGCTTGCTCAGCTTTATCCTGATGCCGATACGGAGCTTATCTACCACGACCCTTTCAGTTTACTTGTAGCGGTCGTTCTCTCGGCACAATGCACCGACAAGCGGGTCAATATGGTGACCCCACAACTGATGGCGCACTACCCGACGCCTGAGGCGATGGCACGTGCCTCGGTAGATGATCTGCTAGCCTTCATGGGGAGCGTCAGCTATCCAAATAATAAGGCGAAGCACCTCCTCGGACTCTCTAAGCAGATAGCTCAGCGCCACAACGGCATCGTGCCTGCTACGCGCGAAGAGCTAGAGGCGCTCCCAGGAGTAGGACGTAAGAGCGCTAGTGTGATGCTGGCTGTATGCTTTGAGACACCGGCAATGCCCGTTGATACGCATGTCTTCCGTGTCGCTAAGCGCATCGGGCTTGCTTCCTCACGTGCCACTACGCCCCTAGCGGTCGAGCAAGCGCTCGTCAAGCGTATCCCACAGGCGCAGCTCATACGTGCGCATCATCAGCTCATCTTGCTAGGCCGTTACATCTGCAAAGCGCGCAAGCCACTCTGCGAAGAGTGTACCCTCCACGCTTGCTGTCGCCACTACGCCACAGCTTCTAAAAAGTAATCGTCTTTCTAACCCGTGACAGGGAGCTCGCTGTAGGAAGGCACAGCCGGCCACTCGTGATGGGCTTCGTCGTTACTTGACACGGAGACCGAGCGTCTTCGTCAGGTAAGCGACCTCTTTGTAGTTTTCGACATAGTAAGCCGCGCGCTCCTGCGCTGTCGAGGCGTGTTGCGTCTGCTCGACAGCTGCGACCACTGTTGTTAGCGTCAGGTGGTCATTGTGCAGCTTAGCCTTGAGGTAGCGCAGCAAGGTGCGCTCGACTCGCTCGAACGACTCTAGCTGTATGTTGCTTACCAGCGAGACCGTGAGGTCATGCGGAGGCTGTAACTCAGGCGTCACCGTATGTAGCAGTTGTGAGAGATAGGCATCGTCCGTGATCTCGTCGTCTGCAAATGTGAGCCACCACTTGAGTATCGACTCTGGTGTGACAGGCTCGTCACGTAGCTCTGAGGTTGCACTAGACTCTGCCTCCTCTGCCTCACTGGAGGAAGCTTGCGAGGAGAGCGTCTCCTCCGCCTGGCGTTTGAGAGCTGATATACGTAGAGAGGATCCTTTGGGAGAGTAGGGCTTCGGTTGGCTAGTTGCTACCCGAGGACCCTTTTTTTTTTCGTCCGATGTAGGCGTTGGCGGAGCCTGATAGGTCGCTTGCGGTGTCTGTACGCTACTCTCTTGGGGAGCTGGAACTGTTTCAGAAGCTTTCGGTGCCGGTTCGTTAGGAGCCGACGAAGCCGTTGCGGGCGCGACGGTAGCGTTCTTAAAGGCCCCACACATCTCTGAGATGCCCATCAGAGTCAGCTCGACCAGTAGGCGCTTAGCTTGCGATGAGCGGTAGTTGCGCTCGCAAGCGACGAGCTTGGTGATAGACTTGTAGAGAAAGAGCGGGTGGATCTGCTGCGCTAGCGTGGTAAAGCGCTCTGCGTGCACTCCCGTATAGGGAAAGAGCTGCATCGTCTCTGGAGTCCGTGCCACCAGCAGATTGCGCATAAAGTCGGCCAGCCCGATGATCAGTTGTCGCATGGCAACCCCTTTGCCGAGGAGCTCATCGAGGAGTAGGAGCGTACGCTTGTAGTCACCACTATATAGGTAGGTGGTGAAGTAAAAGTAGTATTCGTCGTCTAGTATGTTGAGCGTCTGCAGCGTCTGCTCGTAGGAGATGACCCCGTCCTGTGCTGTACTAGCCAAGCGGTCGAAGAGCGAGAGCGCATCGCGCATACCTCCGTCAGCAATCCGTGCTATCGTGTCGAAGGCGCGCGCGTCGTACTGCAACCCCTCCGCATCTGCCACACGGCGTAGCTGCTCAGCGATCTGCTCAGGCGGTATTGGCTTGAAGTCGTACACCTGACAGCGTGAGAGGATCGTCGGGAGGACCTTGTCTTTTTCAGTTGTGGCTAAGATAAAGACCACATAGCTCGGTGGCTCCTCAAGCGTTTTGAGAAAAGCGTTGAATGCGCCCGACGAGAGCATGTGTACCTCATCGATGATGTAAACCTTGTACTTGCCTTGCTGCGGACGTATGTAGACATCTTCGTTGAGACGGCGTATATCGTCGACCGAGTTGTTGGAAGCAGCGTCCAGCTCGTATATGTTGAACGCCCGCTGATGCAGTGCTGCCTGACAATTGGGGCATACGCCACACGCCTCCCCCTGCGGGGTGAGCTGCTCGCAGTTGATCGTGCGAGCTAGAATACGTGCTGCCGACGTCTTACCCACACCACGGGGACCGCAGAAAAGGTAAGCGTGAGCTATCTTGCCTTGTTTGATAGCACTCTTGAGCGTGAGGCATATAGCCTCCTGCCCAAGCATCTCATCGAAAGTCTGCGGGCGGTACTTACGCGCTGATACTATGAAGTTGTCACTCATCTGCCTTAGGGTTATCATCGTCCATGTGTGCCTCCTCATACCGCTCCTGCTCAGACTTGGTTAGGGCTGAGAGCCCATTGTTCTGTACAATTTTGGAGAGACGCTCGAGGGACTTCGTCTCTTGAAGCTCCGAAGAGGCTGTTGGCTTAGCCTTCGATCCAGGGACGAAGTCATGACGATAGAGATTGATAAAGAGTACGATCAGAGAGAGGATCAGCGGCCCGAAGATGACGCCCCAGAATCCGAAGAGCGAGAGACCGATGAAGACTCCGAAGATCGTAATTAGTGGGTGAATGTTTGCCATCTGCTTCTGTAGGAGTAGTCGCGCTATATTGTCTACACCACCGATGACGATGAAGCCGTATAGCCCTAAGAGGATCGCGTTGAGCCAGTCCCCGTTGATCCCCATGACGACCGCTATCGGCACCCAGACGATCATCGTGCCAAGTACTGGGATGATCGTCGTAAAGGTAGTCAGCACTGCAAAGAGCAGCGCATTGTCCACACCGAAGATCAGGTAGCCTATGTAAGCAAAGACTCCCTGTACAATAGCCAAGAGCGGGATGCCGATAGCGTTGCTCTTGACGATGCTTATCGTCTCGCTGGAGACTGTCTTCTTATTGCATTCTGTAAAGGGTAGTAGCTCCTCCACCGCGGCCTCAAACTGGTCATAACCTCGTAGCATGAAGTAGAGGAGGAAGAGGATGATGAAGGCGTTGAGGAAGAATGAGGACATGCCCTGCAGCAGACCCTTTACCAGAGAGGTCGAGAAGCTCGTCAACTTCTGCAGATTTTCATTACTCCACAGCTCTATGCCAAACTTATTCTCCACCTGGCTGATCACATCTTGCGCTTGTGTCGTCAGCACATTCAGCGACTCTGGATCAAACGAGGAGAAGAGGTCGATCAGCATTAAGACGATCCCCAGGAGTGGTATGAGAAAGAAAAAGATAGCCTCTACCGTCAGGAGAGAGGCAGCCCAGTTGCGTCCCCACCGCTTGCGCTCCACGAGCCACTTCATCTGACCTCTCAGGAGGACGTAGATCGTCAAGGCGCCTAGCACGCCACTCATGTAGGGTAGGGCATGCTTACCGATGATCAGTAACAAAAGGAGAATCAGCGTGATCAGAGAGGTGCGAGGTGTCCAGAAGGATACCTTATATACAGGCTCTCCGTGCTTCGTACGACTATGTGTCAAGTCTTCTGGAGAGATATGATCACAACACTTTGTAGTAGACGACGATTGCGAGGCGTCGTTAGGGGCTTTGCTATTTGCTGTCATAGAGCTAGGAGTGGGTTTTGAGAGATAACGTATATATTGTAGATCTATCAACTTTCATCCAAAGGTACGAAAAAAGAGATTAGAGGTTAGAAGGGAAAAGATCGGAGTGATCAGAGTGGATAGGAAGTAATCGGAGCGTGACGTGTAACGACTTATAGGGACGCACAGCTCGTGTCTAGCGGGAAGGTGTCCGTTGTGTCAAAGGTTACAGCGTCTTGATTTTAACGGGGACGGACGCACCGACGGTTTGCGTCCGACCGTGCGTCCCCTTCGATCTAAACGCAACGAGAGCCGCTCACAACTATGAGCTGCTCTCGCAGTAGGTCTCAACGACCTTGGTCGGGATGACTGGATTCGAACCAGCGACCTCACGCCCCCCAGACGCGCACTCTAACCGGACTGAGCTACATCCCGTATTTCGTTGTGCACTACGAGCCGCATATCCCATTCCAAAACGCAATTGCGAGTGTGGGGCCACACGGGACGAGTAGCGATGTGTAGGAACGCACAGCAAGACGTCTCCCTGTAGGGACGCACGGTCTGTGCGTCCGTTGTAGAATGATCTTGACGATGTGGCTTTTAACGGGGACGGACGCCCTCTGACTAGACACGAGCCGTGCGTCCCTACAGTAGTCGTTTCGGCGAGTCCGTTGTGTCAAAGCTTACAAGCGTCGTGGTTTTAACGGGGATGCACGCACCGATCGCACTGCCAACTACAACCAGCTACTACGTATCGAGGAAGAGCTAGACGCACAAGGCATCTACGGATCTCTATCTCTACGCTAAGTAGTCGGTGATCGCCACCGAGCGATCACGACACGACAGCTTTCAATCAACGAAACTTATACCGCCACGGAGGAAATCTGAAATCCTTCCGTGGCTATTTTTTATTCTCCAGCGGGGGACGAAAAAATTCTTCCGAAGTTTCATTTGATTCTTCCGAAGTATCGTTTGATCCCTCCGAACTATTTCTCCTTACCTCCGTGGCAAATTTTTATTTGCCAGTGGGCTATTTGAAAATTCCTCCCGAAGAATCAGAGTTTAGATGTTAGAGATTAGAGCGAGAGGAGACGACTCCTGTAGGGACGCACGGCTAGTGTCTAGTCGGAAGGCGTCTGTCCACAAACCAGCCCAGACGATGCTGTAACTTTCGTTCGACAAAGGACGCACAGACCGTGCGTCCCTATAACTCGTTACTCGTCTCCCCTCTAATCTCTAGCCTCTAAAATCTAATCTCTAATTTTCGTACCTTTGAAGTCGTAAGTTTTACCCGTGAGACGATGATCTCACCTTTAAGTAAAGAACCTCTATCGCATTATGAGCAACGAAATGACTGATCAGACTTTATCAACCCAAGAGCAGCCTATGAGCATCGCTGAGCGTGCTGCCGACAATATCCGTGCCCTCGCCATCTCGATGGTCGAGCGCGCTAAGAGTGGCCACCCTGGTGGGGCTATGGGCGGAGCGGACTTTATCCAGGTCCTCTTCTCCGAGCAACTGCGCTATGACCCACGCCATCCGGAGCACCCCGCACGGGATCGCTTCTTTATGGATCCTGGCCATATGTCGCCAATGCTCTACGCACAGCTCGCACTGGCGGGATTCTTTACGATGGATGAGCTGGCAGCCTTCCGTTCGTGGGGCAGTCCTACGCCAGGACACCCAGAGCTTTGTCGTAGCCGTATGATCGAGAATACCAGTGGTCCGCTGGGACAGGGACACACCTACGCTGTGGGTGCAGCCATTGCGGCTAAGTTCCTCCAGCACCGGCTCGGCGACACGCTTATGCCACAGCGCATCTACGCTTTTATCTCTGATGGCGGTATCCAAGAGGAGATCAGTCAGGGTGCGGGGCGCATCGCAGGCGATCTGGGGCTGGACAACCTGATCATGTACTACGACTGCAACGACATACAGCTCTCGACACGTGTCGAGGATATCACGGCTGAGGATGTTGCGGCTAAGTATGATGCGTGGGGCTGGAACGTCTTTGAGGTGCCGGGCAATGACCCTGCGGCACTAAGTCAGGTGCTACAAGACGCTATCGAGACTTCCGAAGAGACGGGTGCTCCGACGCTTATCATTGGCTACACCAATATGGCTTACAAGGCGGTCGACGAGGAGGGTAATCCGCTCGCAAACTTGATCGCAACGCACGGACAACCGATCTCTAAGGCGGGAGCTTCGTATGCTAAGACGATGCAGGCACTGGGTGCCGACCCGGACAATCCTTTTACCATATATAAAGATGTAGCTGCCTTCTACGCTGATCGTCGTGAGGAGCTCATCGCCTACTGGGATGGTCAGTACAAGATCCAGGAGCAATACAAGAAGGAGCACCCTGATCAGGCGAAGCTCTATGACCGTTGGTTTGCTGCAGAGCCTACCTACGATGTAGCTTGGCAGGAGATAGCTCAGAAGGCTAATCAGGCAACGCGTGCCGCCTCGGCAACAGTGCTCGGTGAACTGGCGAAGCGGGTGGACAACCTGATCGTTGCCTCTGCCGACCTCTCTAACTCGGACAAAACGGACGGCTATCTCAAGGGCACGAAGGCTTTGGAGGCAGGCGACTTCTCGGGCAAGTTCCTCCAGGCGGGTGTCTCGGAGCTTACGATGGCTGCGCTCTGCGTGGGGATCACCCTGCATGGCGGTATGCGTGCAGCGTGCGGTACTTTCTTTGTCTTCTCAGACTATATGAAGCCGGTCGTTCGTATGGCTGGGCTGATGGAGCAGCCAGTCATCTTCATCTGGTCGCACGACTCCTTTAGAGTTGGTGAGGACGGGCCGACGCATGAGCCGGTTGAGCAGGAGGCGCAGATACGTCTCCTCGAGCATCTGCACAATCACTCGGGCCGTCGTGCCCTACAGGTGCTACGTCCAGCCGATGTGCATGAGGCTACGGTCGCCTGGCAGATGGCTATGGAAAACCTCCACACGCCGACGGCTCTCATCCTCTCTCGCCAAAACATCCAAGACTTACCTAATCCCACCTACGAGCGTGCTGGTCAGTTGAAGCATGGTGCTTACGTGGTCTCTGATACGACTCCTGCTGGCGAGACGCCCGACCTGACGCTCATTGCCTCGGGTAGTGAGGTGAGCACGCTGGTACAGGCAGCTGAGCTACTTCAAGGCAAGGGGCACAAGCTGCGCATCGTCTCGGTACCGAGCGAAGGGCTCTTCTTCGATCAGCCTGAAGCGTATCGTGAGAGCGTGATCCCCGCCGAGGGCGCACGCTTCGGTCTGACCGCTGGTCTGCCTGTGACGCTCCTCCGCTTGGTCGGGGATATGGCGCATATCCATGGGTTGGAGAGCTTCGGCTTCTCCGCTCCCTACACAGTACTCGATGAGAAGCTCGGCTTCACCGCTGAGGCGGTAGCACAGCGTATCGAGGAGCTTTGCCGATAGTGGACAAGAGCTATGGGACTATTCTCACGCTTCAAGAAATCAAATAAAAAGTCTCCTGTCTCAACCGAAGAGGTCGAGCAGGAGACGATAGACGCCACACAGGAGGTAGCGGAGCAAGCGACGGAGCAGGTGCCTGAGTCCAAGGCGGATACGCTCAAGGCGAACACGCTGAAGTTTGACGCGCTCCGTGCGCTCAAGATAGGCGAGGTGGACTTTGCGATACGTGCTTTGCACACTTCGCTGGAGGAGATCGACGACCCTGAGTGTCGCCTTTACCTAGCGCAGGCTTTGCAGCGCAAGCCCGACCTAGCTGGCTCGATGGCTGAGCTGACCACCATACTAGAGGCTTATCCTGACTATCCGATGGCTCTCTATGAGGCGACCAAGGTCTCTAATGGCCTGGACCAGCACAGCGAGACGATCGCCTACGCTGAGCGAGCCTTGGCGACTGAGCTGGAGACGGCACAGCAAGCTGAGCTACACCGTATGAAAGCTCAGGCGCAGCTGGCTCTAGGTGAGTCTGAGCAAGCACTCGCAACCATCGACCAGGCGCTACAGCTGACGGACGAAGTGCCACTCTACTGGCTCATCAAGGTGAAGGTGCTGATAGCACTGGAGCGTTGGGAGGACGCTTTGGCGGTTGCCCTGGAGACGGCGGAGAAGTTCCCCGAGGAGGAGCGAGCTTACCTTTACGAGGGGTTGATCACTTACCACGAGGGCGACAAAGAGCGTGCTGAGCGTGCCTTCCGACAGGTGGTGGAGACGGATCCCTTCAACGTGGAGGGATACATGCACTTGACACATCTCGTTGAGGAGCTACGTGGCAAGGAGGCGGCAGCCGATGAGATGGAGCAGGCTCTGGATATGATTCCCCAGCCGACCCGTGCGCTCCTAGACTATGCTGCTTTACTATATAAGGAGTGCGACCGCACGAAGCAGTACGAGGGGGTGCAGCAGATGCTGGCGGATCTTCCCGAGGACGCTGAGACAAAGGCGGGCGAAGTCAACTTCGCCAACCTGTACGCTGGGGGCTTTTATTAGAAAAGACGAACTCCATGTCAGCCAAGCAGCGCAAGTGGTATGTCGTATGGGAGGGTTATCGGCCAGGCATCTATGATGATTGGCAGGACTGCAAGATGCAGATTGAGGGCTTCCAAGGAGCTAAGTATAAGTCCTACCCGACGGCAGAGCAAGCGCAGGAGGCATTCGAACTAGGCTACCATGAGGGGCGCAAGCTGGGACAGCAGCATCGTGTCGCCAAGCCTCAAAGCAATCAGCTGCAAGTGCAGCATAGTGTGGCGCAAGCACCTGATCAACTCATCGGCGACAAGGTAGCGCCTGCAGGTTTCCTCAACCACTCGATCGCTGTCGATGGTGCTTGCTCGTCCAATCCAGGCGTCACGGAGTATCGTGGTGTCTACACCTTTAGCCATGCGGAGCTCTTTCGGGCGGTCATCCCGTGGGGCACGAACAACATTGGCGAGTACCTAGCCATCGTTCACGCCTTGGCGCTTATGGAGCAGGGCAAGCTCCCGCCACTGCCTATCTACTCCGACAGCAAGGTGGCGCTCGGCTGGGTGGCGCAGGCACGTTGCCGCACGCGGCTTGACTCGACGGACCCACGTAGTGCTAAGACCTACGAACTGATCGTGCGTGCCACACATTGGCTGAAGACGCACACCTTTCGGGTACCTCTGCTGAAGTGGGATACGGTCGCTTGGGGCGAGATTCCCGCAGACTTCGGCCGTAAGTAGCCGAGTCGTCACTGAAACTTATGCGCACGCCACTCATCGTCTGCAACATCGGGCACGAGGTCGCGCTTGAGGCTGGCGACCCGCTCCACTACACCCCGCCACGGATCATTCGACAGATGCGCTCCGCACTCTGGAGTCTGCCGCTTTGGGCGACCCCTTCGTGGTTGGAGGACGACTCGTGGTGGGTACACCCTTTTAGCGAAAGCCTATCCCCCTATCTGACCGACCGTGAACTGAGCCATATAGCGAAAGGTGACGTCGGAGACTCGGAAGTCGTACTCTGGGGGCACGAGCGAAGCTTGGCGCATAGCCTGGCGAAGCAGTACGGGCTGAGCGATGGAGAGGCATGTAGCGAACTGCCCCAGGAGCTGATGCCTTGCTGGACGAGAGCTGCGAGTGTACGTTTCTTCGCGAGCTACAGCAGCGTGCCATGGCGCAGTCGTGTGGCGATGATTCCGCAGATAGAGGAGTTGGTAGAGCTTTTGACCCAGGGACCTTGTCTTGTGAAGCTCCCGTATAGCAGTTCGGGAAGAGGACTGTGGCGCATCAACCAGTTGGACAGCCAACTTGAGGAGACGCTCCGCAAGCTCTTGCAGCGGCACGGCACCCTCCTCGTGGAACCTCTGCTCGACAAGCTGCAGGACTATGGTGCCGAGTACTATATAGACGAAGCTGGCGAAGTGCAGTTCGTCGGACTATGCGCCTTCGAGACAGACGACCAGGGACGCTATCTAGAGAGCCTCTGCCAAGATCCCGAGGAGACGCTCCGACAACTCACCGACAGTCTCACCGATCCCGACGAACTGCAACAAGCTCTGGCGCAGCATCACGCCTACCTCTCCCGTGAGGTGGCACCTTACTACCAAGGTCCCGTCGGCATTGACCTACTCACCTACCGTGTCGATGAAGTGAGCGACCGTATCGCCCTGCACCCGTGGGTCGAGATCAATCTGCGCTACACGATGGGACACTACGCCCTCGACCTCTACCGCAAGCGCATCCCTCAGAGAAGCCACGACCAATATCGCTTTGGCATCCTCTCCGCACCACGAGCCAAAGCCCTCCTCGCCACAGCCAATGCCCCTACACTAGACGACGATGGTCGCCTTCGCTCAGGCCTCCTACCGCTCACCTCTACTGACCTAGACGCCGACCTCGACACCGTCTCCCACATCGCCTACCTCCGCTGTGAAGTGGCAAGCTAGATAGAGTTGGCTGGCGCAGGGGTAGGGAACCCTCCACTGAGGAATTCAGAATTTCCTCGGGAGAAATTTGGAATTCTCCAGGTAGGAAACGGAAAATTCTTCGGACTTATGATTTGATTCCTCCGAAGTTTCATTTCATTCTTCGGAGGAATCAGTTCATTCCTCGGTGGATATTTTTGATTTCTCAGGTAGGCATTTGCGATTTCCTACGTACAAGTCTTTGTATAGAGACAAGTGATCTGTTGAGGCATTGCAGTTACGACTTCTTCAGCAAACTGTTAGATGTCCGTTTGCTTCGTATAGTTCTAGACACTGGCATGCGTGGTCTAGCTGCTGGAATGTGCGGCTCGGGGATGAGGTTGAAGGTTGTTGTTTAATTGAAAAGATGATGCTATATTTGTCGTACAGTTAGTGAGAACGCAATTATTCACCCTCAAAGATACTATACGGTATGAAAAAACTAGCATCGTTTCTACTTCTGACTGTGCTGGTACTCTCCTGTCGTACCACAGAGCCAACGTCTGACCCATCTGCTGAAAATAGAGAAGCAGTAGAGTTTACAGCAACCCCAGCAAGCTTCTCTTTAAAAGGAGGCAAGGGAGTTGTGGAGGGAGTGATCAGAGAGATTACTCCTGATGGAAAGGTGGTAAAGGAGACTCCTATTGATAAGGAAGACTTTACATTAAAGCTAAAGAGTGGCGATGCTACTCAACTCTCTCTTGATGAAAAGGCTAAGGTCTATACCGTAGCAGAAGGAATATCTGCTACTTTTGAGATTGAAGCCGAGGTTACTAGAGGAACTCAGAAAGGATTCAAACAAACTATAACTGTCATAAGAGGTGGTGAGATCACCTACACATTTGTTGCTACTCCAACTCTCTTTACTGCTGAGGGTGGAGTGGGACAAGTGATAGGGAAAAAGAAGATTACAGATATATCAGGTGCCACGATAGAGGAACGCCTATTAGAGAATAGTGAGTTTACGCTAACCCTCAAAAAGGGTGAAGCCATTGACATCTCAGTTGATGATGTGGCCAAAAGCTTTACTGTACACGAAGGCAATACAGCCCTTTTTGAACTGGAGGCTATCGCAAAAGGAAGTGACACACCTCAAGAGATAGAAGTGAGTCGAGAGGGGTCAATTACTTATACTTTTGAAGCTCATCCCAACAACTTCACATCTGAAGGTGGTGAAGGGGAGATAAGAGGTAGCTATGTCTTAAAAGATATCCTGGGCAACTCTCTTGCGACTAAGGTCCTTCCAAATGAGGCCTACAATCTGTCGCTTAAGTCTGGCGATGCCAATCAAGTTACTTTGGATAATGCAAAAAAGCGATTTACGATCAAGAGTGGAGAAAAGGAAGAAACTTTTGTATTTGAAGCCAAGCCATTTACAACAGGTTCTGTCGCCTTGGAGATTACGATTCACCGTGATGCGGTAAAGGTGCCAAAGGTCGTACTTCCTTTGGAGTATCTGACAGAGTTCAATATCAATGCAACAGGTACAGGCTTTGTGACAAGTCACGCCAAAGATGCTTCGGGCTACTTCTCTTGGAATGATGCTGTGGCTAAATTCTCTAGTATCGTGATAGATGGCAAGAACTATCACCTTCCTAGCAAGCAAGAGTGGCTAGCCATTATACCCAGCTATGCTGAAGATAACGGCTCTGATTACATTGTATGGGAGGAGAGTGATAGCCGTAAAAATGTTGTGGAAAACGTAGTCGTCTCAGGGAAAAATATCTCTTCTAAGAATGACTACCTTTCTGACGGTAACTACTGTACTTATGCGCTACGCTTTAAAGAAACAAACCTCGTGTCAGCGTGGAAGTATGAGTATCTAAAGAATCCTTCTGGAGGTTACTGGATGAAGATATCCTGCAAGAAGGTCGAGCCCAAAGCTACGATTGAAGAGATCTCAAAGAGTGCTTTTTGGGATAATGCTAAGGATGTGATCGTTCGCTATCTTCCTGCGTGCGGATACTATGCTAAAGGTGTGGCAAACGAGATAGGTAACTTTGGCAATTACTGGACTTGTACTCCTCATTCAGAAGGATATGCTTATGGAGTCTATTTCTATTATGGAGGAGCAGGTACAGGAAACTACCAAGACTATGTGACTAGCCAATTTACTATTCGCCTTTTCAGAGAATAAGATACAAGGTAAGAAACTAGAGCTTCGCAGAATCTTTTGAACTTTCATCCTCAAGTCTAGTTGAAGAAAAAGAGAGATGATTACCTCTCCCAAGAAGGTTTTGCTAGAGTAGTAGGGAAGCTTTTGGGAGCAGAGGTCTGATTCTTTTCTGTCCTCTTGCTAAAACAGTATGCAGCTGGCAAAGTCAAAGCCAACTGTGTACTGTATTTAGGAGAGGATAGAATGTGCGGCTGAAAAAAAGTTGGTCGAAAGTTTGGTGGATTGGGGAAGATGTATTACCTTTGCACTCGCAACTCAAAAGAACGGGTCTTCGGAGGTGTCTGGAGGTTCTTGAGTGGTGAGCAAGTTTTGACGACTAGAGTGCTGCTTGTCAGCTTCTTTGTCGAGGTCTCAGGTCCTAACGGATAGGGCACTATATAAGTGTCTCTGCGATTTGGACGCTTCTATATATAATCAGGTGTCTTCGCGAATGCGATCTTAGGTACTCCTATATATAATAGGTGTCAGAAGCAGGGATGAGGCTCTCGGGAAAAAAAACTTCTCCGAAAATTTGGTGGATTCAAAAAGTTGTCGTACCTTTGCATTCGCAACTCCAAAGAAAGGGTGGTCGGAAGTGTCCGATGCGCGATTGGAGGTTGGTGGCGACGACAGCTGATCGAAGCGCTTACAGAGCTGATTTAGGAGCTCGCTTGCTAGGCTGGTCAGAAGCCTTGAGGAGAGGTCTTCTCAATACGGGCTTTCGGTGAACAGAAATCGATCGGCAAAAAAAAACTTCTCCGAATATTTGGTGGTTTGAAAAACTTGTCGTACCTTTGCACTCACAACCCGCAAGAAAAAGCAGTTCGCT
>QWCB01002568.1_pt1 | contig 14989 bp, 9 predicted proteins | sample 1972511 | NCBI WGS metagenome assembly QWCB01 (sample SAMN09866719, study PRJNA288562) | Human gut metagenome isolate term5_stool, whole genome shotgun sequencing... | isolation source: gut | host: Homo sapiens | place: USA: California
GAAAGACCGCGAGTTCGCCACCTTGAGCCAGGGCGAAAAACAGCGCGTTTTGGTGGCGCGGGCTCTCATGATTGACCCGGAGATGCTGATTTTGGACGAACCGGCGGCTGCCCTGGATCTCGGCGGACGCGAGCTGCTGCTGAGCGGGTTGGCGGAACTGGCCCGTGACCCGAAGAGCCCGGTTATGGTCATGGTCACTCATCACCTAGAGGAAATTCCCCCCGGCTTTACCCACGCGCTGGCCCTTAAGGAGGGCCGCGTATTCGCCTCGGGACCGCTAGAAAACGTGCTGACCAGTGCGACTTTGAGCGCCATGTACGGCCTGAACCTTGAGATAACCCACACGGAGAAGGGCCGTTACACCGCCAGAATGAAACTTTAGACCAGGAACTGTGAGCCTCCGGAAAACCGCCGGAACGGACAATGGAAGGGAGAAATCGTGGATTCTCGCCAAGAAGACGTAATTCGTCAGGTGGGGGAACGTGACGTGAAGTATGTGCGCCTCATGTTCACCGATGTGTTGGGCGTATTGAAATCCGTCACGATCGCGCCGGTAGAACTGGAACGAGCCTTTACGGAAGGGGTGGCTTTCGATGGTTCCTCCGTGGAAGGCTTCACCCGCGTGGCGGAATCGGATATGTTGCTTTTCCCCGATGCTCAGACGTTCCAGATTATGCCCCAGCTTGCGGATATTCCGCAGGATACTATCGGGCGGATGTTCTGTGACGTGTACAACCCGGACGGGACTCGTTCGCATTCCGATCCCCGCTACGTGCTGGAACGCACCATGAAACGGGCGCAATCGCTGGGATTCGTACCTTATGCACACCCTGAAATCGAGTTTTACCTGTTCAAACAGCCCGGCAGTCTGGAGGAGCGCCTGCGCCCGGTGGACCAGGGTGGTTACTTCGATCACGTTTCGGCAGGGCCGGGCAACGCGTTTCGCCGGTGGGCGGTGCGGATGCTGGAAGAGTACGGTATTTCGGTCGAGTTTTCCCATCACGAGGGGGGTCCCGGACAAAACGAAATCGACTTGCGTTCCGTGGATGCTCTGTCTTGTGCGGATAATCTGGTGACCACGCGTGAAGCGGTAGAGGACCTGGCAGAAGTCAAAGGTCTGCTGGCGACGTTTATGCCGAAACCGGATATTGATTTTCCCGGTAACGGGATGCATGTGCATTTTTCGCTGTGGGAGGGTGACCAAAACGCGTTCTATGATCCCGCCGCGGCTGACCACCTATCCATTGTGGGCCGTCAGTTCACCGCCGGTTTGTTGCACTACGCCAAAGAAATCTCGGCTATCGTCAATCAGCACGTGAACTCGTATAAGCGACTTTGGGGTGGGGATGAGGCGCCAGCTTTCGTCTGCTGGGGCCACCATAATCCTTCCGCCCTGATTCGCGTGGCAGATCACAAGCCCGGTTTGCACACTTACACCAGGGTCGAGTACCGGGCTCCTGACCCCGCGATGAATCCGTATCTGGGGTTTGCCTTGATTATCGAGGCGGGCCTGAAAGGGATTGAACAGCGCCTGGAACTGCCCGAAGAAGCCGAAGACAACGTGTGGGAGATGAGCGACGCGGAACGGAAAGCCTACGGCATCGAGGCGCTGCCGCGCTCTTTGGAAGACGCGATTCGCCACCTGCAGGCCTCCGAGTTGGTGCCGGCGGTTCTGGGTGAAGAAGTCTTTGATTACGTTTTGCGCACGCGGCTGGCGGAATGGACCGAATACCGCCACCAGGTGACAGAACAAGAGAAACGTTTGCTGCTGCATCTGCATTAGCCAATGCCGAAGGTTCCTGCCTCAGTTGGTGGTGGGACTGCGGTGCTGAAAGGGTAAAGAATGGCTCGAGAGTATTCCGAGACGGTGGCACTGTTGACCTCCGGGGTGGAAGATGTCGGGCGCGCCAAGACCCTTTTGACCGCCATTATGCAGGCATCCCCCCAGATTGAGATCCCGAAACTTATCGAGAACCTGGGCCAGACCGCGGATCCCGACCAGGTGCTGCTGAGCCTGGACCGAATCTTTTCTGAGGACGCTCGCCACCCCTCGGGCATTACCGCGACGCTGAGCGCCCGCCAAATCGGAAACCGCACGCTGCGCCTCCTGGGTGCCTCCGAATTCTTTGCCAGCTACCTGGTGAACCACCCGGCGGCCCTTGAGCCTCTGGAACAGCAGCCCGAACCGGAATCTTACCTCACACGGCTACTGAACGCGGTGGGAGCAAAGAACCTGGGAAGCGACGAAAACCCGTGCTGGGTCGCTGACCCTAAAGCTCGCGACCTGGAACTGCGCCGGGTTTACTACGCGTTGCTGGCACAGCTGGCAGCTGAGGACCTGGCTCACGCAGGAATGGCGGCGACTAAAGGCGAGTTCCAGGCGACCTCCCGGCGCATCAGCGACCTGGTCGATGCGGCTTTGGAGGCCGGTTTGGCGCTGGCACGCCGCGACCACGACCCGGAGGGCCAGATTGCTTTCACCGTGGTGGCGATGGGGAAAACCGGGGCGCGGGAACTGAACTATATTTCTGATGTTGATGTTATCTACGTGGGACAAGCCCGGGACGGCGCCGACCTGGATAGCGCCGAGGCGAACCGGCGTGCCACCGCTATCGCTCAGGCGCTCGGCTCCTATTGCTCCGCGACCGGCCCGGAACCGGCACTGTGGGTGCTGGACACCGCGTTGCGTCCCGAGGGCAAGGACGGTGCTCTGGTTCGTACTTTGGAGTCTCACCTGGACTATTACCAACGTTGGGCGAAGACTTGGGAGTTCCAGGCGCTGCTGAAAGCGCGTCCGGCCGCGGGGGACCGTGAACTGGGCGCTCGCTACTTGAGTACCATCCGTCCTTTTGTGTGGTCCGCGGTGGAACGCGAGGGCTTTGTGGAAGATACGCGAGCCATGCGCCGGCGGGTGGAAAAACTGTTGGATCCAAAGAAAGCCGGGCGTGAAATCAAGCTCGGCGCCGGGGGGCTGCGTGACGTGGAGTTTACCGTGCAGTTGCTGCAGCTGGTGCACGGCCGGGTCGATGAGAGCCTGCGGGTGCGCGCGACCTTGGATGCTTTGCAAGCCCTCATCGCCGGAGGCTACATCGGCCGCGACCAGGGCGAGGAAATGGCGGACTATTACCGTTTCTTGCGCGTCATCGAGCATCGCACCCAGCTGGATCGGATGCGCCGCACCCACCTGTTTCCCCAGGATGCCCAGCTGCGCAGAGTCGCGCGTTCCATTGACGTGACCCGGTTTTCTGAAGGGGAAAAACTGACCCAGGCTTGGCAGGAGGTGCGTCAAAAGGTCCGGGGACTGCACGAGGAAATCTATTACCGCCCGCTGCTGCCCGCCATGGCGAAGCTGTCGGCGGGGGTGGCCGCCTTGGATAGCGCCGCCGCGCAGTCCCGGCTGCAAGCTATCGGATACCGCGATCCGAAACGAGCCTTGGAGCACATCGAGGCTTTGACCACCGGGGTGAGTCGGCGGGCGGCGATTCAACGCCAGCTGTTACCGGTGCTGCTGGATTGGCTCGCCGATGGGGTGGATCCGGACGGCGGTTTGTTGGCTTTCCGGCAAGTGTCAGACGCGTTAGGGGATACGCATTGGTATCTGGGTTTGCTGCGCGATTCGGGTACGGCCGCCCGGAGTTTGACTCGGTTGCTGTCGTCTTCGCCGCTGGTGGCGGGGTTGTTGCCCGCTAATCCCGACGCTATTAAGTGGCTTGACGACGAAGCGCAGTTACGCGGGCGGACTCGCGAGGAGCTGGAGCGCGAAATCCTGGCGTCTTTTGAGCGCCAACCTGATCTGGACAAGCAAGCCGCGCGGCTGCGGGCAGTGCGGGGTCGGGAGTTGTTGCGGGCGGCTATGGTGGACGTGCTGCAAGGCATTGACCCGCTGCGAACCGCTCAGCGTCTGACTGACGTGGGTGAAGCGGTCCTCGCTGGGGCTCTCGATTTGGCGTTGCGAAAGCTCAACGTGCAGCAGGCCCCGATTGCTCCTGGTCACAAGGGTGGTGGGGAGCCACAGTCCTCGCAGGTTGCGTCGGCGACTCGTGCCCTGGCGTCCGGGGGATATTACGCCGACCACTTAGTCGTGGGCATGGGTCGGTTCGGCGGCGGTGAATCCGGCTATGCTTCGGACGCTGACGTGGTGTTTTACTATCGTCCGTGGCGAGAGTTAGGCAATCCGGCAGCGGGATATTTGCCGACTGCGCCGATGGCGGAATCCCCGGCAGGGGTTACAGAGACCGACCCTGCAGCGTCAGAAATTCGCAAACGAGCCGCGGCGGAGGCGACGAGCCTGGTTAATGCCGTCAGCTCCATCTTGAGCGGAGCCCAAGCTGGGGCCTGGCGCGTCGACACTGACTTACGTCCCGAGGGTCGCTCCGGGCCGGTGTCCAAGGACTTGGGGTTACTGGAGGATTATTTTGCCCGGTGGGCCAGCGCGTGGGAGCGTCAGGCTCTGCTGCGGGCTCGTCCCGTGGTGGGTTCGCCGACTTTGTGTTCAGATTTTGCCGCGATTGTGGATCCGGTGCGGTTTGACACCCCACCGGAGGCGAAAGAGCTGAAAGAAATCCGGCGGTTGAAAGCCCGCATGGAGGCGGAACGGATTGGCGGAGGTCAGGTCGCCGGTGCGGGCAAGACCGCGGCGGCGGTACGCCATGTCAAGCTGGGGCCTGGGGGATTATCTGATGTGGAATGGTCGGTACAATTATTGCAGATGTGCCATGCTAGCGAAGTGCCGGGGTTGCGCTGTGTGTCTACCGGAGATGCCCTGCGGGCGGCTGTAAGCGCTGGGCTGATTTCCGCCCCGGACGCGGAAATGCTGCGTACCGCGTGGATGATGGCCATGTCGATTCGCGCCGCCAATGTGTTGGGTTCAGGGCGGACTACCGGGAAAAAGCTCGATGTGCTGCCCGTCGATCGTCTCTTGGTGACTACCGCGGCGCTGCTGGGCTATGCAGAAGGGGCGCACCAAGATTTAACCGATGACTGGATGCGCACCGCTCGCTTGGCCCGCGGTGTCGTGGAGCAAATCTTTTACGATTAGAGTCTTGCGGCGATGCTCTGCGTTTCTTAGGTTCCTGGTGATTGGGTCAACGCGCAAAAGTGTGGGTGCGGCGCGGCACATGGGGCACCCCGGGGGAACCTTAGTTTTCGGGACGTGAAAGATTAGTAAAACCCTTGACTCTCTAGAACCAGCGTGTTAGTTTTAAGACTAAACAAAATAGGTTTTTGGAAGGCTGTCATATCAGCGGGGAATAAAGCATAGAATCGCTGGTAATGAACGCCGCGAGTGTAAAGGAGCACAGATCATGCGTAAGCCGTGTAAAGAAGATAAGTTCTCTTTCGGGATTTGGACAGTGGGCTGGCAGGGGGTTGACCCATTCGGTGTGGCAACCCGGGAAGCCTTAGATCCTTGGGAATACGCCCAGAAACTTGCTGAACTTGGAGCCTGGGGAGTGACTTTCCATGACAATGACGTGTTCAATTTTTCAGCTTCGGAATCTGAGCGCCAATCCATCATTAAAAAGTTCAAAGAGGCTTGCGACCAGTCTGGTTTAGTTATCGAAATGGTGACAACCAATACGTTTACCCACCCCATCTTTAAAGATGGCGGGTTGACGAACAACGACCGGGAGATTCGTCGTTTCGGCCTCAAGAAAATTCTGAAAAACGTTGACTTGGCTGCGGAAATGGGCGCCTCGACTTTCGTCATGTGGGGAGGTCGCGAAGGTGCTGAGTACGATTCCTCCAAGGATCTTAACGCCGCCTTTGAACGGTATAAGGAAGGTCTAGACGCTGTTGCTGGCTACATCAAAGAAAAAGGTTACAACTTGCGCATCGGGCTGGAACCCAAGCCAAATGAACCTCGTGGTGACATCTTCCTGCCCTCGGTTGGTCACGCTTTGGCGCTAATTGCCCAGCTTGACAATGGGGACATCGTAGGCTTGAACCCGGAAACAGGCCACGAACAGATGGCAAACCTGAACTACAACCACGCTCTGGCTCAAGCGCTGAACGCCGGGAAACTTTTCCACATCGACTTGAACGGTCAATCGGGGCTGAAGTACGACCAGGATAAATGCTTCGGTCATGGAGACTTGGCCTCAGCTTTCTTTACAGTGGACCTGCTGGTCAATGGGTTCCCCGGCGGCGGGAACCGCTACGATGGCCCGATTCACTTCGACTATAAGCCCTCGCGTACTGAGGGATTCGAAGGGGTTTGGGCTTCCGCGGCGGCCAATATGGAAATGTATCTGATGCTGAAAGACAAAGCGTTAGCTTTCCGGGCTGATCCGCTGACCAAGGAACTCATGGAAGCGGCTTCAGTGTTCGAACTGGGCGAACCTACCATGAATGAGGGCGAAACCTACGCGGAGTTCATGAACAGTCCTACCGTTGACCCGGAGCAGGCCGCTCAGCGTGAATATCACTTCGTGGAGTTGTACCAACAAGCCATGCGTCACCTCGTAGGGTAGGGACTAGTCGAATTCGACTCGTCGTCTCACCCCCATGTGCGAATCATTTTCATAGATGTGCGGGCTTTAGGAGCAGAAAATGGCCGTTGTAGCTGGTGTGGACTCCTCCACTCAATCCACCAAGGTGTTGGTTTGGGACACTGAGAGTCAACAGATTCTTCGACAGGGAAGTGCGCCACATCCGGAAGGAACTTCAGTCAATCCGGAGCATTGGTGGGAAGCCTTTATCTCTGCGGCTAAACAAGCTGGGGGACTGGCTGATGTGGAAGCTGTTAGCGTGGGAGCTCAACAGCACGGTTTGGTCGCTTTAGATCAAAACGGGACTGTCGTGCGTGATGCGTTACTGTGGAACGATACCCGTTCAGCTGCTGCCGCTAAACAACTTGTGGAGGAAAAAGGATTAGATTTCTGGGTTGAATCCTGTGGTTGTGCCCCTGTAGCCTCATTGACTATTACGAAGTTGAGGTGGCTAGTTGATCATGAACCACAATCCTGGTCGCGTGTTGCCGCGGTTTGCCTACCTCATGATTGGTTATCTTGGAGAATACAAGGCAGTGCAGATATCCATTCACTGTTCACTGATCGCTCAGATGCTTCCGGTACTGCATATTTAGATACTCACACCGGTGAGTATCGGTATGATTTGCTGGCGCATGCTTTGCGAATTCCCGAGGACAAGGCACGTCAACTCGTCTTACCTAAAGTTGTATCTCCTCAGGAATTGGGCGGGGAAGTAACTCACGACATTCCCGAGATTGAGCTGAGAGCGGGAACAAAAATAGCTCCGGGTTGTGGGGACAATGCGGGTGCAGTTTTGGGCTTAGGTTTACGAGTTGGCGAAGCGGCTATTTCGATTGGAACCTCTTGTGTGGTTTCGGTAGTTTCCGATAAGCCGGTTATTGATAAATCTGGCTCTGTGACAGGATTCATGGATGCCACCGGCAATTGGCTCCCCTTGGCCTGTACTTTGAACGGAACTCAAGTAATGGACAAAACTGCGGCTCTCTTGGATGTAGATGTGTCTACTTTTGACCAGCTAGCCTTGCAAGTTCCCGATACGGACGGGCTAAAGATGATTCCGTATTTCCAGGGCGAACGTACTCCGAATTTGCCTAATGCCACTGCCGAAATCCGGGGAATGACTCTGAGAAACTATGACCCAGCCCACCTAGCCCGAGCCGCCGTGGAAGGGCTGGTGGGACTTATCGATTATGCCCTGCAGGCAATCCAAGGGTGCGGAGTTGAGGTTAACAAAGCTACCCTGATTGGTGGAGGAGCTAAATCTCCTGCCGTTACCCAGATACTGCCCTCTAAGCTTGGTATAGAAATCGAGGTGGCGCCACCGGGAGAATACGTGGCGTTAGGAGCGGCCAAACAGGCTGGTGACTTGATAAGATAACGCTGTTGGGGATTTCGGGTCCGTAAGGAGCGTTATGCAAGAGTTCGTCTCTGTTTCCACCCAGCGTGCCATGAACCTGAGACGAGTGCTCCATGAGGTGCTTTCTTCCGGTCCTGATGAAGCTCTCACTCGTGCCGCAATTGCTTCCCGGGTGCAAATAACCAGGGCTACGGCAACGCGACTTTCTGACCAGCTGGTCGCTTTGGGGTTAATTCAGGAGCTACCGCCCGTTATGACGGGCGGTCCCGGTCGTCCGGGCAGAGTCCTGGTGGGGAACAATAATTTAGTCTCACTGGGAGTGGATATTGGGGTTTCCGAAATTCGCCTGCTGGGGTTGGGCTTGGGAGGCCAGGAACTGTGCCGGAAACGATTTGAACTCGAGGTTCCATCCTTACCACCGGAGGAGGTTTTTTCCCGGGTCGGCCACGAGTTGAATGGGGTTGTTTCCCAGCTTTCCGTTAAAACAATAATTTTTTCCGTGACGGTGTCAGTGCCTGGCTTGGTTGACAGTGACAACAGGAGAGTCATCTATGCCCCGAACCTGGGGTGGTCTAACGTTGATGTGTGCCAACAGATAAAGCGTTCCATTCAGTTCCCGGTAAAGTCGATTGAAGTCCACAACGAGGCGAACATGGCGGCATGGGCCCAAGCGTGGAAACACCCGGGTTGTCCCTCTGGACTGGATACATTTGCCTATATCTCAGGCGGAATCGGGGTTGGCGCCGCCGTTGTGGAGAACCGGCAGCTCTATCAGGGCTGTCATGGCTGGGTGGGGGAAATCGGACACCTGACCATTGACCCGCGCGGAATTCAATGTAAATGCGGGGCGCAAGGTTGCCTGGAAAGATATGTAGGCCGGGAGGCATTGGAAACCCGGCGTGGGAATGAAGCTGCCTTAGTCGAGTCTGCCCGGGCATTAGGCCTGGCCATGGCAGCTCTAACTAATATCTTGGATGTGTCTCTCATCATCATCGGCGGAGATTTGACCAACTTTTTTGCTGAATACAAGGCCGAGGTAACCCGACTGATGCATTTGCACACCATCGCTGACGAGCAAAGATCCCTGCAAATTACCAGCTCAGCTTACGAGATGCCAACTGTGCGGGGAGCTGCCATCCGGGGGTTCCGAACGCTCCTGGATGCCCCTACCGAGTTCGGAAAATTCACCCGGTAGGGGACACCCACGCAGTTTTATCCCTTTGTGGCACCTCCGGCCAGACCCGCTACGATGTAGCGCTGCAGGAATATAAAGATCAGCAACACAGGCAACGCTATGACTGTTGCTACCGCCATTAGATCGTTCCAGTTGGTTCCGTACTGACCAATAATCCGGTTCAAAGCCACAGTGAGTGGTTGAATATTTTGATTTGTGGTTAAGGTCAACGCAAAGGTAAATTCTCCCCAAGCCATAAGGAAAGAGAAGGATCCAATCATGACGATTCCGGGTTTAATCGTTGGCATGACGATTCTAATGATAGTCTGTAAAGTATTCAAACCATCCAGCTGCGCCGCTTCTTCTACTTCATAAGGGAACTGTTTAAAGTACGGTCTTAGCAAAATGACAGCAAAAGGTAAAGTTACGGAAATATCCGCCAAAATGACCGATACGTATGTGTTTACCAAACCGACTTGTCGGAACATTACGAACATAGGAATTGATATGGCGATAGCTGGCAGTAATTGTACTACTGTTAACATAACCATCATTGAGGTAGTAGTGCGAGTCCGTAATCTCGCAACAGCGTAAGATGATGGAATAGCGATAACCAGGGTAAGCAAGAGCACCGAAACTGAAATGATTATCGAATTAAGCAGCGCGTTCCATGTGCCGTAATTTCCTGTGAAAACAGCTTTGTAAGAACCGAGGTAAAAGTCTTGCGGAATAAGCGTGGGTGGGTTAGCAAACATTTCCTTACCTGTTTTGAATGAAGTATTTATCATCCAATAAACAGGGAAGAGGTAGATGACAATTATAAGCCACCCAATCACAGATTTGAAAATAGTTGTTTTGCTCTGACTGGATAAACGAACATTATTCATCGTAAATCCTCCTCGTTTAGGGAACGTACATAGAACCAGGAAAGAACCAAAGGCAGTATTAAGGTAAGAACTGACGCTGCAGCGCCGTTACCGAACTGGAAGAGCTTGTATGTCTCCAGATAGGTGTAGACGGGCAGGGTAGTGGTGGCGTCTACCGGGCCGCCTTTGGTCATGGTATAAATCAGGTCAAAGACTTTGTAGGTGTTAATTACTCCAAGCAATAAGACAGAAATCGAGACCGGTTTCATCAGAGGGAAGGTAATCTTCCAGAACTGTTGCCACGGATTTGCCCCATCGACATGGGCAGCTTCATAAAGTGAATCGTCAATAGTATGAAGTCCGGAAAGCAACAGTAAAAGATTAAAGGGGATTCCGACCCACAGATTTGCAATAATGATTGCTAAAAGTGCGGTTGGACCTACTGTTAGCCATTTGATGCCTTCGTCAATTACTCCCATATTTATAAGGAGGTAATTTAAAATTCCGTAATCTGAGTCAAATATCCACTTAAATATGGTGCCAGTAACCACTGGCGGAAGTATCCAGCCGACAAGTAGCAAGGCTCGCATGACGCCGTTGCCTGGAAATGGTCTCCTGAAAAATAACGCCAAGGCAAACCCTATGACGTATTGAGTTATCAAGCATGCAATGGTGAAAATTAACGATAGAACCAGACCGTTCCAGAATCCGTGATCATTAAGAACTGTTGAGTAGTTCTTAAAATTATTGAACGTAAATGTTCTGGAAATTAGGTTCGCACCGTTAGCTTCTGTGAGACTCAGGAAAAAATTGTAGAAAAGCGGAAACGCCATGAATACGATGATGTAAATCAAGGCAGGAGTCGCCAAGAGCAGTCCCAGGCGTAGCTGGCTGTCCTGCTTTTTCTTAATTTTTCCGCTTGTCTTGTTGGATACTTCCGCTGACATGGTTACCCTAACTTTATTTCTTGGGCAAGAGTTCAGAAATAGTTGTTTCAGCATCCTTAGCGGCTATTTCAGGGCTCTTAGCTCCGGTTAAAGCTTCCTGGATGGAAAGCTGAACGGCTTCGGAAATCTTGTTGTAGTTCTCACCGTACGAGCGTGCATGCGTATCTTGCATTTGTTTTTCAAAGACTTGCATATTCGCATCGCTGGATAGCTTCAACTTTCCGGATAAATCCGGGCGGGGTGAGAGCTGTCCTGAGATATCGCAGAATGTCTGAACGCCCTTCTGAGAGGCCATCCACTTCACGAATTTCAGTGCTCCTTCCGGGTTCTTGGCACTCGCGAAAGCCACGATGTTTTCACCGCCCAGACCGGTCGCAACACGTTGTCCCTTCGGTAAAGGAGCTACGCCCCACTCAAAGTCAACGTCCTTCAGGTTGGAAATCTCCCACGGACCGTTGACCATCATTGCCACTTGTCCTGTCGTGAACTGGGTGCGGGCATCTTCCTGGGAATAGTTAGATACGGCCGAGGACATAGCGCCATCGTCAATCATCTTTTTGAGGAAGCTCAAGGCTTCGCCACCGTACTTAGCGTAATTGTCAATGTCGCCGCCGGCTTGCCAAACAAAGGGCAGTACTTGGAAAGTCCCTTGTTCATTCTTGACACCTGAAATCGCCAAGCCGGATTTTCCACCGGTAGCAAGTTTCTTGGCTGTGGTGGCCAATTCCTCCCAAGTACTTGGCGGCTCCGTGATACCGGCTTGGGCAAACATAGTCTTGTTATAGAACAAAGCCAGGTTATTTGAGTTCATGGGAAGCCCAAACGTTTTGCCGTCCAGTTGCGTAGAGTTCCACGGTCCTTCGAAGTATTCGTCTTTCAGCGAAGACACTTCCGAGGTAATGTCTTGGAGCAGACCGAGGGCAGCAAAATTCTGGTTGTCTACGTTGTCGATAATGGCCACATCAGGCACTTCGCCACCTACACCGCCTTGGACGATAGATTTGGATAAATCTCCAAAAGCAAATGAGGTGCGTTTAATCTTTAAATCAGGATTCTCAGATTCAAAGGCCTTGACGGCTGATTCCATTGCTTCATTGGAAACTCCTTGGCCCTCATAATCCCAGACTTCAATTTCCCCTGAGCTGCTGGCGGAGCCTCCTGCTGAGCTACAAGCAGTTAGGGCACCGCTCATCGCTACTAGAGCTGCGGCGGCCAAGGCAATAGCCCGCTTTCTCATACTGACTTCCATAGTCCTTTCCTTCGTATTAGTTACTTGTTTGTTTCAATGAATTGATAAGATATTACACGCTTGTTACCGACATCTGGCCCGGTTTGCGGCAGTATTCTTAGCCCGGAAACGACTTCTGGACAGAAAGACTCATCAGTTACCTGCCCACTGACTACCTGAACATCTTGCTTGGTGACAACACAAACGGACCAAGTTTTCTCTGATTCGCTGAGAATTTCAACTTCCGGACCCCTGCGGGAAATGTGGAACAACTCATCGTCATACTGGCCGGGCACTCTGAGCGTAGTTTCGCCCGGTGGCGGATTGAAAATGTAGAGGCAGACGCCCTCGTTCCAGTCGTAGTCAGGTCGTTTCGAGTTAGCGCCTAGAGGCAGCACCGTGCCGTCTGGAATCATCACTGGAAGAGAATCCAGCTCGTGAGTTTCGGTATGCCAGCCAAGCTGGTCTTTGCGGGTGCCATCCAGAAAGTTAGTCCAACCCGCGGTCGGTAGGTAGTACTGAACAGTCCCTTCATCGGTAAACACCGGGGCAACTAAGATTTTGTCACCTAAATAGTACTGGGTATCGACGTTTGCTGAACCTCTGTCTTCGGGATGTTCCAGTATCATGTGGCGTAACATCGGGGTCCCGGTTTGGCTCGCTTCTCGAGCGATTGTCATCAGGTAAGGCATGAGGCGATTTTTCAAAGCGGTGAAACGCTGGGCAGTCTTGACTGCCGCATCCCCATAAATCCAAGGTACCCGGTAAGAGGACGAGCCGTGGAGTCGTGAGTGGGAAGATAACAAACCGAAAGGCAGCCATCGAATAAACACGTTCGGGTTGGGTTTTCCTTCGAATCCGCCCATGTCGTGGCTCCAATACCCGTATCCGCTCAGTCCAAGCGACAGGCCGCCGCGGAGAGTCTCGCCCATAGACTCAAAAGTCGGTTCGCTATCTCCGCCCCAATGCACCGGGAATTGCTGGCCACCAGCGGTGCCAGATCGCGCAAACACGATGGCTTCCTCGTGCCCGCGAACCTCTTTGAGGGCTTCAAAAACAGTCTGGTTGTAGAGGTGCGTGTAATAGTTGTGCATCCGTTCGGGATTAGCGCCGTTATGCCAAACTACGTCCGTAGGGACCCGTTCGCCGAAATCGGTTTTGAAACAGTCTACTCCTTGTTTAAGCAAAGTTTTCAGATGTTCTTTGTACCATTGCCTAGCGTCAGGATTGGTGAAGTCTACCCACGACATACCGGACTGCCAATGATCCCATTGACGCACTGAGCCGTCGGTTTTCTTCAGGAAATACCCTTTGTCTTTCCCCTCTTGCCAAATTTCACCCTGTTGACCAACGTAGGGGTTAATCCAGACACAAACTTTTATACCCCGTTCGTGCAGCCTACGCAGCATACCATGCGGGTCTGAGAATTTTTCCGGATCCCACGTGAAATCGCACCAGTGCGAGGGGCGCATCCAGTAGCAGTCGAAGTGCATCACCGAGAGGGGGATGCTAAGTTGCTCCATCTGATCGATGAAACTGTTGACCGTATCCTCTGAATAATCGGTGGTGAATGAGGTCGAGAGCCACAATCCGTAAGACCAGGCAGGAAGCTGGGGAGGACGACCGGTCAATTTCGTGTATCGGTTCAAGATTTCTTTGGGGGTAGGGCCGTAGATGACGTAGTACTCCAAGAATTCCCCTGGAACTGAGAACTGAACGCGCGTGTTAACCTCTGACCCGACTTCAAAAGAAACTTTTTCAGGGTGATTTACAAAAATTCCATAACCGCGATTTGTCAGGTAAAACGGAACATTGATGTACGTTTGTTCGGAAGCGGTGCCCGCGTCTGCGTTCCACATATCCACAATCTGGCCGTTTTTCACTACCGGTCCGAAACGTTCACCCAGGCCATAAACGGATTCCCCGGGCTGTATTACCAGCTGTTCATGGAGGTATTTTTCTCCTGTCGGGGAAATCGCAATACCTTCGCACCGTAACTTTGACCGTGTAAGTTCGTGGTCAGGACTGGTGAAAACGAGGTTGTAATCGTCAGCGCCTGAAATTTCAGCCTGTAAATCACCTGCTATTACCACAGCACGTAGGTGCTCTTTATCTGCTTGTACTTGCCCGAAAGCCTCAGTGTTAAGCGCAAAATGAGGTTCGGGTTCCAGGTAACCGCGGTAGTGCTCGAGCCTAACTTTGATTATTCCGTCGGATACAGGTGTGAGGCTGATGGTCAACTGGGTCGAGTCGAGTTCGTCTCCGCGTTTATTCAATATCTTGGTGGAAGCGACAGCTCTCACCGTTTCGTTTTTCACCTGTACGTCTACTATCTGGCGGGGGTGAAATACTTTCCATCCATCGCGATTCAACCAATAGCCGTCAGTAAACTTCATTGTCCCTCCCTCGAGGTTAGGTTATGCGTTGCCGGCTACTTCATTGGATGCCAGGCAATCAAACTCGTTGTTGCAAGATTACTCTACGCAAGCAATTAAGTCAAGACTTAAAACAAAATACTTTATTGTTGCAATATCGCGGAAAACTTGTCCTGGTGTGAGGGATCTAGGTTTCATTGAGATGAGTATTTTAATTTCTACCCCGGCTGCTCCTGAACCTCGCTGGCCTCGCCGGGGCAAGAATTGATATCGCTTTTTCGGCCTAGAATGGAACGTCAGTCTGCCAAATCAGTCCGGAGCAGGAAAACGCGCTAAGGTGGGATGGGCACAGAAAGGAACAACGTTGCGACTGGTATTGATTCGTCATGGACAAACCGACTCGAACCTCTCGGGGGCTTTGGATACGGCTTGGCCGGGGCGTTCTTTAAACGCCACGGGGCGCGAGCAGGCAGCGGCTTTGGTTGAGAAGTATCACCAGCTGGTGGGGGTGGCTCCGCAGCGTTTGGCCAGCTCCTTCATCCTCCGGGCGC
>QWCB01002573.1_pt1 | contig 14973 bp, 13 predicted proteins | sample 1972511 | NCBI WGS metagenome assembly QWCB01 (sample SAMN09866719, study PRJNA288562) | Human gut metagenome isolate term5_stool, whole genome shotgun sequencing... | isolation source: gut | host: Homo sapiens | place: USA: California
AGACCAAAAAGACCTTAAAGAGTTCAAAGAAGCATATATAAAAGACATGGAGAAGGTCAAGAATGATAAGGAAGCTGAGAAGCTTCTAAAACAGTTCAAAGATGACCTTAAAACCTTTGCAACGAAGAAAGATAAGATTAAGACATATAAGGAGCTGGTAATAAAAGAGGCAGGAGATAAGAAAGCTGAAGCAGAAAAGGTACTTAAAGACTACGAGAAGAAGCTAAATGAAGTTAAGTCAAATAAGGAGCTTGATAAGTTAACTAAAGAAATTAATGAAAAGCTAACGGAAAAGACAGGGTCTGCTATTTCAGTAACGACATCAGAAGTCGAAACATCAACTCCGGCAGATAAGGCATATACAAAGCAGGCATCATCAGGAAGAAGCACTAGCGGACATAATAAACAGAGAGTATGGGTTGTAGATAAGGCAGCGTGGACTGAAACAGTAACCAAGTACAGGACTGAAACACAGCAATATACGGTTTATAGATGTTCAGATGGAGCTGAATTTCCTGACTATGCTTCTGCATATGAATATTATTGTTATGTAGGGGAAAATGGGGATCCTGTAAACTTTGGAGCAGTAACCAAAACAAGAACCGTTCAGGTTCCATATACTGAAACGATTAACCACCCTGAAGAAGGGCATTGGGAGTACAGATAATTAATAATATCAATGGTTAAATCTAAGGACAGAGAAATCTGTCCTTTTTTTAATTAAAAAATAAATCGAAAATAAAGTATAATAAACTCCAAACAAGGAGGTTATTATGAGTAATAAAAGAAAAATAAATAAAAATAGAAATCCAGTTAAAAAGGAGAGAGTTGATATGTTCGTAATAATTCCTATAGTAGTAAGCATAATGTCATTAGGTATAGCCATATATATGGCATATGTGCAATACCATTATGCAGATATAGAATATGAATATAAGGTTGATCCTAAATTAAAAGTAGGATTTATACCAACAATTAAATCTGATTTTAAAGATGGCATAAGGATTAATGAGTTTACAGCTAAAAACATATACATAGAAATAGCAGAGAAAAACAATTTAAGAAAAGTCTTTTTAATTAATTCAAAAAATGAGGTTAAAGATATAGGAGGAATAAGGGGATTAGAAGAAAGCCTAAAAAATCAAATCACTATTAATTCAAAAGGCTATGATATTGAAATAAATGGATATAAATATAAATACTGGTTTTTAGTATTTCAATCACTAGATGATGATATTGATATTCATTTAATTTATACAAAGAGCAAGCCATTTGCTCCAGATGAACAAGGAATACATTCCTTTGAATCAAGAGAATATATTGGAATTTTAGAATTTGATAAAGGGCATGAAAACGATGAAAAATATGAAGGAGAGCGAATAATGGCAAAACAATATAAAGAAATTGTTAAGTGGTATAGAGAAAATTCAATATAGAATATTTAAGAGAGCGAGACAGTCGCTTTTTTTAATTTGTGAAAGGAGAGATGGAAATGGGATACTTTGATAGTTCATAAATTAAATAAAAATAATTAACTAGCAAGAATAAACAAAGGATAAGGAGAGGGACGCCTCTCCATTTTTATTTAAAGAAAGGAAAAATGATATGCAAAACATAAAGAAAAAACTAGCTACAATTCTGCTATCAGTACTAACTATGGTAAGTACGCTAGGTGGAAGTATAGCTATGATGACAACAACATCAAATGCACAGACTAGCACAATTAGCGGAAGATGCGATGTAAAGATGGTTAGAATGTTACCTCATCCAGCGATATTTTCAGTAACTATGCCAGATGGTAAAACATATACGGGATACTGTATTGACCCTGGCAAGCATGTAAGACAAGATGGCAACTATCCATTTACAGGTACATTAGCAGCTAATGGTAAATATGATATTGTCGTTAATACTAGAGAAGGATTAAAAAACGGATTGTGTCCATGGAATCAATTACACCCTAAGCAGCAAGGTATTTCATTAGAACCTGGCAAGCCACATACAATTCAAAGAGTCGGTAATTTCCAATGGGCACCTCAAGGTAAGGTAAAGCTTATAAAGAGTGTAGCAGATAATAAAGCACTAACAGAAGAGTGCAAGAAGATGTACTCATTGGCAGGAGCAGAGTACACAGTATATGAAGATGCTGCACTAACAAGGTCGCAAGGTAAGCTAATAACCAAGGAAGATGGAAGCACTAACGAACTTGAGCAGATGCCTGGAACATACTATGTAAAGGAAACTAAAGCACCTAAGGGATATGCACTTGACCAAAAGGTATATACAGTAACTATAACTGCTGGTGAAACTGCAACAATTGAGTCAAAGGACTCCCCAGTATTTGACCCTATTTCAATAGTCCTAAGAAAGGTTGCAGATGGAAAGAGCTATCTAAATACTGATGCAGATATGTCAGATGCAGAGTTCACGATTTCATACTATGACGAAATGACAGACGATGTTACAGGAAAAACTCCTAAAAGAGTATGGAAACTAAAGACAATAAAAGCAAATAGTGGTAAATATGTTGCTTTACTAAGGAATAAATATATTCTTGAAGGAAGTGATGAATTATTTAGAGATGAAAACGGAATAATTGTAATTCCTCGTGGTGTAATTTCTATACAAGAAACAAAAGCACCTAAGGGATTTAAGGTTGATACAACAGTCCATATATATAAGATTGATACAGATACAGAAGACTTATCAGTTCAATTGAATTTCGGAAATACTCCAGAGCAACTAAATAAACCACTAGTACCTAGCATAATGACAACCGCAATGAGCGAGAACACAAAGAATAATGTAGGCGAATACGGTAAGAAGATTAAGATAATCGATAAGGTGTCATATAAGGAGCTAAGCAAGGGCGAAACATATACTATTAAAGGCAAGCTCATGGACAAGGAAACAAATAAACCTTTGAAAGATAAGGACGGTAAGGAAATTGTCGCTAAAACGACATTTACTGTAACAAAGGATAACTCCACTATTGACGGTAACGGAGCAAGTGGAACAGTAGAGCTAACATACGAGGTTGACAGCACACTTCTAAAGGGCAAAACAACAGTAGTATTTGAAAAGCTTTTCTATAATGATAAAGAAATAGCAACTCATGAGGATATAAATGACGAGGGACAAAGCGTACACTTTGTCGGTATAAAGACAACGGCAACATCAGACCTAACAGACAGTAGCCTCGGTATGCCTAACAAGACAGAAACAATAACAGATACCGTCCATTGTAAAAACCTTGTAATAGGCAAAACATATACCGTTAAAGGTAAGCTAATGGATAAGGAAACAGAAAAGGTTATCAAAGATAAGGAAAATAAGGAGATAACAGGCGAAACTACCTTTACGGCTGATAACAGCGTAATGGATATAGCCGTTAAGCTAACTTATGACAGTTCACTATTGCAAGGCAGAAAGACCGTTGTTTTTGAGAAGATGTATGTAAATAATACGGAAGTAGCTACACACGAGGATATCAATGATAAAGGGCAGACAATCACATATCCTGATATGGGAACAGTCGCAAAAATCAAGAATGTAGGTAAGCTGACAAAGAATAAGCCGCTAACGATAACTGATAAGGTTGAATATACCAACCTAACTCCATTTAAGACATATACAATTAAAGGTAAGGCAATGGATAGGGGAACAGGTAAGCCTTTTGTCTCAAACGGAAAGGAAGTAACGGCAGAGAAAACCTTTACTCCTATGAAAAAGGACGGCTACGAGAATGTAGAATTTTCATTTAACGGAAAAGATATCGAGGGTAAAAGCGTTGTAATCTTCGAGAATATGTATTATGAAGAAACTAAAATCATGACACACGAGGATATGAATAATAAGAAACAGACAGTAGCAGTTGGCACATTAACAGTCAACTATCCATATGGCGGTCATGGAGTAAATACAGGTGATAAAGAAAATATTCTTATCTTCTCAATTCTAGGATTAGCAGCTTGCGGATTAGCAGCTTTCATTATTTACAAAAAAACAAGTATGAAAAGTAGCCAAGCGGCTGCTTTTTTCATACCTTGGAAAGGAGAAAAGGATTGATGAAAAAACGGACATTATCAATATTATTTCTAATCGCAGCACTTATGTTTTCAAGCATATCCGCTTATGCGGCAGAAAATATGACAAAAACATATATTTTTGACAGCACAAGTAAAGCGTTTAACTACCAACCACCTGTAAAGGACGGGTATAAGGTAGCGGATATTAAATACACGGTGCTTGAAGAAAAGGGAAAAGATGTTGTGATAGAGGAAATAAAAGCCTTGAAAGAAAAGAAAGCACCTAAAACTAAAACCATTAAGAGTAAAAAGTATGTGCTTGACGAAAGAAAAACCACATACCAAAAGGCGAAGAAAATAGGTACTTATGTGTACGAGGCGAGAAATCCGAACGACTTTACAGCAGATAACGAAAGAGAAGTTAAGGACGAAAAAGGCAAAACTTTTAAGGGAATTTTAGAAAGCACGATAAAGGGCGATATTTATGATAAAGCTATCAGCGTAGACGGTACATTCACAGGTGATGTAGATTCAGAGTATTTCTACTTTGCGAACTCGGGAACACTCTATCCGATAAATACCGCAGCACCACTTTGGAACGGATATCAGGAAGATATTTTGACATATCTTAATTTATCTCCAAGTGCATACCGCATTACAGGCGGCGTATGGACAGGTGAGAGCGTGTCGGGAAACAGGTTGACAAAGAAAGCACGATTCAGCGGAACATCTAAAGTATGCGACTATACGGCAACATATACAGCTGAAGATGATACCAAGTTTGACGCAAGTGCGGTATATTTAAGCCCTTACAAGGTTAAAGCAGTTGTAACATACGAAGAAACCTTAACAACAGTTAAAAAAGTCATACTCGCTGGAGCAGGAATAGCGGTGCTTGCCCTTGCGGCAGCTATCATAATATATATCTTAAAGCGGAGAAAGAGAGAGGAAATCAATGAATAAGGATAGAGAAAAGGCTGCCGAGTTAATTAAAGGTTACTTTGATTTTTTATTTGAGATGGCTAGAATAGATTGGAAACCGGAGGTATATTATAACAATAACTCTTATCAGGTAGAACTAGAAAACTACTCTCCGGCAGGAGAAAATCTAATAATGGATTTAAACCTTGAAGGAGATACAGTTGAGGAGATTTTTGATAGTTTTAGAGAAAACCTAAAAGAATATCGAGATAATTATGATGTAGATGAACATGTTGACCTATGGGCAGGTAGTAGAGGAAAAAACGGCGTGCCATCTTCCTATATCATTCTTGTTCATGACGCAGAAGCGATAGGAGATATGTTAGATGATTTTGTAGACAAGATTGATGATAGATATTATGAGTTTTATGAACGAATGAGAAAGAAAAATATTACAAAAGACGAGGAATACGAGTTTTAAGAGGGGAGAAAAAATGTTAAACAAAAAGGAATTTATTAAAAAGATAACCGATAAGTTTAAGGCAGGAAAATCATTTAAAGAGAGGTTAAATAAATAAGGAAATAGTTTAATGGGCAAGGGAAAATACCCTTGCTTTTTTATTATATGAAAATAAAAGGAGATACAAAATGGCAGGATTAGTAGCAGGAATTTATAATATATGTAGTGCGTTAAAGCCAGTAACACTCGGTATTTTAATTTTAATGTTAGTTGTAGCAGGAATAAATACAATAGTCGGTGGAGCGGAAAGCAGCACGAAGTTAAAAGAAACCATTAAATATACATTGATAGGTGCAGCTATCGCATTTGGAGCAACAGCACTCGGTCAGGAAATTGCAGGCTGGTTCATGTAATGTAAAACATTCATTATACGCAAGTATTTCAGCGTATATGAAAAGATATTGCAATTAAAGTATAAATATATGGCAAGGTGAAAAAACATCGCTTAAAACGAAGATTTTTACCTTGCTTTTTCTTTTTTCAAGCGTTTTAAAGGAGCATAGTGATGATGTCAAAAGAAACAGATAAATTCATTAAAGAGTATGAAGAAAAAGAGGGAATAACAATCTTTATCGAAGATGAAGAATTGACACAGGAAGAACTTGATAAGGAAATGGGGGAAGCTACTGATGAAAAGTAAAGAATTTAGAAAGGAAATAGCTGACACCTTTATAGAGGGGCTAAAAAATGACGGTTTAGAATGGAAACAAGGCTGGATTGATGTAACTTCTCCAAAGAACGGCATTAGCGGAAAGAAATATAAAGGAATCAACAACTTTTATTTAAGTCTAAAAGCATATGAGAAAGGGTATCAGGATAGTAGGTGGCTAACCTTTAATCAGATAAAAACGGCAGGTTACAGCCTTGAAAAAGGTTCGAAAGGAGAAAAAGTTGAATACTGGTTTCCATATGACATGAAAGACGAAAAATGTATTTCCTTTAAACAGCGTGATGAGCTTATAAAATCAGGACAGAGAACAGAGCTTGATTTTAGCTTATATGCAAAATATTACACCGTTTTTAACGGAGATTGTATAAAGGGCTTGCCGGAGGAAGTGATAGAAAAAAGAGATATAGAGCCTAGCAAAGTGCTTGAACAAATATCAGAGGGAATGAATGTAGGCATATATAACGATGGCGGAAATATGGCTTATTACAGTCTTACAACAGATACAATTCATTTACCTAAAAAAGAACTATTTATAAGCACGGAAGATTATAACGCAGTCGCTTTTCACGAGCTTGCTCATTCCACAGGGCATGAAACAAGGCTTAACCGAGATATTCACGGAGAATTTGCTTCAGAAAGTTATGCAAAAGAGGAATTAGTTGCAGAAATAACATCAGCTTTTATGGCAGCAGATATGGGTATTTCAGTAAACGGAATGGATAATCACCAAGCATATATAAACGGCTGGATAGAGGATATAGAAAAATCTCCCGAGGTTTTGACGAAAGCAATATCAAAAGCAGAAGAAGCGGCGAACTATATGGAACAATATATTTTAGAGATTGAGCATGATGAGATAAGAGAAAATAAAAGAGATGAGGAATACGAATTTTAGAAAAGTGCCGAGATTTTAGTTCGGCACTTTTCTATATGGGAGAATAGTCATGAAAAAGATAAAAATAGCGAAAAAAGGCAAAGGGAAGATTTCTAAAAAATTTGAAAGAAAGAAAAATAAAAGTAGTGCAATAAAGACATGTAAAGACCTTATACCGATAAGGAGATACGATGAAGAAGTAGGAGGCTTTATTCTCGAGGGCGGTCGCTATATGGATATACTGAAAATCATACCTAAAGACCTTGACAACATGAGCGAGGACGAGCTTAAACTCGAGATGATGAATTTAATAAAGACATTCAGAACCGTAGGGATAGACATGAAATTCACATCTATAAATTTTCCTCTTAACGCAGATATGCAAAAAGACATTCTAGCCTATTATGTAGACAGTGCTGCCGATATAGTAAGAAAAAAATGGATAGAAAGGCAAATTAACGAACTGGAGCGTGTCGAGAGTGGAGTTCAGACAAGGAATTTCTCACTTATGTTTTTTGGCGACAATAGAGATAATTTCATCAAAAATAAAGAAATAGTGCAAAAATACACGCAGGGCGGATATAGGTCGCAAACGGAAGATATAAGCAAAAGCGAGAAAGTACATATATTAGCAAAACTTGCTAATATGAACACAATAGAGGACTTATACAGAGAAAATACCGAGGAAAGTGAGATAGGGGAAGATAAGAAGAACGGGGAATTATTTGATAAAGCCTTGTTTTCGTCCTTGCAGCCTAAAGGGGGCGTAACATTCAAAAATCCCTCATATATGCGTTTCGGAGATGGATATGTAAGGTGTCTGCATGTCTACGAACTACCGACATACATAAGTACATACTGGCTTATTTCTCTTTTTGCACTGCATAACTGTATATGCACCTTTGATGTATCGAGTAAAAACATAAATGAAGTTAAGAAAAATATTACAAAGAGTATACAGGAAGAAACCGCAAGGGGTAATGTTGCAAAGAACTATGAGGAACTATACGACAGCAAGAAAAGAAGTCAGGAACTGCAAGCATTGTACGACAATCTAAGCAGAATGGGAGAGGTTATCAAGGTATGCGATTTTAGGATTTTTATACACGCACGAACGCTTATGGAACTCGAGGAGCGAACGAGCGAGATAAGTCAAAACCTTGAAGCGGACAGCTACAAAGTAACGACACTTTTAAACGAGCAAAAAACAGAATGGCAGAGCCTTTTTGAACCGTTTAAACTAACGCACAGCAAGAATTTTGTCATGAAAGGTCTTGTCTTAACAAGTGAGCAGCTTGCCATAGGCTTGCCGTTCAATTACAGCGAGCTTATTGACAGGGCTGGCGTTCTTTTGGGCTTTACCGATATCGGTGGAAGCGTGATATTTGACCCGTTTACAAAGACGAAAAAGAGAAAATACTATAACTCCATAATCAGCGGCAACATGGGCGGCGGAAAATCAACACACCTTAAAAAGATGTTCAAACACCAAGCGAGTATAGGAAATTATGTCAGAACATTTGATGTATCAGGTGAGTTTACCGACTTAACGCTCGAGTTTGGCGGAAAGATTATAAAGTGTAATGACAAAGAGGGCATGCTTAATCCACTTGAAATATTAAATGCAGGTGATGACGATAGTGAAAGCTATGCAAAGCACATAAGTAAGCTGCAAGCATTTTTCAAGTGCATAAATCCGTCAATGAGTGATGAACTGTTACAAGAACTTGCAAATCAGCTGAAAAATTTTTATGAAATATATAATTTAACTCCAAACGCAATAAGAAAAATAACGGGTTTAGGAGCGGAGAATTATCCTATCTTTTCAAATTTCAGGCTATACCTTATACAGTGCATTAGTCGCCTTGTAGAAATGGATAAGGAAGCAATAACCGATGTAGAAACAACATTGAATATTGATAAAGCGAAGCACCTAAATGCACTCCTTGAAACAGTGGATAATCTCATAAACAACTATGGGAATATCTTCAATGGACATACAACTATCAAGGATATAACGAGTGAAAAGATAGTAACCTTTGATATATCCGCTATTAAGAGCCTCGGAAATATTTTTGCAGCAACAATGCAAAACCTTGTGTCCTTATGCTGGGATAATGCGGTATCTAACGGAAAAATCATGAAAGCGAAGTGGGAGAGCGAGGACGAAGATGAAAAAGTGTCAAACGAAGATATAACGAGGTTTCTCGTTATTATTGATGAGGCACATGAATGGGTAAATACTAAAATGCCACAAATTCTCGATATGATAATCAAGTATGAAAGGGAAGCTAGAAAATACTTTGCAGGAATTATTCTTGCAAGTCAGTCCGTCAGCGATTTTGCACCTAAAGCGAACTCTGAACACATGGAAACAATTAGAAAGCTTTTTGAGTTTTCACAGTATAAATTCATGTTCCAGCAAGACAGCAGTGCAACAGCACATATCAAGGATATTTTCGGTTCAAACATTACATATTCACAGCTTGAAAAAATACCGTTCCTCGAAACGGGCGAGTGCGTATTATCTATTTCAGGAGATAGGAGCTTAATTTTCAGAGAGTGGCTATCACCAGTTTATGAAGAAAAGCTCTTTGCAGGTGGAATGTAATGGACAAAAGCAGCTATGGAAAAAGGCTAGCTAAAAATGCTGCTAAAAAGGGAGCAAGCAAGCTAACAAAAAAGATATTAAAGAAAATAATTGCAAGCATAGGATTACCGGCGTTTATTGCAGTTATCTTTTCCATAATTCTAGTAGCAAGTATCGCCGCAAACTTTGAAAACGATGTTGCAGGACTAATGCAAAGTGTAGAAACAATAATAGATACTGAAACTGGAGAAAAGGGCAAGGCTACTTATGTAGGTGTAGACGATAGAGATACTGAGCTATCAAGGGCGATTTTACCTGTTACAAGGCGTTGGAGCAACAGCTATAGTCCATATAACAACGGATATAGAGGTTGGTGTGAGTTATGGTGCAGTCATGTGTATAGAGCAGCAGGACGGGCGTATGCAGGTTCTTGCTGTGCGGACAGTCATGGCAGAAAATATGGGAAAAAGAGCGGGAAAATACCAAAAGGAGCATTGATATTTTCGGGTTATAAGAGAGACGGTACATATTATGAGAACGGGCATAGACCTGGTACATACTGTGATGTTTGCCATCATTATGCAGGGCATGTTGCAATATACATAGGAAACGGCATGGTGGCAGGTTCACAAATTCCTTATAAAATGTCATTAGACCAATGGATAGACTATTTTGGCTACGGTGGGTGGAGTACAAAATAGTCTTTTTTAAATGGAAGAAAGGAATAAAAAAAATGAAAAAAAGAATAAAAGGAGCAAAATGCTTGATATATACATTGATAATATTCCTAGCTTTAAGCAGCAGGCAAGCGTTTGCGGAAGATATAAGCTGGCAAAAGAGGAACAGGGAAATATTAGTCAATCATTCAGCGGTAGGAGACGCAATAAGGTATCTTGTAAAAACACTGACAAACCTTATGGCGTATCTTGCTAATATCTTGGAAAATCTATATAACAAGACTTTCGGCTTTATTGATGTAACGAATTATCCTGAAATAAATAATATAATAAGCATGCTTACACCCGTTCTTGTCGCACTCATTGTTTTGTGCCTTACTGTACTAGGTATAATTCTTATGGTAAATAGGGAGAAAAGACCGGTATTAAGAAACATACTACTTGGAATATTAGCCGTATCATGCAGTTCATATTTATTCATAGCTGCAAACAGTTTAACGGGATATTTTAAGGACGGTATTCTCGGAAGCGGCAGCTACAACTATCAGTCATACCGCCTCGTAAATGACAATATGATAGACCTTGTAGGAATAGACAAGGTAGGAAATACGGGCGTTCTTAATTATTCAACCGGAGCAGGTATTGTACATAACGCAGGAATTACGGATAAGACAACATTAGCAAACATTGATTTTAGTGAAACGCTGAACTGGAGCGATGAAGAAAAAGGCAGGAATCTATACGGCTGGAGTGATACCTTTAATAATAAAATTCGGTATAGGGCGGTAAATGTAGGCGATAAATTTGTATCGGCGGAAAACTACAACGGTGTACTGAAAACGACTATCGGAAATGAATTTTATTACAGGTATTCATTTGATTTCTGGTCTTTTTTTCTTCAATGTTTAGCAATGATAATTCTCTTTGCCGCTTTGTCATACAAGAATATTAGGATAGCTTACGAGCTTATCATAGCCAGAATACTAGCCTATATGCATGCAGCAGATGTTACAGGCGGCGAGCGGTTAAAGCAGATACTGTTTTTTATCCGAGATGTGTATATAACGCTGTGTATATCAATATTAAGTGTAAAGCTGTTTTCAGTCTTATCAGAGGCAATGCCGCACCTTGGAATTAACGGAATAAGCAAGGGCGTAATATCTTGCTTTATTGCCTATGTAGTAATAGACGGTCCAAATATAGCAGAGCGTATCTTCGGACTTGATGCAGGATTATCCTCATCGCTTGCAAGAACGGCAGCGGTATTCGGATTTGCAACGGGAGCAGGTAGAGCAGTTGCAAGAGGCGGACACAGGGCAGTAAATAAAGTTCTTGGAGAGAAAACAAGAGATATGTCCGTACCTCAAGACGGGAAAAGACACGGCGGACTTATCGAGAAGTTTAACGGAAAGGGCAAGCAAGAGGCAGGAAATAACTCAAATTCAGGAAGCTTTGTTACGACTGGAAAGAGTAAAAATCATACGGGCGATATCATGAACGAAACCGGATCAAGCGTTAAAAGCGATATTTATAGCAGCAAGGGCGGAAGCGGACTTAATACCGACTTTATGAATACATCAAGCTCGGGAGAAGCAAGCGGCGTGATGAATGATACAGGGGCGAGTTCGGCTGCTGCTCCAAATATCAATATACCTACCGAAAGCAGAAAATACAGTAATCCGGAGTTCAGCACTCTTGTCAGGAACTTAAAACCAGGAGAGGGAGCAAGCCCTGGCGAAAGAAAGGACTTTAACAGGCAGGTAACCAATATAGTCCGAGGCAATCACAAGGCGATAAAGCCGAGCGATAAGTCGAGAGCGGAATACAAAGATAGGAACTATCAAAAGGCTAAAAAGCTTGAAGAAGCATATAAAAAAAGGAAAAAGAAAGGCGGTAAAAATTAATGGAAACTAATGTAATAACCGACATAGAAAGTAAAACCAAAGCGACCAGGTATTTAACATTTCAAGGGCTGTTATTTTTTATATTTTATCTTATGCTTGCTTATATATTCAGAGGCTATGTGCATGGACTTCTTTTTATTCCCTACATGATTTTCAGCGGTATATGCTGCATATTTTTGCTTTTACCGTCAAGCCTAAATACGCAAAGAAGCAATGCCGCCAGTCTGACAATAATGTTTCAAGCAGACAAGGCGGTATATAGACCGCATATAGAGCCGGACTATGAATACATCGAGGCGGAGGAAGAATAATGGATATTAAATTTCTAAAAGAAAAGCTGAAATTAAGAAAGAAGAAAAAGAAGAAAAATGACAGGATTTTAAAGATATTCACGGTTATTTTTATCATGGGTTATGTTTTTTTCTTTTCCAGTAATTTATTTTTTCCTAAAATTTATAAGAATATAGAGCTTACATATCCAGGTCAGGAAATAGACCTTGACAGCTATATTTTAACGCTTGAAGCATGGGATTATTCCAAAGAGGATAATAAATTTGAAATTATCTTTGATATTGTCAATTTAACTGCAGAGAAAAAACCGAGAATAAAATATAACATAAAGGTTGATAATAAGATATTTCGCACCGGAGTGCATAAAGCAGGTGAAAATAAGTATAGCGTAAAAGCATATAAGCTGCCCGGAAAATGGACGAACGCAAGTCTTACCATAGCAGGAAAAGACCGAACTGTTATTATCAATACGAACGATAAATTTGTAAATAAGGTTGAGAAAATAAAGAAAAGAAGTAATAAAGAATATGAAATATACTCTTTAGAATCTAAAATCAGCGGCATGAAAAAATACATTCAAAAATTGAAGAAGGAAACTAAAGAATATGAAAAACAAATGCTTACTTCATATGATAATATGGGCGTTCTTCAGGCAAGGGAAAAAGAGGCTAAAACGGACAGAGAAAAGGAGAAAATCAGCGAAAGCATATCAAAGCTATCCGCTGAATATGAGCAGATTAAGGCTGAATCCGATGAAGCTATGGATATGATAAATGAGTATGAAAATAAGATAAAGAACGAAGAAAATAAGCTTAAAACTCTAAAAGGAGAGAAGCGGAAAGGGTAAAAAAATGGTAGTTATAGCTGGAAATGATATAAAAATGGGCGGACTTGTCGAGGTTATTAAACATAGGCTTAATGAGGAAATATCATATATCGAAGAAAATATGAATATCAGAAAGCAGGAAAATGATATTTTAGCAATTAAAGATGTCAGCTACATTATATATGATATAGACCAATACCTTAATGAGGCGGAAGAGCTTATTGAGGTTATAAGGCGTATTAAGAGAACCAATAAAGCAACGCCTATTCTTTTAGTACCGAGTATAAATCCGAAAAATGAACTCATAAAAATTGCCGTTACAGGCGGTATAAAGAGCTTTATCAATGCAGCTGCTTCTATGGGCGAGCAAAAAGATGAACTGGAGAAGATAATAAACGGATATTTTGAAGCTAATGTGCGAGATGAGGTTAAAGAAGCACAGGAAGAAATCAGCGAAGATAATAAAACATTAAATGCGTTTGTCGGCGAGCTTTATGATGCTAAACAGCGAGAAGAAGAAAAAGAAAATACAATCATTATCAATCAAAAAAAGAATAGTGAGATTGCAGCTATGATTGTGTCAAATGTACTGAAAGTGATTTTTTCTATAATCTCTGTAATTTTAATGGCGATAGCAATAATTACATTAGTTTATCCTACTAGCAGAACCGCTTTTATTGAAGTTATGAAAGGAATACTGGCTCAATTACATATTATGCTTTGATACGACTTTTTACAGGCTTAACGGGAGTTTTGCATGTTAAGACATTAATTATATGGCAAGGTGAAAAAACATCGCTTAAAACGAAGATTTTTACCTTGCTTTTTCTTTTTTCAATAATTTATAGAAAGGAGAGGCATGGGAACAGGTAATTTTGACACAATAATGCACGGATTGTTATTTCGCTTACTGATATACGGCGGTGCGGCAATCCTTTTAGCGTTTGTGTATAAGCGGATAAAAACACATTTTACAGGCGGAAGCGTGAGAAGCAGCGGAAGTCATAAAATCAACAGAGGAATATCAGGAAGCGGCTTAAAACAGTCAAAAACCGCAAAAGGTTTTATTTTCGGTAACAAAAGTAGAAAGCATGTGTATTTAGATAATGCAAGTGAGGGGCATATTGCTATTTTCGGAGGAAGCGGCAAAGGTAAAACATCAGCCCTTTTAATACCGTCATTAAGGGCGTGGGATTCCCCCTTTTTCACTATTGATATATCGGGAGATATTTCAAAGAATGTTCCGGAGACGAAAGAAAGAATAGTAATCTCTCCGGCAGAGCCGAGTAAGAGCGTAATATACAATGTGTTTTTCGCAGTAGACAGCGAAAAAAAATATGCAGAGAAATTAAAAAAACTTGAACAGCTTTGCAATTTAATCGTAGATATTCCTGAAAAAAGCAACGACACGCAAAGGTATTTTTTAGGAACAGCAAGGAAAATATTTCTTTCCTGCCTTATAGCTTTTTATGATATCGGCATGGATTTTACGGATATTTGCAAGACCGTGTTTTTTAATGATGTTTTAACGCTGAATAAAATGGTAAAAGCAACGGGAAATGAGCTTGCACAAGGCTATATATATCCGCTTACGCTTGAAAATGAGAAAAATATCGGCGGTTCTAAAAGCACGCTTAATGACAAGATAAAGATTTTTGCGGATAACGAGAAT
>QWCB01008567.1_pt1 | contig 14972 bp, 10 predicted proteins | sample 1972511 | NCBI WGS metagenome assembly QWCB01 (sample SAMN09866719, study PRJNA288562) | Human gut metagenome isolate term5_stool, whole genome shotgun sequencing... | isolation source: gut | host: Homo sapiens | place: USA: California
ACTCTCTAGCTGTCCGTGGCGCTGCACCTCGTAGTAAGGGTGTCCGCCATAGCTGCGCCAAGTGATCTGCTGCACGCCGCCGAGGCCGAGCAGCAAGCGGTAGTCATAACTGTCCGAGCGTCCCAGCTGTGGAGCCTCTGCGACCTGCACCTCCTTGCGCTTCGTCTCAGTCTCATGCTGAGGGACGATCCACGACGGCAAGTCGTAGAGCGACATCACCCCGCTGAGGGCGAAAAGCGTTAGCGACAGACCAAAGATCACTCCGCCGACGAGGTGCCAATGCAAAGTCTTCTGACGCTTGTAGGGACTGCGCAACCGCTTCGTCCGCCTCCACATACGGACGTAGAGACGTATCCCGAGGTATAGCCCCGTAAATGCAGCAATGACAGCCAGCGAAGCGAAGATTGAGATAACCCAGAGCCAGGCGGTGCGGTTTTGCCGTAGCCACCAGTAGTAAAACATGTGGGGAATCGTACCACACGATGCCCCAATGCGCTCCGAACGAGTGCAGAGCTGTACCGCATCGCCCGTTTGACTAGAGAGATAAAGGTAAGTTCCCTCGGGATCGTCAAAGCGGTATCGGTAAAGGGGCAGATCCTTCTTGATCCTCGGGTAAGGCGTCCACGTGTCTATGTGTCGTATCGTATCAACCGCCACAATCGGGGCAGAAGTAAAACGCGCTGCATACTGCTCGTACCAAGACTCAGGCACCGAATCCGTAGCTGTCGTGAGGAGCGAGTCCGCATGCCACAGATACCCCCCCTCGCTCGTCTCCACACGCCACACCGGCTCGCCACAATGTGTCGTAAGCGAGAGTGCTGTCAGCTCTTCGCCAGGCTGTAGCTTCGCCTGTAGCGTAGCCTCCGACGGTAGAGCCACCGAGGCCGCGAGGGTGTCTTGCAGTGGTAAGTCCTTGTCCCCTAAGCGAGGAAAGGAGCAGAAGATCATCACCCCTCCAGAGATCAACCATAAGAGGAAGAGCGGAGCACAGATGGTGCCAAGTACTTTGTGAAGCCAGCGCATAGTTATATGTAATAGGATTATAGGGTTGTCATTGTTTATAAGAGAGTTCTCCTAAGGTGTGAGGTCTCCCATAAGAAGCAACGGTGCGACCGCCAGCAAACGCAGCAGCCGCACCGTGTGGTGAGTCTCTCACGAAAGAGAGATCCGTATTAGTAGCTCAGCCACTAGTGTAGCCGTACTAGAAGTTTACTCTTTGACGACTGGCGTGATGCGGTCTAGCTCGAAGCCGTCTGCTAGCGTAGCACCCTTGGTCACCTTGCGAGTATTGATATTGTACTGGTAGATGGTCGTGGGAGCGCCCTCCACATTGGCACCAATGCTGACCGTATTGCCATTACGAACGGCTAGCTGGCCATAGTTACCATTGCTAAAGGGTATATCCTTGATGTGCTCGACCTGCTGCGTCTTGATGTTGCAGCGTAGCCAGTAGTAGATATAGCGGTTCGTCTTGCTGCTCCAGTCGGTATTGCCCTTCTCCTTGAAGTCTGGATCCTGCATATAGAGGAGCACCTCGTCATCATTGAGCGGGAAGACGGTGATGATCTTGCCACGAGGCTGTGCATAGCCGTCGAAGCTCTTGTCCGTCTCCATAGAGCCAGCGTTGACACGGAAGAGGAAGCTACGCTGCTTCGTGCTGCTCTTCTTCTTAGCATTCTCGGGGATATTGCAAGTAGCAGCAGCAAAGTAGAAGTTGCCCTTAGAGTCGAAGAAAGTCTTCTGGCAGCGGGTCTCACCAAAAGAGGTAGAGCTCAGGTGCTCACAGCGTGTATCCTTGTCGATCTTCTTGACCTGCATCGTAGTAGCGTCGATGAATGCGATGTAGATCTCATTACGCTTGGGAGGTAGTGCCATGGAGGTCTTCTTAGACTTCTCCATATAGACGTGTGGGTAGATGAGCGTGTTGTCAGCCTTGCGGTAGCCAAGCAGACCACTGGAGTTAAAGATCTCACCCTCCTCAGGCTTAGGTAGGTCAAGCTTGCCCTCAGCAGTGATGACCATCTTATTGACATCGACCTTGACCCACGACATCTCCTGCTTGTCACCTACTGAGCTGACCATGACGAGTGTGTTGTCGTCTAGCCAAGCGTGTGAGAAGCGACGGTCGAGGATCTGTGGCATAGGGAACTCCTTGATTGTCTCAATGCCTGTGTTGGAGACGCGGAACTTGCCGAAGCGTCCCTCGCGAGAGACACTGTAGTAGTAGCCCTTGTGATACACTACATAGGGAGTCAGAGGAGACGCTGAGGTTTCTGCCCCTTCGCCCTTGATGCTGAAAACACCCTTGGTCAGGTCAGCGACACGTGCGATGATGTGCGGGTCAGTGTTAGCGGTTGACTGACCTGTGGCTCCATCTATTGGCACCCATAGGTCATAGCCTACGGTCACCTCCTCCTGAGGGTTTGGGGTATCTGAGTCACACGCTGTAAACGAAAGTGTGACGAGGGTGGCCACGAGAGTCGCCACTAAGCGATAAGCTTTTGTCATAATAATCTTTGTTTGGATTGTTAGTATGAGTATGTTTTCTAGTTCAGGAATATGCGGAGCTTGCAGTAGAAGGCGCGTCCAGGCTTCTGTAGCATGTAGTTGTCATAGAGCGGACGGTCTAGCAGATTGCTGCTCTGCAGTGATATGGAGTAGCGATCGTGAGCAAAGCTCCAGGTGACCCCTGCTGAGAGGTCGTAGCTAGTCGGAATGATCGCTTTAGTGTTCTTGCGGCCGAAAGCTGCCCACGTGAGGTAGAACCAGTGGATATAGCCCAGTCCAGCGTTAAAGTGTATGGCACTTGCTTGAATGCCAAACGGCTTGCGCCAGTTAGCCCCTAGGAGTAGATTGCCATAGAGGAAGGGGTCATTGGGAATCCGATACCCGTAAGTCGGGTTGGGCTTACCGTAGATGTTGATGCGCGTGCGGTCTCGCTCGTCGGTGTAAGTGCCGTTGAGCGTGAGGTCTAGGAGGTTGGCGTAGTTGTACTTGACCTCCATCTCGCCCCCGATGACGAGTGACGAGCCGACATTGTCGTACTGACTCTCGACATCACCCATGACCACACGGTGAATGTAGTTGGAGATGTCACGATAGAAGGCTGTCGCCTCGTAGTTGAGGAAGTGCAGGTCGCCCCATTGCGCCTGACCGTAGAGCGTTAAGTTCAGATTGTAAGCCTGCTCGGGGTGGAGCTTGAAGTTAGGGTAGATGTTGGCGCCATTACCCATCAATTCGCGAGCTGTCGGCAGACGAGTGGCACGCTCGAAGGAACCTTTGATCGCTAGCTCGTTAGCGATGGTGTAGCGTAAGCCTAGACCATAGCCCATTTGGTTTTTCGTCTGCTGCGCAGGCACCTTGTCCGATCCTGTCAGCCAGTACATATCAGCCTGCTCGATGGCAACGTGGTAGAGGTAGTCCTTGACAAAGACCGTTCCACGCAGACGTCCATTGAGGAGCGTCGTGCCATACGAAAGCCCCATAATGTGCCTTCCCATACGATCTCTCGAAGCCTCAAAATTAGGATCGTAAGTGTCGTACCGCTCATTGGCTATGGCGGTCATCTGATAGTTGAAATTAAGATGCCCGCCCTTGGGGAGCGCGTAGGCGAGGTTAGCCCGTGCCGTCCAGGTAGGACGCACCGTGTGGCGGATCATACGTGTGCGGCGCATCACCTCACTGTAGTGTGTCTCTACGAAGGTACCGTCCCAGCTATACTTGCGATAGGCGGTATCTGTGATTATGATATGGTTACGAGCGAAGGAAGCATCTATCGTAGCGGATAGCCCAGGGGTAAAGAGATTGCGCTTGGCATAATGCGCCGAGAAGCTCAAGTCGTCACGATCACGCATCGCCTCGCCGATGACTAGCGTCTGGCGAAAACCGGTCTGTATCTCACTCACGCTCTTTGTATAGCCCACTCCAAGCAGGGCGGCGTCTGCCCAAGGTTTTTTGGTCACGCCCAGTTGTAGTCGCCCCAAGAGCGACTTGTAGCCATCGTGAAAGCGTCGGAAGTCTCGCCGCTCGTACTCTTGCGTCTCAGCATTCCACACCTCCACACCACGCATGATGTAGTCATTTTTGGAGTACTGGTAGCGTAGCGTAGGACGTACCGTAAAACCACTCCGCTGCTCCCTATACTGCCCCGTTAGGTCTAGCGCAAAGGTGTGAAAGGAGCCTCCTCGCAGCGAACAGTCCAGATAGCTCTCCCCGCGGCTGTTAGTCACGATGTTGACCGCTCCGCCGAGGGCATCCATACCCAGCTCAGGGGGCACGACCCCCTTGTAGATTTCGACACGATCGATGAGGTTCACCGGCAGCGTAGCGAGCGAAGCCCCCTCGCCCATCGAGGAGAGCGGCACACCATTGATAAAGTAGCGGACAGCATGCCCCGACATACCATTGATCGAAAGCTCATTGCTCGATCCTACCCCACCAGACTCTCTGAGCCGTACACCCGAACTCTGAGCGACCAACTCGTTGAGACTACCCATCGAGGCGATCAGAGGCTTGACATCTAGGCTGATAGCCGAGAGCGCCTGCTGCTGCATGATACGTCTATGAGTAGGTGCTACGACAATCACCTCGCCGAGGCTCTTGTAGTCTATCGTGTCACGACGATGACTGAGCGTATCCCGCTGCGCAGTGAGCGGGAGTACACAGCTAGCTAGTAGCAGGAATAGGTAAAAGTAACTACGTCTCATCGGCTTACTGAGCTATGGAGTCAGACTGGTGTAACTTTTCGCCCGTCTCCTCATAGATCGCTTTCTTGTCCATAATAGAGAGACGATGATGTGTCATGAAGAAGTCGACCTTCTTCACGATCATCTCCTGCACCTCAGGGAGCTCTCCCAGACCACGCACCACGCTCTCGACCTGATAGCCGAGAGCCTCTAGACGGGGTTGCCACTCTTGGAGCATATCCTCCTTGGCATGTTCACCTGCCACGATCATCAGTGGCTGTAGAGAGACTCGCTTAAGGCCTGTAGCACGCAGACGCTCTAGAGCCTCCTCGTAGTATGGGTAGCCCTCCACACAGCCCACGATCACCTGATCATAGCCGTGGTTCTGCACGTAGTGATCCAGCATAGCATACTGAGCTGTAGCACTATCGTAGGTGCCGTGCCCTACCCAGAGGTAAGCCACCCCAGGATCCAGGTGAGCCGTCATGATAGAAACCAAGTCCTTGTAGTCGCTTTCGTAGAAGAGTAAAGGGGTCACCAGCCGGATCTTCTTAAAGAGTTGCTGCAAGTGAGCCACCTCGTAGGAGAGCGACTCCATCTCTACGCCATCGACGATCGTCGTCGAGACCACCAGCAGATGAGTAAAGCCCTCTTGCGCTAACTCCTTAAGTGCTTCGCCAGGCGTGGGGATCTCTATACCCCGCGCTGCTAGACGCTTGCGCACGATACGAGAGCTATAGGCTTGACGAACAGCTAGATTGGGATAGGCGGCAGCTATGCGCTCATTGATAGCATCGAGGGTCACCCGACGGGTGTCGTCGTGCGTTGTGCCAAAGTGAACTACGAGGATAGCCCCTTTGTCATTCGGTCCCATAGCCGCAAAGAGCGAGTCAGTCTCAAAGATCTTATTGCCCGCTTGTAGCGACAGCCCGCTTAGTAGTGCAGTCATATATAATAGGAGTATACGGAGGTATCGTTGCGTCATACGGTTGTTGTTTTTATCCGCTAGGTCAAATCCAATCTAGAAGCCCATCAGCATAACTTGAGACATAGCACAGCCGTAGCCCCACGCCCACAAGCGCAGTGCCTCCTGAGAGATATGCATCTGATCGATTGACATAGCATTAAGGTACACTTGCCACCGAGCGTACACAGTTATATACTAAGTTACGAGTAGTGGCAGGTCTCCTGACTTACCCCAGCCTAACACCGCCTTCCCACCTGACCTCCGTCAGACAGTGGCTTGTATTCATCTGGTTAGAGCCAGGCTCTAGTAGCACTAGTAGTCCTAGTGGCTCTAAGGCCTCTAGCTAACGGCCAATAGCTACAGCAGTTGGGCTAAGAGCTCCTCGGTAAGGGCTAGATGCGTATAGGTGGCGTAGCAGCGACCTGTATGCCATAGTGCAGTCGCCACGGGGTCGCCCCACGCATTGTATTGCTGCGCTACCGAGGGGAGCGGATCAAGGATGCGAGAGTAATGAAACTCGTGTCCACGCACCGCCACGCCTGCTATCTCGAGCTGTCGGTAGCCAAGAGCTAGCCCGCGCTGCTGCATCGTAGCGGTCTGCTGTAGCGCCCCCACGAGCGGATAGGTGGTGCCTTTCTCGTCGATGATCGCTTCGCAGAGGAGGAGCATACCTCCGCCCTCGGCAAGCATGGCACCGCCCTCACGGATGTAGTCACGGAGACTGTCCAGCATCGACTTATTGGCTGATAATTGCTCCAAGTGTAGCTCGGGGTAGCCACCCGGCAGATAGACAAAGTCACTCGGCGGTAGAGCTCTGTCAGAGAGTGGACTGAAGTAAGTTATCTCGCCCCACTGCTCTAGCTGGCGCACATTCTCTTGATAGAGAAAGGTGAAAGCGTCGTCACGAGCCACCGCTATGCGACGAGGAGCTGACGAAGAGTGCTTTTGCAGAGTGGGGGCTTCGTAAGACTGCTCCTTTCGCTCTGAGGAGATGGCTAGGAGTCGGTCAATGTCTAGATGTTGCTCTAGGAGGTCGGCCACCTGATCGGCATAGCGATCTATCTGCGCCAAGTCGTCAACGTCCAGCCCTAAGTAGCGACTGGGGATGGCGATGTCGTCAACACGAGGCAACGCCCCCAGCACTGGCACGCCCGCATCTGCGGCAGCCTGCGTGAGATAGGTCAAGTGACGCTCCGAGGAGACTTTGTTGAAGATGACTCCCGCTATCTTAACCCTTGGGTCAAAGTGCTGCAATCCGTAGAGCAGCGGAGCCACCGTGTAAGCCATCGAGCGCGGTGTCACGACGAGCACGACCGGTAGGTCTAGGAGTCGAGCAATGTCCGCCGCGGAACCTTTATCCCGATCGTAACCATCGAAGAGCCCCATCACGCCCTCCACGATGACTGCCTGAGCATCCTGACTATAGTAGTGGTAGAGAGCCTGCACCCGCTCGGCTCCGTACATAAAGAGGTCCAGATTGACCGCCGGGCGACCCGTTGCCACGCTGTGTAGCTTAGGATCTACGTAGTCAGGGCCGCACTTGAAGGCTTGAGTGGCCAGACCACGGCGTGTGTAAGCACGAAGAAGGCCCATGGTGAGCGTGCTTTTGCCACTCTCAGAGAGGGGCGCTGCGATGAGGAGGGAGGGAAGAGATGTCATAAGTGATTGACTAAAGTTGTGAGTCAGGGATAAGAAGTACCTCGAGCTGTGCTGAGGGAACGAGGGGTTTGCAGACTTGATAGCAATGATCGACAATGCTCTGGTAGAGCGGATGTGTGCCATCGGGGAAGATCTGCCATAGTTCGCGGGCTAGGGTCATCTCGCTGATCTGCTGCTCTTGCTCAGCGGTTGCACCACTAGCAGAGGCAAGGGCGGTGATGAAGGCTTTGTCCATCACCACCTTCTTGCTATGTGTGTCTAGTTCGCCAGCCGCCAGCTTGACCGCCTTGCCGATCATGATGCCTAGGGTGATCTGCGGGAAGCCCAGTTCATTGGCGAGGCTGAGCGTCTCCCCGATAAAGTTGCCATACTGAACGAAAGCATTGGCGGGCAGGTCGGGAAAGCGCCCCTTGAGGTACCGTTCGCTACGTCCGCCAGAGTTGAGTACGAGATGCTTGCCGTAGACCGACTTGCTCACCTCCAGCTCACGACGTATCGACTCAACAAAGGCTTCGCTCGAATAGGGACGCACGACCCCTGTGGTGCCAAGAATAGAGATGCCGTCTAGGATGCCTAGCCGTGGATTGAAGGTGCTCTGAGCGAGCTTACGTCCCTTGGGAACGGAGATGGTTAGGTCGATGCCTACTTGGGAGAGGTCGACCAAAGAGCCGAGTGCTTGACGCATCATCTGACGCGGTACAGGGTTGACGGCAGGCTCTCCGATGTCTAGTCCGATGCCAGGGAGCGTGACGCGCCCTACCCCTTCGCCCTGGAGGAAGGCAACCCCGCTGTGTGCTTGCGTAAGTGACAAGTCAGCAACGATCTCTGCGCCATCGGTTACGTCGGGATCGCTGCCAGCATCCTTGATAGCGACTGCTCGAGCACCTTGCTCTGTTAGCTCGGTTTGCTGGATCGGAAAGGGGATTCGCTCGCCCTGAGGGAGGGTCACGGTCACCTCGCTGTAAGACTCCTCGTTGAGTAGTGTGAGCAGAGCAGCTGTGGCAGCAGCCGTGGCAGTGGTGCCAGTCGTTAAGCCGATGCGCTGAGGAAAGAAGTCGCTCCCCAGTAGTCTCTCTATGGAGCGGCGAAGTCCTACGGGACCCTCGACGGTAACTGTGGCAGGATAAGGGATCTGTGGTCTTCGGATGACCAGCACGGTGATGCCGAGTGCGAGTGCTTCCTTCACTTTTGCTGCAAAGCCACTCGTGTCGCCACTCTCCTTGAGCAGGATCATGTCTGGTTGGAGTGTGGCAAAGATTTCTCGGTCACACTGCTCCTTATCATAGTAGACCACCCGCTCTGGCGGGAAGTCGCTCTGGCGTAGTCGCTCCTCGGTCTCTGCGATCGGCATCACCCGCAGATAGGTCTCATGCTGGGTCCAGTAGGCTCTCAGTCGCTCGATCGAGTTAACACCTGTCAGGGCTAGTAGTCGCTGGGGCTGGTGCTTGAGAAGATACGTCAGCGCAGCGTCAAAGGAGTCTAGCGCTACAACCGAGGCGGGCAGGACGGGAAAGGTACGCTCGTACCGGATCACAGGGAGCTGCAGGCGAGCAACGCAATCAGCCACGCTCTGGTGCACGCCCATAGCGAAGGGGTGCGCCGCATCTACGACGAGGGCGATCTCCCGCTCCGTGCAGAAGTGCGCCATCTCCTCACCATTCATACCGCCCTCTAGACGTATCCCGTGGTGCATCGAGAGCTCTTGCGAAGCTCCTCGTGTGGAGTAGTAAAAAGGCTTGCCCGCCTCCTCACATACTTCGAGCGCTTTGCGCCCCTCTGTGGTTCCTCCGATGATTAGGATCATACCTTTGAGGCGTGGATAGAGAAGTGAAGTGTCTCGGGGTCGAAGTCGATTCCCTTTGCTGCGAAGTAGCTAGGCAAAGTTCCGTCACTGGCAAGTGCCCTCGGCGGACCCATATGTAGCACGTGATTATCATCGAGGAGCCACACCTGATCGGCTATCTGGAGAGCCAGCTCTAGGTCGTGCGTGGAGAGGAAGATCGTCTTGTGCGTCTCACGAGACAAGCGAAGGAGGAGCTGAAGCATCTCCACCTTCGAGGGGAAGTCTAGGAAGGCGGTCGGTTCGTCTAGTAGTATGATGGGTGTCTCCTGAGCTAGTGCCTTGGCGATCATCACCTTCTGACGCTCTCCGTCACTGAGCGAGTCGATCATTCGCTTGGCTAGAGGTTGTATGCCGACCAGCTCTATCGCTTCGTTGACCGCCTGACGGTTGCTCTCATCCATCTGCCCCCAGAATCCCGTGTAGAGGCTCCGTCCTAAGGCGATCATCTCGTAGGCTGTCGTATTGCTCATGATGAGTCGCTCCGTTAGCACGACGCTGATACGTCGCGCCAGCTCTTTGGCGGTATACTGCTGTATCTCCTTGCCTTCGACTAGTAGCGCACCACCGAGCTTCGGCTGAAAGGCTGCGATCGTCCTGAGCAGCGTCGACTTGCCCACACCATTTGACCCGATGAGGCAAGTGAGCTGTCCTGACCAGATAGTAGCATTGAGCTCACTCGCTACGACGCGCGTGCGCTTCATCTGGTGATACCCTATCGATAGGTCACAAAGTTCTATCGTTGCGTGGCTAGTCATACGATTACAGTTCCTCTCTACGTCGTTTGTCAAATAGTACCCAGATCACGATCGGAGCACCGATGAGTGCCGTCACTGAGTTGATCGGTAGCGCACCCTCCATGCCCGGCATACGAGCGATTAGATTGCAGCAGAGTGCTAGGAGTGCGCCCACGAGTGTCACCGCAGGCATCAGAGTCAGATGATTGGAGGAGGCAAAGATAGTGCGACAGAGATGCGGCACCGCCAGTCCTATGAAGACGATCGGACCGCAGTAAGCGGTCACGATAGCGGTCAGCAGACAAGCCGAGAAGATGACTAGATGGCGTGCCCGCCCGTAGTTCAGCCCGAGGCTGCGAGCGTAGTTCTCCCCGAGGAGCATAAAGTTAAGCACCTTGATCAGCAAGAATGAGAGCGGTATCAGCACCAGCATGATGATGACAAAAGTAGTCACCTGATCGCCACTCACCTTGGCAAAGCTTCCCAAGCCCCAGATGACGTAGCTCCGCACATCCTCATCGTTGCTAAAGAACTTCAGCACGCCGATGATCGCATTCGCTATGTAGCCGATCATCACACCCATGATCAGTAGCACCACATTGCCATGCTGCCACCGAGACCGCCATCTCCCCCACGAAGCCCATCCGCACAAGCGCTTTCTGGCTAATGCTCCCCGAGAGCAGAATAAAGGTCGCTACGCCTAGGCTAGCTCCCGAACTAATACCTAGCTCCGAGGGACCCGCCAGCGGATTGCGAAAGACCGTCTGCATCTGTAGACCACTGATCGAGAGCCCCGCACCCGCGACCAGCGCCGTAATCGTCTGCGGGTAGCGACTCTTCCAGATGATGTTCCGCCAGATCTCACTTCCCTCACCGTCACGTCCGAAGAGTATGCGCACCACCTCATCGAAGGGAATAGCGATCGTCCCCAGCGATAAGTTGAGGACAAAAAGCACCAGTATAAGGAGTCCTATAACTGTAAAGGCTATAACAGGACGTCGCATAGCTTCTCCGTGCCTTACTGGGTTAATATGGAGTAGAAGACAGGCTCATGATCCGGAAGCAACTGTGGGTGAAAGGCGTGGATCAAGTCCGCCAAGACCACCTCAGGCTCCACGGGCGACAGCTCGTAGAAAGGTCTCTCTCTCAGATTGCAGTACAGCACCTGCTTGTCCCGATAAGCCTTGAAGTCCCGATAGCGTGCATCCGTCTTGCCCAGCACATCATAAGAGAAGGCACCATCGTAGCTATTTGCAATGCGCCAATAGTCCGCATCGGCCGCCTTAGCATAGACCGTCTCAAAGTCAACGTAGAAGCCTCCCGACTCCTTATCGTCTGCCATAAAGTAGTCAGCGCCCGCATCCTCAAAAAGGTGAGCTAAGTAGCTCGCACCACCTACCACATACCAGTTGCCGCCGTGCAGTTCGCCACTAAGCACCTTCGGGCGGATCAAGTCATCCGTGATCAATGCTTGTAGCTCATGGTAGCGCTCCTCAATGGTGCTGAAAAGCGTCTCCGCACGCTCCTCCATACCGAGCAGTAGTGCCGTAAACTTAATCCACTCAGCCTGCCCTAGTGGCGAAGTCTCCTTGTAGCCTAGGAAGGTAATCAGCGGTATGTCCAGCTGCTTGATCACATCATAACCACCCCGCTTGAAGGGGCTCACTAATATAATGTCTGGGTGCAGTGTCATGATCAACTCGCTGTCGAAGTTGCCCTCGATACCAATACGCTTAGCCGCACCGGAAGCCAGTCGTGACTGCATCTCCTCGTTGAAGAGGAAGCGCGTACTCGGCATGCCCACGACACGGTCTACCGCATCAAGCTTGATAAAGTTAGAGAGCTGTAGCGTCGTCATCACGATGACCCGACGCACTGGAGTCTCTATCATGGTAAAGCCCTCAGGCACCTCAGCAGCTAGCTCCTGCGCTTGTTCGCGAGGCACTAATGCGTAGCGATACACCTCGCTACTGTCATGTGTCGGGTCTGAGATGGTGACCAGCGTCACCGCACCGGCATGCTCTATCTGTAGCCCCTCGGCATAGCGTATCATGGAGGTGGTGTCACTCTCAGCACTCCTCGTAGAGCCCTCGTCTGAGTGCCCCTTGCCACACGAGACCAGCAGCAGGGAGAGAACCCAGCAGCTCAGCAAATATCTTACACAGCGTAATGTATCCATCTTCTTATCGATCTGTTGCACTGCAAAGATACAGAAACGATTCGTCTCAGGGCCTTACTCCCCACCCCAACCTTGAAGATTCGCTAGATCCCGCTAACCTCAGCGATGTTTGTGAAACTCCTCTCGCAGGAATGTGCGAGTCTTTAAAAAGATCGGCTATCAAACACCTTATAAAGTTTTTTGCCTACATTTGTGAGTGCCTTGCACTAGACCTTGCACTAGACCCTGAAATATGCGCCTGCAAGTCACATACGAGAAACAGATCAATACAGTATCATCTATGAGAACTCTTTCAGTCATTCTATCCACACTCCTACTAGTCGTAGGACTCGCATCATGCCGCGGGGACAAGCCTACCCCCGTAGTCACCGAGGCTACCAGCTTGACACTATCCCCTACGGCTATCACGCTGCAGGTCGGGAAGACCCAGCAGCTCACAGTCACCGTTCAGCCAGCTGGCCAGATCTTTACCGCGACCTTCACCAGTGACAAGCCTGAAGTAGCTACCGTCGACGCTAAAGGGCTCATCACCGCGGTCGCTGAGGGCACGGCTCACATCACCGCTCAGGTAGGCAAGCTCACACAGCAGTGCGTCGTCACTGTATCTAACACGGCTCCCGCAGTGAAGCTAGAAGTCGAGACCACGGCCCTATCTATCAAAAGGGGTGGCAATGCTCGGATCAATTATACAGTCACACCTGCCGACACACCCGTCACCTTCACAAGTGACAAGACCGACATAGCAACTGTCGATGCGCAGGGCCTCGTCACGGGCGTTGCGGCTGGTAGTGCGACGATTGCTGTCTCTGCTGCTGGTCAGTCTGCCAGTGTCGCCGTCACGGTGACTGAAGATCAGGGAGGTGGCGCCACCGATCAGACTGAGCTTCCTCTGCTCAAGTTTGCCATAGAGCAAGACGCTCAGGGAGTCCCCGTCGATGCCGATGTCCTCAAGCATGAGCAGGCTGTGGGTCGCACGCTGAAGCCTGTCACCATCGGTAAGGGTCCCGATGGTGGCGATCTTACTTTTCCAGGATTTGTCAATACCGCTCTGACCATCACTGGCGCCGTTTATGGGCTCAGCATTCAGTCTGGTGAAAAGGTGATCATAGCTTTCAGCAAGGAGAGCCTAGCCGCGTGTCCTAGGACACAAGCTATGCTTGCAGACTATGGCTTTGATCATCTAGAGCAGAGCAAGTTCCAAAATGGTACTCCCTGTAAGATTGGGACCAAGAGTGACAACTCCAGTATCCAAGTAACGATCTATGACGAACCAAATAGTGAGCTACAGTCTACCCTCATCATCGAGTTCCTCGAGAAGAGAGAGCTACCCACAGCGCATCCTATCCTCCCGAATGCTAAGGACTTCCCCGACTATGCGACATTCGCAACAGGTGATGTCGCCAAGATCAAGGAGTTTGAGAGCACCCTCGGCTTCCGCAACTTTGACGCCGAAAAGTCCAATGAAGACGCCAAGAACTTGCTCTTCGAGACGAAGCAGGAGTCTATCCCTGAGTCAAACTTCCAGCTAGTCTACTATGTATCTAGTGCTAAGACCAAGTTTATCAACAGCATTGTCAACGTCATCAAGGGCCCGGAAGACTTCGCTGATCCCAAGCTCAAGGAGTGGTTTACGACGAATGGCTACGGCAATAAGTTTGAGACTCATGCCGACAAGGGCTATGCGTACGGTTGGGATGCCTCAAGCAAGATCTTCTGTCAAATCTTCATCAAAGAAGGAGTCACATTCATCCAGATCTTTGAGAAGCAGCAATCGCAGTCAGCTAGCCAGATGCGTCGTCTAGCCTTCGAGCAGTACAAGACGACGTCAGCTCAGCCCCAGAGAGCCCGGTACTACAAGCTCCTGCGCAGTCGCTAAGCGACAGCAGTATATGACCCTATCAGATGATGCAATAGCGATGTAAGAGCTACACATCTGACAAGCGTTTCAAATCTCCACTGAGGAAATCCCCAAACTCCTCGGTGGAGATTTTTTATTCTCCACTGAGGTATTAGAAAATTCCTCGGACTTATCATTTGATTCCTCCGAAGTTTCATTTGATTCCTCCGAAGAATTTTTCCTCGCCTACGTGGAAAATAAAAAATAGCTCCGTGGGAATTTCGCAATTCCTACGGAGGAAAGCGGCGGCGGTCGGATGTTGGTTAGAGTTCTCAGCGTGAATCAGAGCTGTCGGAGCCATCGGGATGATCGGAACTCGGATCTCTCATTTCTAATCTCTAACTTCTAACTTCTAATTTCGTATCTTTGTGGCGTAATGCACTATAAGAGACTACAGTCGAAGGTATGAACTATGGATATGTCAAGGTAGCGGCCGCTGTGCCCTATGTCAGAGTGGCTGACTGCTACTACAATACGAGCCGCATCAAGGAGATGATCTTTCAGGCGGAGGAGCTAGGAGTAGAGATACTTACGACTCCTGAGCTATCTATCACGGGGTATACCTGTGGGGATCTCTTTCATCAGTCGTTCCTATTGGAACAGGCTCAGAAGGCGCTATGCCAGCTAGTCGAGGAGACGGCCGAGACTGACGTGATGGTCATCGTCGGTATGCCAGTCAAAGTGGAGGAGAAACTCTTTAATGGGGCGGTCGCCTTCCAGCATGGTAAGATTCTAGGAGCGATCCCTAAGACTTATCTGCCGAACTACCGAGAGTTTCAGGAGAAGCGCTGGTTCTCGCCCAGTGATTCGCTACAATATAAAACGGTGCAGATGGGCCCCCACACGGTGCCTATCGGGCGCAACATCATCTTCAAGTGTGGACAGGTGGGCATCGGTATCGAGATCTGCGAGGATATGTGGACGCCCTTTACGCCTGGCACACGCCTCAGCCTCTATGGAGCGCATATCATCTTCAACCTCTCTGCGAGCAATGAGAATGCGGGCAAG
>QWCB01005111.1_pt1 | contig 14948 bp, 11 predicted proteins | sample 1972511 | NCBI WGS metagenome assembly QWCB01 (sample SAMN09866719, study PRJNA288562) | Human gut metagenome isolate term5_stool, whole genome shotgun sequencing... | isolation source: gut | host: Homo sapiens | place: USA: California
CGTATGTGTGAACAGTAACAAATTCGGAATTTCATCGCACTAGGCAGAGGTTAAATCTTGTGTTATACTAAGACGATAGAGATTTACAAATAATAAAAGAAGGGCATGATAGAAGGGATCCCAACCGATCCATACGATTGAAACGATTTTAGAATTAAAATCCAGAGTCCAGCCCTGAAAGGAGCATCAAGATGGCAGGTTTTCACGATATTATTGGACATGAGAAGATAAAAGAGCACCTTCAGAAGGCGATCGGGTATCAGAGAGTTTCACATGCTTACATATTGTCGGGCGAGGAAGGAATGGGACGCAAGACGATCGCGAAGGCATTTGCCATGACGCTTTTGTGCGAGAAACATGGGACGGAGCCGTGCATGGAATGCCATTCCTGTAAGCAGTTTTTGTCGGGCAATCATCCGGATGTGATCTGGGTGACACATGAGAAACCGGCGAGCATTGGTGTCGATGATGTCCGGATTCAGATCAATGATACGGTTTCGATCCGCCCGTACAGCAGTCCATATAAGATATATCTGGTCGATGAGGCGGAGAAAATGACGGTGCAGGCGCAGAACGCGATCCTGAAGACGATCGAGGAACCGCCGTCATATGCAGTTTTCTTGCTGCTGACGGAGAATGCGGAGACATTACTTCCGACGATCAATTCCAGATGTGTAATGTTAAAGCTGCGTAATATCAAAGATACACTGATCAAAAAGTATCTGATGGAGAATCTGGAGATACCGGATTACAAAGCAGATATGTGTACCGCATTTGCCCAGGGAAATGTGGGACGCGCGATCATGCTGGCGAATTCGGAGCATTTTAATGAGATCAGAGAGGAAGCGGTACAGCTCCTGAAGCATATCCATGATATGGAACTGAGTGAGATTGTTGCTGCGGTTAAGAATATATCCGTATATAAATTAGAGATCACAGACTACCTGGACATTATCATGATCTGGTACAGGGATGTCTTATTATATAAAGCAACAAAAGAGATTGACAAGGTCGTATTCAAAGACCAGTTACAGAGTATAAAAGAACAGGCGAGAAAGAGCTCTTATGAAGGAATCGAACTGATCCTGGAGAGCCTTGAGAAAGCGAAAGCCAGACTGAAAGCGAATGTTAACTTCGATCTGGTTATGGAGCTTTTGTTCCTGACCATAAAGGAGAACTAATCATATGACGAAGGTAATAGGCGTTAGATTCAGAACTGCCGGGAAAATATATTTCTTTTCACCGGGAAAACTTGAGATCAAGACCGGTGATAAGGTAATCGTTGAGACTGCAAGAGGTGTGGAATTTGGTTCTGTAGTAACCGGATCGAAAGAAGTGGAAGATGACAAGATCACACAGCCACTCAAATCCGTGATCCGTCTTGCGACAGAGGACGATAAGAAAAAAGAAGAGAAGAATAAAGAAAAAGAAAAAGAAGCATTCAAGATTTGTTTAGACAAGATCCACAAACACGGCCTTGAGATGAAACTGATCGATGCGGAATATACATTTGATAATAATAAAGTGCTGTTTTACTTTACGGCAGACGGACGAATTGATTTCCGTGAGCTTGTAAAGGATCTGGCGAGTGTGTTCCGTACCAGAATCGAGTTAAGACAGATCGGAGTGCGTGATGAGACGAAGATCCGCGGCGGGATCGGTATCTGTGGAAGACCACTTTGCTGCCACACGTATTTATCTGAGTTCGCACCGGTATCGATCAAGATGGCGAAAGAACAGAATCTTTCACTGAACCCGACAAAGATATCCGGAGTTTGCGGAAGACTGATGTGCTGTCTGACGAATGAAGAAGAGACATATGAAGAACTGAACAGTCATCTTCCGGCGAACGGAGATCATGTGACGACACCGGAAGGATTAAGAGGAGATGTACAGTCAGTTAACGTGCTCCGCCAGCTGGTTAAGGTTGTTGTGACGCTGGATAATGACGAGAAAGAGATCCGTGAATATCCGGCAGCAGAACTGAAGTTCAAACCAAGACGTAAGAAGAAAGACGTAAGACTTTCGAAAGAAGAGATGAAGGAACTGAAGGCGTTAGAAGAAAAGAACGGAGCGTCAAAATTAGATGATAACTAAATTACTTCCGAATGAAAGACTGGATGATCTGCAGATCAAAGGATATGAGATCATTCAAAGTCCGGGCCGTTTCTGTTTTGGAATGGATGCAGTGCTTTTGTCAGCATTTGCCAGAGTAAAGAAGAATGAAAAAGCACTGGATCTCGGAACGGGAACAGGAATTCTTCCGATACTTCTGGAGGCAAAATATCCGGGACTGCATTATACGGGACTGGAGATCCAGGAAGAGAGTGCAGATATGGCAAGGCGCAGTGTCAGTTATAACGGGCTGGAAGAACGGATCGACATTGTAACGGGAGATATCAAGGAGGCAGCATCCATATTCGGAGCCGCCTCTTTTGGGGTTATTACAACCAATCCCCCGTATATGATCGGAGACCACGGACTGAAGAATCAGAATGAAGCATTGTATATTGCAAGACATGAGGCACTTTGTACACTGGATGATATCTTAAGAGAGAGTGCGAAGATACTGAAAGTCAAAGGAAGATTCTATATGGTCCACAGACCGTTCAGGCTTCCGGAGATCATGACAAAGATGTGTGCGTATGGAATTGAGCCGAAGCGTATGCGGCTGGTATATCCGTATATAGATAAAGAACCGAATATGGTTCTGATCGAGGGAATGAAGGGCGGAAATCCGAGGATGCAGGTAGAACCGCCGTTGGTTGTATATCAGAAAGATGGAAGTTATACGGAGGAACTGCTTGCACTCTACAGAATGAGTCCGTCGTAAGTAAGGAAAATATCACGGCGCAAAAGCCATGGCAGCAGATGGAACGGGCAGATAGGTACAGAGCAGGTACCAAACATAAGATGGAGGAGTATGAGATGGCAGGAACATTGTACTTATGTGCAACACCGATAGGGAATCTGGAAGATATGACATTCCGGGCGGTGAGGATATTAAAAGAAGTGGATCTGATCGCAGCAGAAGATACCAGAAACAGTATCAAGCTTCTGAATCATTTTGAGATTAAGACACCGATGACCAGCTATCATGAATATAATAAGATAGAAAAAGGACACAAACTTGTAGAACGTCTGCAAGGCGGTGAGAACATTGCAGTGATCACGGATGCCGGGATGCCAGGAATCTCTGATCCGGGCGAAGAACTGGTGAAGATGTGTCAGGAAGCAGGGATCACGGTTACAGCTGTTCCGGGAGCCTGTGCATGTGTCACGGCGCTTACGATATCCGGACTTGGAACGAGAAGGTTCGCATTTGAGGCATTTCTTCCAACGGATAAGAAAGAAAGACAGGCCGTTCTGGAGGAACTGAAAGATGAGACGAGAACTATGGTCATCTATGAAGCACCGCACAGACTGGTCCGTACATTGAAGACGCTTCAGGAGACTCTCGGTAACAGACGTATCAGCATCTGCAGAGAACTTACGAAGAAGCACGAGACCGTATTTGCCACAACGATCGAAGATGCGCTGGCATATTATGATGTACAGGAGCCGAAGGGTGAATGTGTCATAGTGATCGAAGGAAAGAGCAGAGAAGAGATCCGCAATGAGGAAAAAGCCAGATGGGAAGAGATGAGTATCGAAGAACATATGGAACTTTATCTCGGACAGGGAATGGACAAAAAATCTGCGATGAAACAGGTGGCAAAAGACAGAGGTGTAGGAAAAAGAGATATTTACCAGGCACTTTTATAGGCTGTTCGTCAACTTGTATAGAAAAAGAGAAAAAGATTGTTCAACTTGGGCATTACCCGGGTTGAACTTTTTTTATATACTTTTATCAGAACGAAACAGATAACGACTGGAATAAAAATGATTATAAATCAGGAGGAATTATAGCAATGGCAAGTTTATCATTGAAACACATTAACAAAACATATCCAAATGGATTTGAAGCAGTGAAAGACTTCAACCTTGAGATTGAAGATAAAGAATTCATCATCTTCGTAGGACCTTCAGGATGTGGTAAATCTACAACACTTCGTATGATCGCCGGTCTGGAAGATATCACTTCCGGAGAATTAAAGATCGGAGACAGGGTGGTAAATGACGTAGAGCCAAAAGACAGAGATATCGCAATGGTATTCCAGAACTATGCTCTGTACCCACATATGACAGTATACGATAACATGGCATTTGGTCTGAAATTAAGAAAAGTACCAAAAGACCAGATTGACAAAATGGTTCGTGAAGCAGCTAAGATCCTTGATCTGGAACCACTGCTTGACCGTAAACCAAAGGCTCTTTCAGGTGGACAGAGACAGCGTGTTGCAATGGGACGTGCGATCGTTCGTAATCCTAAGGTATTCCTTATGGACGAGCCTCTTTCAAACCTGGATGCAAAACTTCGTGGACAGATGCGTATCGAGATCTCTAAATTACATCAGAGATTAGGTACAACTATCATCTACGTAACACATGACCAGACAGAAGCTATGACACTGGGAACCAGAATCGTAGTTATGAACGCAGGTATCGTTCAGCAGGTAGATACACCACAGACTCTGTACGATCATCCATGCAACCAGTTCGTAGCCGGATTCATCGGATCACCACAGATGAACTTTGTTGACGCTACATGTAAAGTTGTCGGAGATAAAGTATACTTAGTAGCAGGACCTTCAGAGATCGAACTTCCACCGGCAAAAGCTAAGAAGCTGATCGAAGGTGGATATGCAGGAAAGACAGTTGTTCTCGGAATCCGTCCGGAAGATGTACATGATGAGCAGATGTTCATCGAAACTTCTCCTAATACAGTGATCGAAGCTAAGATCCGTGTATATGAGATGCTTGGTGCAGAAGTATTCTTATACTTTGACTATGAAGGATCAAGCATGACAGCAAGAGTTGATCCTAGAACAACAGCAAGAACAGGTGACCATGTGAAATTTGCTCTGGATGCTGAGAAGATTCACGTATTTGATAAAGAGACACAGGTTACAATCACTAACTAGTCTGTAATTACAGATAGGAATAAAGACCGCGGTAATCGTGGGGAACAGATGAATATAAGAGGGGCCGGGCGTGAGACAGCGTCCGGTCTTTTGCATTTTTTATGCAGACAATAAAATTTTACTTTGTTAAAGCGTTATTATCTGTTATAATGTATTCGTAATGCAGTTCGTTAGCGTGTTAAAATGTATACAAGTATGCAAGAGGACACAAAGAACAGTATTGCGGACAGGAAATGGAGGACAATGAGTGTTATCAAATCAGATATTACACAAAACAGCGCAGGATATCAGGGAGATCACCGGATTTGACTGTGCAATATGGGATATGCAGGGACTTTGTCTTGTAAGGACGAATGAGAATCTGACAGAGTATGAGCTTCAGATTCAGGATTTCCGTGATGATGAAGAAGAGCCGGATGAGATGATCCTGGATGAGATGGGAATGTTCCGCATCTATGAGGACAGTGATCCGACTTATATACTGATGCTGAAGGGAAATGCAGATGGTATGGAACTGGCGGGGCGCATGGGAGCAAGCCAGCTTAGGAATCTTCTTTATGCATACAAAGAACGGATGGATAAGAACCGGTTCATTCAGAATCTGCTTCTGGATAACCTGCTTCTGGTCGATATCTATAATCAGGCAAAGAAGATGAAGATTCCGGCAGAAATTAAGAGGGTTGTATTTGTAATCGAACCGAAGAATGAAGGAGACATTCTGGTACAGGAAACACTGAAAGGTCTGTATGCGACGGGAACGAAGGATTTCGTAACTGCAATTGATGAAAAACATATCATTCTGGTAAAATCACTGCAGTCGACCGATGACTATCCGCAGGTAGAACAGATCGCCAAAGAGCTGGTCACAACACTGAACATGGAAGCTATGGTAAGTGTAAGAGCAGCATATGGAACAATTGTAGAGGAGTTAAAGGATGTATCCAGATCATATAAGGAAGCAGATATGGCACTGGAGGTTGGAAGAGTATTCTATGTAGAGAAGAAAATTCTTGCATACAATGAACTCGGGATCGGGCGTCTGATCCATCAGCTTCCGGCATCACTCTGTGAGATGTTCCTGAATGAAGTGTTCGAAGATGGCAAAGCAGACATTTTCGAAGAAGAAGAACTGACGACTGTTTATACATTTTTTGATAATAATCTGAATATATCACAGTTTTATCCTTCGGGATATAGTAGGAGGACAAAACATGCTGAAATTATATGACAAGGGAGTCTATTTACTGAATGGAACAGAGATTGTGGAAGAAAAAGAAGCAGTTGCTGCAAAGACAGGTAAAGATGTGACTCCACAGGAAGCTGCAAAGAATACGATGGCATATAACATTCTGGCAGCGCATAATACCTCAGGAAATATGGATCGTCTGCAGATTAAGTTCGATAAGCTGACGTCCCATGACATTACATTTGTCGGAATTATTCAGACGGCCAGAGCATCCGGACTTGAAAAATTCCCGATTCCTTATGTACTTACGAACTGTCATAACTCACTTTGTGCGGTTGGAGGAACCATCAACGAAGATGACCACATGTTTGGTCTTACCTGCGCGAAGAAATACGGTGGAGTCTATGTACCGCCTCATCAGGCAGTCATCCATCAATTTGCTCGTGAGATGTTAGCCGGCGGCGGCAAGATGATCTTAGGATCAGACAGCCACACCCGTTACGGAGCACTCGGAACCATGGCTATGGGAGAAGGCGGACCGGAGCTTGTAAAACAGCTTCTGAATAAGACTTATGATATCAAGATGCCGGGCATAGTCGGAATCTACTTAGACGGCGAACCAATGAAAGGTGTCGGACCACAGGACGTAGCACTTGCGATCATCGGTGCAACATTTGGAAATGGCTATGTTAACAATAAAGTAATGGAATTCGTAGGACCTGGTGTAAGCAAATTAAGCGCTGACTTCCGTATCGGTATCGATGTTATGACAACCGAGACCACCTGTCTGTCATCTATCTGGAAGACCGACGACAAGATCAAAGAATTTTACGACATTCACGGAAGAAGCGAAGATTATAAAGAGCTGAATCCTGGAGCTGTTGCTTACTATGACGGTATGGTATATGTGAACTTAAGCGAGATCAAGCCAATGATCGCAATGCCGTTCCATCCGTCTAATGTGTACACGATTGACGAAGTAAGAACGAACTTAAAAGACATCCTTCACGATGTAGAGCAGAAAGCTCTCGTAAGCCTGGACGGGGCAGTTAATTATTCTCTGCAGGATAAGATTGTGAACGGACAGTTATATGTGGATCAGGGAATCATCGCAGGATGTGCCGGTGGTGGATTTGAAAATATCTGTGCTGCAGCAGACATTATCAAAGGACATTACATTGGTTCTGATGAATTTACATTCAGCGTATATCCGGCAAGTACACCGATTTATATGGAACTTGTAAAGAACGGTGCAGTTGCTGACCTTATGGAAGCAGGAACGATCGTGAAGACAGCATTCTGCGGACCTTGCTTTGGTGCCGGAGATACACCTGCCAATAATGCGTTCTCCATCCGTCACTCAACCAGAAACTTCCCGAACCGTGAAGGCTCTAAGCTTCAGAGCGGACAGATCGCATCCGTTGCACTTATGGATGCACGTTCCATCGCAGCAACAGCAGCAAATAAGGGATTCCTTACACCTGCAACTGACATGGATGTGGAATACAAAGGACAGAAATATCACTTTGACAAAAATATTTACGCAAACCGTGTCTTCGACAGCCACGGCGTAGCAGATCCATCTGTAGAGATCAAATTCGGACCGAACATCAAAGACTGGCCGGCAATGGCAGCACTTCCGAAGAACTTACTCCTGAAAGTAGTATCCGAGATCCACGATCCGGTTACAACAACAGACGAATTGATTCCGTCAGGAGAGACATCTTCTTATAGATCAAATCCTCTGGGACTTGCAGAATTTGCATTATCCAGAAAAGACCCTGCTTATGTAGGCCGTGCAAAAGAAGTGCAGAAAGCCGAGAAAGCAATCGAGGCAGGACAGTGTCCGTTAGAAGTATTAGACGAACTGAAACCAGTTATGGCAAAAGTACGCAAGACGTATCCGGAAGCAGGAGAAGGCAACCTTGGAATCGGAAGCACGATCTTCGCAGTAAAACCGGGAGACGGTTCCGCAAGAGAACAGGCAGCATCCTGCCAGAAGGTACTCGGCGGCTGGGCAAATATTGCGAATGAATACGCAACCAAGAGATACCGTTCGAACCTGATCAACTGGGGTATGCTTCCATTTATTACAGAGGAAGATCATGAGAACTTAAGCTTCAAGAACGGTGATTATATCTTCGTGCCGGAGATCAGAAAAGCAATCGAGGATAAGAGTGCTGAAATTAAGGCGTATGTGGTTGGAGATACTTTGAAAGAGATTACTCTGAAGCTCGGTGATATGACGGATGCGGAGAGAGAGATTATCTTAAAAGGATGCCTGATCAATTATTATAGAGGATAGAGAATAAGGTAGATAGAGAATAAGAAAGACAGAAAATAAGACAGATAGAAACACTCCGGGAGGTCTGATAGACAGCCTGGAAAGTTTTGATTTTTCAAAAGTCCATTATGTATTTACGACAGTGCCGATTACCAAGGAGATTCCTGTACCAATCGTAGAAGTCGGAATGTTCCTGGGACAGGACGATGTACAGATCTGGTGCAGAAAGAAGCGGCCGGTGAAGGCGCGAAGATGAGTCTCATCCTTGCACATGCAGAAGACCAGATGATGAGTACGGAAGTATTCAAGGTTTTGGCAGAAGAAATGATCGAACTTTATAAAAAAGTGAACAAATAAATTAGAATTATTTTAATAACCTTTTTCTCTCCAATATAAACAAATAAAAACTCTTCAAAATTCTGAGACATGAAAGATTTGTCGGGATTTTGAGGAGTTTTTTGACGTCATAATAAAACAGGTAGATGAAAAATAAAATTAAATTTACTATATACAACCTGAGTGCCTTATGCTAGAATATATCCAAGCATTATATTTCTATATTTTCTAAAGCAGAAAAACTGTTTCTATATTCAAGCGAAATACATATCAGAGATTTTCAATGCTTAAGATTCACAACATATTAAAATGAGCGGGAGGATTTCTGAAAAAGTATAGATCCTCCTGAATTGCAAGTGGAGGATAATGGATGGAAGAAAACAAAAGAGAACGATGGAAAAAAGCAGTGTTACCGGAAAGAGACACAAAGATGAGATTTTATCTTAACAGTAGAGCACCATATGTTTTGTACGAAGGGGAGATGAAGTCACGATATTTTATTGATAAGACATTGATGCTGGAAAAAATATTTGGATTTATAGAAGAGGAAGTAGACGGGCTATATGAGAAGTATCTTGCGGATACGGTGAATCCGAATGGGAAATTATTGGACAAATTCTGGTCCATATGATGAGATCTAAAGGTTGATGATACAGCAGAATCAGCAGTGCGTCAGATCAAAGAAAAGGGTTATGCGTTACGTTTTCAGGGAAAACTGGGTGATGACAAAGTATACACGGGTGACATTCTGGCAATTGGAATCGGTTATTGGAAGGACTCAAAGGAACATGAATGTAAGATAGAAAAACTTTCAATTTAGTGCAACAGAATCTGGAGTAAAAGACTCTTATATATGTAGATGATAGAGAAAAGAAAGAAAAACCATGAAAACTCATATCTGAGGGAGGACACGATATGAAATGCAGTGTAAAGAAATTCTCGGAAATGTACGAGACTGTCTACCGTGATCTGTACCGTTACGCACTGTGCCTGATGAAGAATCCGCAGGAAGCCGAAGATGCGGTGAGTGAAGCGGTTATCGCAGCATACGAGAACATACATAAATTAAAAAAAGAAGAAGCATTCAAAAGCTGGATATTTACAATTCTTACGAATAAATGTAAGAAGAGATTGAAGAAAGCGTTAAAAGAAACACCGGGAAGAGAAGAAGAACTTCCGGAACAAGCGACAGCACCGGATTATGATCTTGCAATCGATGTTAAGAAAGCATTCTTTGTGCTGTCGGAAGAGGAACAGATATTAGTCGGATTATCCGTATTTGGCGGGTATTGCAGTCAGGAGATCGGTGAGATGATGAGGCTGAATCCGAACACGGTACGGTCGAAGCGGAGCCGGGCACTTAAGAAGATGGAATGTGTGCTGGGCAGTTACGGCGAAGATGAGAAGGAAAGAAGGGAGTGAGAAGGTATGAAGCGCGAGAATGAACATAAAGAATATTGTGAACAGGACATCCTAGATCAGATTTCAAGAATGTCAGAAGATACAGAAGTCCCGGATAGTCTGAGATCGGAGAATATAGATAAATTATTGGAAAAGAAAAAACAGAAGAAACATTTCCGTCCGTATCAAATCGGGCTTGTAGCGGCGGCCTGCGTGGCAGTTGTGGCGGGAACTGTAGTGTGGCAGTATGGAAGGATGCATGAAGGAGCGATAAATTCTCCGGATGTGTCAGGTGGCAATGCAGGCAGCAGTGCAGGAAATAGTAATACAGTAAAGAAGATCAGCGACAGTAAGAAGATCAGGACAGCCCAAAGTTATGACGAAATCTATAAATATATCAAACGTTCACAAGATAACTCCGGCATTGCAATGTATGCAAGAAGTGTAAATGAAACAGCGGGCGTAGAGGATTCGGCTTCAACAGGAAGATCAACGGCGTCTTCAACGGAAGCGGCCTCGGCAGATACCGGTGTGGCAACAGCAGATGGCAGTTATTCACAGACCAATGTACGACAGTCCGGTGTAGATGAAGGGGATATTGCCAAAACAGACGGGACTTATCTATATGTGCGGGAAGATAATGGCCGGACCATCGATATTGTAGACGTAGGAAACAGCGGAACGAATATAGAAAAATACAGCGAGATTACGCTTGGAAAAGAATACACAATACAGGAGTTTTATGTAAATACAGATCAAAAGAAACTGGTGGCTGTATGTCAGAAAGAATGTGCAGATAAAAGTAACAAAAAGCAGACGAACACAGATACCTGGAATCAGACTAAAACAGCGGCGGTCACTTATGACATCCGTGATATTAAAAAGCCGGTAAAAGAAGGCGAGGTAACACAGAGTGGTACTTACAATTCGTCTCGTATGGCAGACGGATATCTGTATCTGTTCAGTGAATACTATACAGGTGGCGACGTGGTCAAAGATAAACCGGTCACCTATGTGCCTCTGGTGAATGGCAAAGAGATGAGCCAGACCAGTATCTGTCTGCCGCCGGTGAATTGTGGAACAATGTATGAAGTGATCAGTTCCATGGACATCAGCAAACCGGATAAAACAGTGGATAATAAGGCAATTCTCTCCGAAGGCGGTCAAATGTATGTAAGTGGAAAAAATATCTACTATTATGAATCAGAATGGCAGCAGGATAATCAGACTGTGACGACACTTCGCAAGATTTCTTATAGAAAGGGCAAGCTAAAGGCCGTAGCTCAGGGAAAAGTAAAAGGATATCTGAATGATACATTTTCACTGGATGAATATAAAGGGAACTTAAGATTATTTACAACCAATGATGATGAAAATCTGGTAACAATCTTAGATAAGAAATTGGATAAGATCAGTTCTATCGAGAATCTGGCAAAAGGGGAATCCATCTATTCTGCAAGATTCATGAAAGAGGCAGGATATTTCGTGACATATGAGCAGGTAGACCCGCTGTTCAGCGTGGATCTATCCAATCCGGAGAAACCAAAGATCCTCGGCAAATTAAAAATTCCGGGATTTTCAGAATATCTGCATTTCTATGGAGAAGATAAATTACTTGGAATCGGCATGTCAACCGATGAAGAATCAGGGGTGTCGGAAGGTGTAAAAATCACCATGTTCGATATTACCGACAGAACGGATGTAAAAGAAGAATCAACCCTTGTATTGGATGATCTGTATGGAACAAATGCAGCATACGATTACAAATCTGTTCTGGCCGATCAGCAGAAAAATAGGATCGGGTTCTCCGGCTATAGCCAGAATGGGGAAACGTACTGCCTGCTGACTTATAATGGAAAAGAGAAAAAGTTTGAAACAATCCTGAAAGAAGAGATTAGTGGAAATACTTCGCAAGGTATCCGGGGGATTTATATAGAAGATACATTATACGTGATCAGTGGAAATATTATCGAGGCTTATGATATGGATACCGGCAAGAAAACGGGAGATATTATATTGTAAAACCGGAAGTTTTATAGTCGAGGTTCCAGAAGGGAAAATAAAACACACAATACCGAAACAGAAGGAATCATATAATCGGTATTGTGTGTTTTTTAGATACCAAAGTATGCAAGAGAAGCTGCCAGTGGCAAGTTCTGTAGATGTAACTGTTACTGCATATGACTCAGACGGCTGCGAAGCACAGGTCCGACAATGATCGCAATGATAATCTTCACTGCGTCACCGGCAAGATAAGGGATAACTCCGACAGAAAGTGCTGCAACAAAGGACATTTTTAACTGAATTGCAAGCCACTCTGTACCGAAGATATAAGTGATCGCCATACCGATGAGCATACCGACAACGGCCAGGATTCTGTTCTTTGGAAATTTGTCAACGAACAGTCCTGCGATCAGTGCGAGGAAGATAAAACCAATCAGATATCCGCCGGTAGGACCTGCAAGCTTACCTAATCCACCGGTGAAACCAGAGAATACAGGAAGACCGACAAGGCCAAGTAACAGATATACGATATAGCTGATCGTTGCATCTTTAAATCCAAGTACATAGATACTGATCATGATCACCAGGTTGGTAAGACTGATCGGTACCGGACTGACAGGGATCGGAATCGCCATAGGAGCGAAGATACAGGTGATCGCAGTCATCAGGGCGATCAGAACCAGTTTACGGGTGGAGAGTCTTTTCGTTGTTGTGCTGTTTGCTGTGTTATTCATAGTAGTAATTGTCTGCCGGCTGGCAGAACTCCTTTCCTTTAGATTCATATCAAAATATAAAAGCAGTATAAAATGAAATGTGCAAAATGTCAACTACACATTTGACGTGGTTAACAATTGAAAAGGTGATATGTTGACAAATATGGTTACAGAGAAACTGTATAGTATTGTGCAAACATTAAAATAAATATATAGAAATCAGACAATTTAACGTAAAAAATAAAATAATGAAAAATAAAAGAAAATAATCGCAAAAAGTATTGACAAAACAAAATGCGGATGATATTATGTAATCAATCCAAAGGAAATCCGAAATAAACAAAAAGGACTCCTGACGAGAAAGGGAATCTTGAAAATTCTATAGCATATATTTTATAAGAGAATTTTTATTATCAGAGTTTCGATTCATTTAGAAATCTAAAATGCATATATAGGTATAAAGTATTTGGTAATGCATCGAATATTAGATATCGTAAAGTATATTGTAAAGATAGAGAATGGATGAAGTAAGATTATAAAATGATATCACGGGGATATAGGAATAATCTTAATGAAAGAGACAAGGTAATAAATATCATTTATATCTTATGTGTATAAAGAATGAAAAAAGTTTATAAGGATAAAAAATATTTCATATGTCGGTGAGATATGTTGATTGGAAATTTATGAAAAGGAGGCTTAATCCAATGGACACAGTAGAATCATCGAATCAATATGTTAGTGGTATGACAGTTAAAAATTCCCATAGAGTAAGCCTTTATAATAATAGATAAAAAGGCCGGTAGAGGAGATTCAGATAATAATAAAAATAAACGGAGAAAATAAAACCGGATAATAAAAATAAAAAAACTGTAAACATATTGAACATAATACCATATATTTAAATATATTATTAAAATGTGTAAAGAAACATGAATAGTAGATTTGAATGAACATGTAGGACAATGAGTAAAAGATCATTGAAATACATAAAAAGGCGTCAGGGAATAAAATAATAATTAATTCTCCGAAACAAATGAAAAGTATATGATAAAATTGAATATGTAACAGCCATCATAATAAAAAGAATTATGATGGCTGTTTTTTTATCGCCATGCGTTCGTAAGGAGCTGCCAGTGGCAGGTTTTCGGTATTGCCATGCATTCGGAAGAAGCTGCCGACAATAAATTATAAACTTTTGTAACTTTTGTAATATTTTTTTAACATATTTAACCGGATATTTTGACAATAGACAGGTCATATGATAAACTTATATAAGTAAAATTGTAGGGAAATACGCTTTTTTAAAATAAATATTTGAGGTGAGAAATATTGGATAAATATGAATATAGGGTAAAGACCGAGCAGATGCTTGATCATCTGGAAAAAAAGGAATACCAGAAAGCAATGGATATAGCTGAAAGTATAGACTGGCGAAGAGTAAAGAACGCTTCTATGCTTAATACGGTAAGTGAGATTTATGAATATAACGGAGAATTTAAGAAAGGGAGAGATATCTTATTCCTGGCATTTGACAGAGCACCGGGAAGCCGTAAAATCGTATATCGATTAGGTACATTGGCATTAAAGATTAAGGATATCAGAGAAGCGACAGACTGTTATGAAGAGTTTGTTAAGCTGGCGCCAAAAGACCCGAATCAATATATCCTGAAGTATAAGATCCTGAGAACTCAGGGAGCAGCACTTTCGGATCAGATTGCGGCGTTGGAAGAATTTAAAAAAGCGGAATATATTGAAAAATGGGCATATGAACTTGCCAAGTTATATGATGAGGCGGGAATGACTGCGGAATGTCTGGAAGAATGTGATGACCTGATTCTTTGGTTCAGCGAAGGAAAGTATGTATACCTGGCGATGGAACTTAAGATGAAGTATAAGCCACTGACGCCGCTTCAGCAGGAAAAATATGACAGCCGTCCGGGAGCAGTAAAGAAGCAGCCGGAACCTGTAAAACAGACGGAGTCAACATTGGAAGAAGT
>QWCB01003118.1_pt1 | contig 14933 bp, 6 predicted proteins | sample 1972511 | NCBI WGS metagenome assembly QWCB01 (sample SAMN09866719, study PRJNA288562) | Human gut metagenome isolate term5_stool, whole genome shotgun sequencing... | isolation source: gut | host: Homo sapiens | place: USA: California
TCGTAGTCGACGCTCTTGGTCTCGTCATCGGTGAAGGGCGTCACCATCGCCGTCCCGAGTCCGCGGAGGTATAGGATCCTTTTGGTAAGCATAGCTATCTTTTATTTACTGAAAAGGTGCGATAAAATTTCAGGACAGAATTATTATGAATGAGATCGCATTGATCTACGCTTCACTACTTCTGGGCGTGAGCATCAAAATACTGTCTGTAGGAATCGTCTACTTTGACAACTTGTTCTCGCTTTTGATCATTCTCTATGTTTTGATGCTCTAGTGCGTAAATGTACTTCAGGAATTCAATTCTGTATTGCGTAGTCGGATGATCGTTTGTTGCAATGTCCTCTTGATTGTCTGAAGGGTCGTTCAGTAATTCTAGTGCCATTATCATCGCATACCCTCCTAGCCCAATAGCTTCTAAAAACCTATATGCAATTAGATCTGCTTCAAGTTCTTGTTCTCTTGAATATCGAAACCCATAAAAGTAACTTCTATTGTCGAAGAAGTTTATTATGGCTTGATTGTCTTTTGAATATGATTCTGGAGCCCTTTCTCTAACGGTTGCTCCTTGGGAATCTGCATATATATCTCCTCCAATCAGTATGAGATTTTGAAGCGAAATTACCAGTGCAGCCCATCCTCTATTCTCTTCTTCCTTTCTCGCTGTGGCCCATGCCTGAGCGAGAATGTGTTTGCAAATATAGTGTGCAACCTCATGTGCGCAAACAGGAATGACTAAATTTTTGTCATAATGAAACTCAGAAACAAGGTCAGAAGTCAAGTATATATATCCATCGGGTGCAGAAAAAGCATTTGTCTGTGACGATAGAAACATGTAAATATCCTGTACACCCGTAGAGTAGATCCCGAGTGTGTGTTTTATATCATCTAGTAGGTTTTCTGTGAATTGGCCTGGAGAGAACTTGTCGGGACGACTTGACTCAAAGTTCTGTCTTAAGCGGTTGTACTCATTTGCAGACTCTTTTAGAGAGCTATCAATATTCTTTTTCGACAGAGCTTTTTCTAACTTTCTGTACTCATTACTGTATAATCTCACTGATTCCCAAAAAAAGTTCGCATTAACCTTTGACAGTTCTTCAAAGGTCCCCCGTTTCTTTAAGAATCGATTGTATGACTGTATATCTTTTCTGTCTGGCTCTTTGTTGTTGGCAAATGTTTTGGAATCAATCAGTTTGTTGTAATCTTGAATGGCGTTTAAGTCCCCATAAGATTTAGCTATGGACAATACCTTTAGTCCTTTCTGTTCTTTCCCTTGGTAGAAGCAACAATATGCGTAGTCATAGAGTTCATACCCAATTAACTTTGTAGTTAATTGTAAACCACTGATGATATGATTATTGTCGTCCAGTACCATAGAAAAGTATTTGTCAAAAATCTTTTCTGCTTTTTCAAACTTGTATGCCTTATATAACGCATTGGCATACATTACATAAAAAGGCAATATAGACTCTAAAGGCTCAGAAGAAACCTGATCAATATAATTTTCTAGCCAAAACGCAGATTCTTCATTTTTACCCATCAGGTAGTATAACTGCCCCTTGGTCGCATAGAAGATTAAGTAATCGTTCTGAGGCTCGAGTTTTTGACGCGTGTCACAGAATTTGATTCCCTCTTCGTACAGATTTAAATTCACAAAGCAGTTTATGCAATCTAGTATTGCATCATATGAAAGAGAGTCTGATTCTTGAATTAATTGTATGTACCTCAGTCCCCCTTGGTAATTGTTGTTAGCAACTTCTTGGTGCAATTTAAGGGAGTACTCAGTAGTTGAATTCCTCTCTTGAAATTGGGCGTGCAAGGTTGTGCAACCTATACTAAAAACGAGTAATGCAAGTAGCCTATTCATAGAGAACTGTAAAATGTGATGTCCAAACAACCGACTTGATATCAAGTGTGATGTTGAAAGTCTTGTCCTAAAATGCCATCTGGTGATCATTCTCATTGACCGCAATAAGATATGAATATCTCCCTCACTTCTTTCATATTGCATTAATCTATATCCATTCCACAACAAGTACGGAGATTGCCTTAGACATCACTTCCTTAGACATTTCTAATAGTTTGCAGCCCTCTATCTGGCGGCGGATCAGCAGGCGGAGGCGGTCGTAGTCGACGCTCTTGGTCTCGTCATCGGTGAAGGGCGTCACCATCGCCGTCCCGAGTCCGCGGAGGTATAGGATCCTTTTGGTAAGCATAGCTATCAGATGATCAACAACATAGCGTCTCAGTCCTTTGCAGACAGCCTATCCTTGCTTAGGAGCGAATGGTGAAAACAATCGTAGCTGGGCTGTGGCCTTGCACGATGTAGCCGTCGCAGCCTTACTCCTTGAGGTAGAGTCTCGAGGGAACCTCCGAGAGTGGGTAGCGGAGGCTGTCGGTGGTGTAGATGATATACAGCTGCTCCATGGTGCGTGTCATAGCCACGTAGAGTGTCCTCCGTGTGCCGTCGTCAGCCGCTCCTTCGTACTCGGGTAGGATGACGATGTCAAACTGTAGACCCTTAGAGCTATGATAGGTCATCACCATAGGGTCTGGTGACATGAAGTCGAGCTCATATATCTCATCGCTCTCCGCACCGGTCTTGCACTTAATCCTGACCGATAGACCTCGTCGCTTAAGCTCCTCCCCGATCGTCTGTACCTCACTATTATTAGAGAGAAGTATGGCGATCTTCTTGCCTCGATTCTCCTCGAGGATCTGGGCGATAAGGTTGATCTCCTTCTCAAGGCTGTGGCTGTGAATGACATGCGGAAGGTGGTCGCTCGTATTCTTGTATACCTTATCCTTGTATGGTGGCACATCAACGCCCACATAATCCTCTGTGATCTTAGCGACATTACGGGGGAGGCGGTAGTTATTGTAGAGCCTCAGTGGCTTTAGCCCGGTAAGCTCAGATATCTCCTCGATCGACATTGTAGGCTGATCGAAGTGCTTATAGATGGACTGGGCAGAGTCACCGAAGAAGTAGTAGGCCGTCTTAGCGGCATCCATAAACCTCTTGACCTGGTCCCTATTGAAGTCCTGGATCTCGTCTACGATGATATAATCGGCCTTGGGACAGCCCATAACCTCCCACTTGGCCGCAGTGTAAAACTGGTAATTGGCACTTCGCTTCCCGAGCTTCATGAAGCTATTGAGCGACTTCGTAAGCGTGAGAAGTATCACATCTCCACCCTCCTCAGCGATCTTCTGAGCCTTGTGCATAGCGATGATGGACTTCCCGCTACCTGCACATCCTGTGATGAGCATAGACCGGTCTTTGCTGAGCTCGATCAGATCCATCTGATCATCGTCCTCCTCAATGGCCTCGTCTCCCGGATCCCAAATGGATGTGTAAGACTTCTGCTCCTTGTGATGGGCGAGCTGAGTGGACCCCTGACCTGCTGTGTGCCTCTCCTGAGAGACCTTCTCTATATGATGGGCTCTCTCCCTCTCCTCGGCTAATTGCTTTTCCAGCTTCTCGATCGTTTGTGATAGAGACTCGATCAACTGGAGCTTACTCTTGACAATAGAGCTACTCTCCTCCGACTCCTTCGTAGCCTGCTTTTTTAGACTCTCCAGCTCTTCTCGTGTCTTGGATATGTCCTGGTGTGCTTTATCTAGCTCCTTACGGGTCTTGTCGTGTGCTTCCTCTGCTTCCTTGAGCTTCTCTGACGAGGCCAGGTCGAGCTTTTTGAGTGTGCTAAGGAAGCCGATCGTCTCAGCTGAAATTAGCTCATGCTCCCTGAGGAACTTAAACTCCCGTACAAGGAAGGATGCACAGTCCAGTGCCGCGACAAAAATATCATCGGTACGACTCCCGGAGTGGCTCCCGATCTCGCTGGCATTATTGTAGAGACGGACTAGAGTGGCAGTAGCGCTCTCCAGCTCTGTCTGAAAGTGCTTATTGTCTCTCTGGATCCGCGTAGAATTCCTGAGGGTCAAGACCTTCTCAATGGGCCATATCAGGCCACTCCCTTTGAGTTCTTTGCCATTGTTTTGATCAGTCCAGTAGACCTGCTTGGTTTTATTATTCAGAATCAGTTTTTTTCGACCGGAGATTATATCCTCTGCGAGCCGCTCGTCAAGGCAGTCGTATAGTATCAGCTTTGCTAAGTCCTCGATAGCAGGTCTGATGTCTCTGAAGAAAAAGACATAGTCCCCCTTATTGTATTCCTCAGAGGCTCTATCGAAATTTTGCTTGAGATCTTCCTTGATGAGATTCATAACCATCTGAATATTAGTCAGGGGTGCCGACACCGCTTATAAGTACGACATATATATAGCCGCTCTGGATCGTCTCACTACCCCAGTTTTTTTTGTATTCGTCTTTTGTCTCCTCGTAGGTCCAGGCTACGATGTCGCTGACAAAGAAGCCTCCCAAGCGAGACACACCATTGTAGGCTGCATTAGTTGCTATCCTGCTAGGGGTCTGGCTACTAGATGTTAGGATCCCGATCGGTGGCATGATAGAGTCTTGGTAGATCCTATAGTTGCCCCAGTTGTCCCTTGTCAGCGTCGCGGCAGCACCTCTCTTGACCTGTGTACGGATTAACTCCCGGACGCCTCTGTAGTCTTTGCCGGCACTGTACGAGAGGTTGTAGTTGCCGAGCTTAGGGTCGGACTCCATGAAGAGTATTTGCTGCGGGTCTTGTGATCTATAGATTTGGTCGCCACTCTCTACGGCGCGCTCTCTCGGCCCCTTAGATACATACAGGTATTTCTTGGCTCTCGTGTATGCCACATAGAGTAGCTTCTGCTCCTCCTCTATGTCCGCCAAGTCATCAGCTGAGAGATACTCACCCTCAAGGTAGTCGCTACGGTGTGGGATTATTGGGAGACCGACCGAGGAGGGAGTGATGAAGACGGCATCAAACTCGAGACCCTTTACCTTATGCATCGTAGTCAGGATGACTTCGAGTCGGTCGTCCTTGATCAGTCGCTGATCCTTATAGTCCTCATAGATCTTGAATACTCCCCCATCATCCTGCGAGGAGATGTCCCTGATGTAGTCGGCCATATCCTGCCAAGTGTGAGGACTCTCGCTGGCACGGATGGAGTCCAGGTAGCTAAGCGATAGCGTGTAAGCTATGTCGATATAGAACTCATCCCATGTGGGATAGCTCTTCCTCAGATCCTCGACAATGTCCCTCAGCTCTGTGGCCGTCTTATCTCCCTCGATCTCGCATAGCTTGCCGGATGAGGACTCAAGTAAGTGGATGAGGTGATAGATCTCCCTTGCTCTCCAGAGCTCACATACGCTCGTCCCTTGTACCCTCAGTCGCACGTCATCGGAAAGCTTCTTTTGGAGTTGGGCATAGCATCTGTAGACTTCGCTATTTGTCCGGAAGAATACAGCAATAGTGTGTATGGCATTGTGACTATCTTGCCGGGTCGCCCCGGTCTTACGTACCTTATCGATGTACTGCTGCAGGTCAGTGATCCACTCTTCGCTATTGTCAGAGTCACAGTCACTGATATGTACATAGCTCTCCGTAGGCTCGTGCTCCATGATGACATCAGCTGCCTTGGGTAGCTGACATCCGTTAGGGAGGAAGGTCTTAGCGGCGTCAAGGATCTTCTGATAGGACCTATAGTTGGTGAACATAGTCATCTCCACCGGGTGGATGGCCTCTCTCAACTGGTCGTAGTAAGGCTTTGGGTCTACGCAACGGGCATACTCTTCAGGACTAAGTTGCTTGCGCTCGCCACTACTGTCCCTTGGGATCCGGTCAAAGCCATAAATGCTCTGGTTGATGTCACCGATGGTGAAGAATGACGCCTTAGGATAGATGTCGTGAAGCATCAGCAGGCAATCCAGCCTCACCTGGGTAATGTCCTGAAACTCATCTACCAGTATGTGAGTGATCTCAGGATAGCGCAGGATAAATGCTCTCTTATTGTTGCTTAGGTAGTCGTAAAAGGAGTATTCCCAGAGCTCCGGCTTAGTCTTGTCAAGAGATTTGCCGAGACATTTCTTAGCTAAGCCGTGAAACGTGTGTACATTGATCCTATTCGCCGTCCGGCTCATCCCGAGCCTTGTGAAGAGGTGGTTGAGTCGATTCCTCAGCTCCGTGACAACAGCTCGGTTGTATGCCAGCACGAGTATCTTATTAGGGCTGACGTGCTCAGTGTAGATAAGCCTAGCACATCGGAGAGTAAGGACATGAGTCTTCCCAGACCCCGGTCCGGCAAGCACATTGACATTGGCATCCCTGGGCTGATTGTAGATCGCCAGCTGTGCTGGATTTGACTCAAGCTTGCGCTCCTCATCCCTTAGCGCTTCCTCGGTGAGCTGTTGCATAATGCCGGAGTCCTCCGGGGCACTCTCACCGGCTAGAGTAAAGTACTCATCGGTATTCCTACACCCGAAATACCTCTTGATGAAGCTCTCTTGTCGATCAGGTGCAAGGGCGGAATATATCTGCATACAAGCGAGACGAATAATCTTTACCCTATTCACCTCCTCAAATTCCCTACGCAGCTTGTAGAGTGGAGAGGACTTATCCTCAAGTGGCTCCTCGAGGGAGTCCTTGCTCTTCTCTGTCGTATAGCACTCTATACACGATGGGAGGAGTCCGGAGTGATTGATATAGCGAAGCTTCGAGAGGGTCTGGAGAATAGTGCTGAAGTAAATATATCTCGATTGCTGCTCCATACCTCTGGTAAGCTTCACGGCATCAGAAGCCCACTCTATCATGTCGTTTGTCCGGTCGTTGACCACGATAGACTGAAGTAAGAGGGTGCAGTCTCTCCTGAGCAAGGGCAAGAATTTCTCCCATTGCTTGTCATGTACCGTGATGTAGTAGATGGCTTGTTTTCTTCTGTACTTGATGTGAAGACTTACCCCGGGGACAAACTTGAGTAACTTGAGCATATCAGTACCGGTGCGGGTGGTGATATCCTCTGTGTAGGTCTCCAGTTTCGTGACTGCTCCACTGAGGTGGGCCTCATGCTCCGAATTTCTCCATTTCATGTAGTCGACCTCATTCTTCTTGCTATCCAGGGCTTTCACGGATATTCTGGAGAGATCAATCCCATCCAAGAGGTGGCCTGCCAAGTCTCTTCGTGCCTCATCGTCCAGCACGATCTCTTTATTGACTCGACAGCTGCTGAGGAAGTCGTGGAGTCCCTTCAGTATTATCTGGAGGGTCAGGGGTGCGGTTTTTCTCTCTAAAAGGAAGTACCTCGTCTCGTAATAGCGGTAAGGAGCGAGCGAGCAGTGGAGGGTGTTATTGATCGAGAGGAGTTCTTTCTCTACCGCTCCAATAAGGATATCCATCAACTCGTACCTCGCTAGGTGAAACTCATTTTGGATATCACGAAGGCATATGATATTACTCCCGGTAGGGTCAGTACATTGCTTGCTGATGTAATTGAGCACTTCCTCGTGATCACAGCCTGCTAATGACTTCCCGGAGAAAGAGATGGTTAGGTAGCCGGCGCCCAGATACTCCGTCTTGAGGTGGCCTATGTGGTCAAGCCAGTAAAGAGCTATGCGAGTAGATGTGATGTCCTTGGAGACCCCTGACTCTTTTTGCCAGACATTGAAGGGCACAAGGACAGGCTGGGACTCTGTCTCCTTGAGGGTCTGGAATTTCTCAATAAAGGCAATCACTGCCTCCTTGCAGGATACGATGTCGGACCAGCTGAGCATATTGCTGATCATCAGCTCCTTGAGGACCCTGAAGTCCTCGTCAGAGTTGATGCAGAGTGCAGGTATCTGCCCCTCCGGCCCAAATACGTCCTCAAACATCTTCCTACTGCGTCCCACGCGACCCACCTCCTGTAGGTAGTCCTCTATGTAGGAGGGAGGGCTGAAGTGGACGAGATAGTGTATGTTGGGTATGTCCATCCCCATGCCGAAGGCTTTCGTGGCCACTAGGATGTAGATGTCTTTTCTACTCCTCTCATCCCGACTATCTGCAGAGCTCTTGAAGGCCTTGTACTTGTCACTCCGTTGCTGGCTGTCGAGTCCGGCATGGAAGTAATCGATGTGATCAGCGCACTGTCTCAATATAGGATCTGCAACCGAGGCTTTACATAGCTCACTGAGCATATCAGTAACCTCCTCGCACTCGCGACGCCTGCGACAGAAGATCAGCATACGGCTTTTTTGGAAGTCGATCTTATTTGCCTTAATGTAGTCGACAATGGCCGTCACTCGGTCATCCATAGTGTGTCCTTGTGTGCCAGAGCTTGCACTGAGGCCTGATGACGCAAAGGATATGTCTATGTGGTCTCGGATAGGATTGGCACTCTCACCCAGACGCTTGATATCGGGTAGGAACTCTCTTATCTCGCTCTCGACCTGAGCGGTGATGGTGGCAGAGAAGAGTGAGAAGGTGAAGTCGTTGTACCTCCGCTTCAGCTCGATGCAGCGCTGCAGAGCATACTGATAGTCCGGCCTAAACTCTTGGCCCCACTGAGTAATACAGTGAGCCTCGTCAAAGATCACATACTCCAGACCTCCATCTCTATTAATACGCGTCTGGAGGGCAGACATAAATCGCTTGACCCTAAATCGCTCCGGTGTGATGTAGAGAAGTGCAAGCTCTCCGCTCACTATTCGTCTGTAGATGTAGTCTACATCAAATGGCTCCCTGGATCCACTTAGGTAGTCGACATTGGTCCTAAATCCTTTCTCGAAGAGCTCCTCTACCTGATCCTGCATAAGAGCGAGCAGAGGTGAGATGACAATACTCAGTCTGTGCCGGTTGATGGCATGGTAGATCGCCGGTGCCTGGAAGAGTACAGATTTACCTCCGCCTGTTGGTAGAGTGACGAGGTAGTCCCCCGACGGCTTTATGATTTCCTTGAGTATTGGCTTCTGATAGTCATACCAGTCAAAGGGCTCGCTGTCAGAGTTGGTGCCAAGGAAGGGCCTCCTAAGCATCTCCATAACCTCCTCTGTGGTGTGAGAGCTCTCCTCTTGGCGCCCATCTGCGAAGTATTGTCCTGCCTGTGCAAGTGCGGTCTCATACCTCGAGTTATTATCCCAGAGGGCGTACTCCTCCAGCTTTGCGAGGCTGGCATCAAGTGGAGTCGGGTAATCCTCCAGGTGGGGATCGATCACGTAGAGCCGTGTATCGGGATTATTAGCCACCATCAGGGAGTAGTAGTGCCGTATGATCGGCCACGATGCGGCCATACACTGACGCGCGGTGGACTTAGTGACCGTGTCCTCGTCCTCCCTCCTTTGAGTAGACCTCTGATCGTCGCCATCAAATGGGAGGGTGTCCCACATAATCATATGGCGCTCGATATCTAAGTCGTCCCATACATAGCATAGGGCCTCATCTGTACGATAGGTACCGATCTCTCTCAGGAAGTCTTCCTTATCTATCAGGACCAGCCCTCGACTCGGATCACGTATGAGGTCGATCTGCTGCAGCCCCTCCCCCTCGCGAGGTACATCGTAGCCTAATTGTGTGGCATAGTCTATGAGTGACTCTCTCTCCTCTCTCATATGGAGTATGTAGACCAGTACCACTCCTTGATTTCTTTTCCTTATCTCCTCTAGGAGTGCAAATTGAGCGACCCAGTAGGCACTTCGGAAGACAGAGAAGGAGCTGACTCGCTTTTCTTTGCCACTAAAGTCCTCGGTAACGGGATCTGATAGCCGAGCAATGACAATGGGCTGCTCCGTATTGCCAACGCTCGCAAGCTCCCACGGATATACCGCCGGGTCAGCATTAAAGTTGGATAGGAATTCCCTCCTGAGTGTCTGATACTGATAGTTTCGGAAGATCGAGATCTTCCCGGAGAGACTTTTCTCGGCCCAAGTGTTGGCAGTCAGTGGTTCGTCCGGTATGTCTAGGCATACTCTCTCCTCCTTGTCAAGGAGGGCAATATTGGATGCCGCCATTGAGAATGGTAGTCGGGAGTGGAGATCGATAAGCTGCTCAGTGGTATACTCTTTGTCGATTTTTTGCACGAATGACCGATCGTGAATCTCTGTCCCAATCGCATAGATGTGCGTGTAATCTCTCTCGTAAAGTGTCTGGTCAACAAAGCTGGAAGTCTCGATGCAGTCGATGTGGCTCGGTCTCACGTAGAGGAAGGGCCTAAGTCTCTCATCGGAGAGGTAGACACTGGTATCGCCACTTCCTTGAGTGCGCAGGTACAGAGCTATATTGGCGACGATTGGTGTCCTGGATACTTCACAGAAGCGCTTAAGGATAGTCCGGGTAAGGACATCGAGTCCTCCGCTTGACTCAATCCTCTCCCTGTCGACGGACTGATAGCTGATGCTGTCCTCCTCCGTCTCCGTCGGAAATGATAGCGGCATAAGTAGCGCAAGCCTTGGCCATATGCTCTTCGGAGCGATGATCAGGGTCCTCTCGGAGTCCGGTGTCTCGGCAATCTCCCTAAGTCTTTCCTCAAGAGAGGCATCAATGGGCTTAAGCTGTCGGAAGAAAGGCTCCCCCTTCTCTTCCGTCTCTGAAAAGTACTGCGCGGAGACCGGCACCTGCAGGGTCCGGAGGATATCACTTAATTCTTTAGGAAGGAATGCTGCCAGCTCTTCACACAGGTTGGGCTCCAGTGATAGTCGATACAGCTGGTTCCAGAAGAGCCTATTGACCAGCTTCGTCTTTTCTTGGATACTCTCAGGCTCGGTCAAGTGGTAGGAGTAGCGGCAGGGATTAAGGAGGATCTCGATCTCCATAGTGTCCCAGATGTGGGACTCGGTCTTGATCCCCATTCTCTCAAGCAGCGACATAGTGTGGCGCTTAATGTCGTGACCGACGACAATGGGGTATCGCTTGAGACTCCGCTCTAAGGACCTCAGCTGGTCTTGAGAGTCGTAGTACCTGACATTATCTTCCTTGATAAACGCAAATTCCTCCACCTGATCACCCTTTGCCCTTAAGTCAAAGGCCATATAGGGGATCTCCGCTTTGAGTAGGTCCCACTTCTCTCCCACATAGTGATGGAAGAGTGGCGTGTCCTGGAAGTAAGTACCGACGACCTCTAGTCCCAGCTCGTCATCAATAGTCTGTAAGTACTGGTACCGATGGTCCTCGTCGTAGGTGTGGAGTACCATACTGATCTTCTCCGCACCCATCGTCGCAAAGAAGGCTCTGCGAGACTCCTCGTCTAACGCAGGAGCGGTGGCAAAGGATAGAGCGAGGTCATCTATACTTAGCTTCCTCATCTTCTCCAGCGTCTCCCTATCGCGGATCAAATCCTGCAGGAGCCATTTGTCCTCATAACCTGTGGATAGGTAAAGGAGTAGACCCTTGGAGGAGTGTGGGTGATTCCTGATATAGGTCAGGAAGTGACTTAAGTCGTCGCCCTCATCTGTGTAGTGTGACAAAAGTATCCGAGGATCATGACCGTAGTCAGCAAAACCATTGAGATGGTCGATTACCTCTGTCTCCTCGAGCCACTTGGTATCTTTGGTGGCCTTGTAGAGCAACAGCCGAAGGTGTACTGATGGATATGTCTCGTCGACTCTCTCACAGTAGAGGCTGAGCAAGTCGGTGCTTACCCGAGAGAGAAACCCGACGATCGTCTCCTCATCTTTGCTTTTGATCTGTCCAAATACAGTGCGTAGGGATGACCTGGCAGTCTCGATGTCGACTACTGCCCCGATCCTATTAATGGTAGTAGCATCAAGTGTCTCGACCGCTTCTCTGAATAACGGAGCCACCAATCCCTGTATCTGGTCGTACACCTTCTGCTCCCCCTTGATTCTGTCCACTAAGGCGGTCCCGCCGGTGAGGCAAAGGGTGTATATCAGTAAGCTAGGGAGGGCTCCTTCACTCCCGGCGATATATCGTGCGATGGCGGGTTTGTCCTTCTTGCGTATCTTCTCCTTCCAAAGAGAGTGGAGCGCCTCATACGATGCTTGTGACTGCTGGCTGAGCTGCTCGACAATAGACTCATCCATAAGCCACACATTGTCCTTGGTCAGCTCATAGAGAGCCCATCGGAGCGTAGGGGAGGGGGATACCTCCTCTGGAGTCGATGTATAGTGGGAGAGTGTATCGGGGGATAGCTTCCGGAGGAAGTCAAGCACACTTGACTCCGTCTGCCCTTCCGTCCCCAGTACGGCAGAGATCTGTCTATTGACAAGGTCATTGTCAGTGACGACATCGAGGGTGTTGACTAATGAGCTATTCAGCTCCCTTAGTGCCACCTGCAGGATCTCTTCCTTGTATGATTCTAGCTCTATTGTCTCAAGCGATAGTGCTATGGAGTTCCCGAGAGTCCTATCACCGGTAAGTGTGTAGATCACCAGCCTCAGCTCAGCGCTTGCACAGTCGGAGTTTGCAATATAGTTGGGATAGCTCACTGCTTGGTCTCCGTCTAATCGAGATAAGAGACCTTGCATCAATGGGACTATCTCCCCGTAGCTGGCTGACCTCTCGGATAGGTACTTGATGAAAGCGTCATCCTTTATAGCCTCGATATCCCCAGTCGTCTGGAAGAGAAGGGGAGCCAAGCCGGGGATTTCTGGAAGTAGTCTCACAACTTTTCCATAGAGCTCTGGGAAAGCCTTCTCAAGATGACTGACAAAGCGTGTGCACTGATCGTTGAGCTCTTGATCCCTGCTCAGTCGATCAAAGACTGCCTCTGCAGTCGATTCCAAGTCGTGTACCGGCAGTTCCCGAGAGAACATCTTGATGTCATAGTCCTCAATCGACTGGATGAGAGCAAGGTGGCTGATCTTTCGCACCTTATCCCTAAGTGCAGGGTCGATATTCTCATCTATAGATTTCTCGAGAGGAGTAGATATTGATGCCGTGCCCAAGCCGTGAGCATCCAATAGCTTGATGATCTTTTTGCTTCGATCCTCGTCAGGTAGTCCCTCGAGCTCTTGGATGAGATCCTTCAGCACGATTGTCTGACCCTCTACCGTCCGAGAGTAGAGTCGCCAGACATCCCTTTGGATGTCAATGTCGTAGATCTTGTTCCAGACCGAGCCTCGTATATGGCTATACTCGTCGACGTACTGCTTGGCAATGCGGTAGTCGTCATCGCTGATCTTGAGCTCTTTCCCCCTCAGTGCCTTCGTCCCCTTCTTGTTTCTTTCGTTAATCTCAAAGGTGACATACGCTCCTTTCCTAAGCTTATCCCCATTGAAGTCAGAGGAGTGGATGAATATCTCACTTGGCTCTTGTTTCTCTGTCGGGGTGAGATTACCGCTTTTTGCTCTTCTGTGTCCCTTCTGATTGGTCACAATGAAGCCAAAGTCCCCCGTCTCAACGACATGCTTGACCCTTCCGAGCAGTCGAGGTCTCCCAAGTATGTCGATGGTCGTAGGGAGATCCGATAGGTCAAGGTTATCGATGTGACCTATTATGTACTCTGAGCTTACGGAGTAATCAGGTTTGCCCATAGCAGCAGTCGGTGTTAATTGGCGGAAGAGTCTTCGATTTGAGCAATAAGCCGTTGATTGCTAATATCCCAGTCTACGATTTTTATCTTGACTTTGTCCCTGATATTGAGGCGGTAATAGCTATCTGCTGTGGTGTTAGGGTCAGTCTCCATAATGATAGCCTCTACTCCTGCTTGGAGGGTAGCAGTGATCGAGTCCTCATTGATTGCAGTGATGAATGCATCGTGACAAGAGCTGACAGGGAAGTCATTTTTTGCTCTCTCCCACGGATCAGATGACCAGTCATACGCAGAGTATAGCTTGAGTCTGCGGTTATTTACATCTACCTTACGTATGGTGATGGGTGTTAGTTTGCCTATCAGACTGGTTCGGAATTTTCCTTTTGGGCCCGTCTGAGTATCTTCTCTGTTGAGTGAGCCGGTAAAATCGTCGTCAATCAGTATCTTGGCTTGATACTGATTGATATGTATGATGGTTCCTAAGTATTCCTTTCCCTCCATATCGCTACTATTGAGGTTTTTCCATGGATCCGGGCGCAGTCGCTTTTGGCTAATTACTACATACTCATCCTCAACCATTAGGACAACTGCACGTACGATGTCGCCATTGTTACGCCTAATCCATGGTCCGTTTCCCCATGATACTTCCTTCAGTGGTAGGATGCATACTTGAGTATCTACTGTTACAAGTAGTCTGCCCGGTCTCTTGTCAGTCACCTTCCCCTCAATGATATCCCCCACACTGAGGGGCCTTCTGTCGCTCTGAGGTGGGGTGCTATTATCCGTATGATTCTCATTCATAATGGCGTCTCGGATGGGCTTATCACAAAGGTTCTAAGCTATGGATTTGTCCATAGACTTTATAGTCGCAAGATAGCGAAACTTGTTGATCTTCACCAAGCCGATGCAATGGCTACCATTATGGAGAGACTTAGGGGCGGAGGGTGAAGGGCGTGCCAGGGGTAAGGGTCACCTGCTGCTCCTTGTCGCGGGTGGCATCGCGGAGGGTCACCGTGGTGGGGGAGGCGAGGCGGTTGTGGAGCGTCACCTCGGTCACCTTCCCCTCGCTCCAGCTGCAGTCCACCTCCACACCGCCACGGGCGCAGAGTCCGGAGTAGTTGCCGGTGTGCCAGAGGTCCGGTAGGGCGGGGAGGAGCTCGATCACCCCCTCGTGACTCTGAAGCAGCATCTCAGCGATGCCGGCGGTACCGCCGAAGTTGCCGTCGATCTGGAAGGGCGGGTGGGCGCAGAAGAGATTGGGCAGCGTGCCACCTCTATTGACCAGCTCCCCCTTTTCATCAAAGGCGGGGACGAAGAGACTCCTGAGGAGCTTAGCGGCGTGGTTGCCGTCCTTGAGCCTTGCCCAGAAATTGATCTTCCATGCCCGACTCCATCCGGTACCTGCATCGCCTCGTCTCCTGAGCGTGACGCGTGCCGCCTCGGCCAGCTCAGGCGTCTCGCGCACGGTGATATCGTCACCGGGATAGAGCCCGTAGAGGTGGGAGACGTGGCGGTGGTGGATGTCCATCTCGCGGTAGTCCTCGAGCCACTCCATGAGGTAGCCCTCCTTGCTGACCTGCATCGGCGGG
>QWCB01002725.1_pt1 | contig 14930 bp, 14 predicted proteins | sample 1972511 | NCBI WGS metagenome assembly QWCB01 (sample SAMN09866719, study PRJNA288562) | Human gut metagenome isolate term5_stool, whole genome shotgun sequencing... | isolation source: gut | host: Homo sapiens | place: USA: California
AGCTCCCACCCCGCCGAGCGGTTCCCCGAAGAGAAGTCGACCGAGCTTGCGAAACGAGAAAAAACTTCGCTTTTTACTTGCATATGAACTTAGAAAGCAACCGTTACTCGTTTCTTCTAACCTCTAACTTCTAATCTCTAATTTGATTACCTTTGCAGTAACTCTGTGAGCGTGGCGATCAGATCATCTTCGCCGAGAGCGCACAGAGCTCTCTGTCAAACGTTTATCACTCTTTACCTCCTTTGTCCACTAAGCTCTATCATACAGCTGTCCTCTGTGAGGATTCTCTTGACTTGCTGGTCACGACGTCCTCGGGTCTCTATGTAGATGTCACGATGGGTGGCGGGGGACACTCGCGTGCGCTCCTCGAGCGACTCTCTCCCGAGGGTCGCTGCATCGGTCTAGACCAAGATCCCGATGCGATGGCTAATGCGCCTCAGGATAGTCGCTACCACTTTGTGGCGACGAACTTTCGCTACCTGGGGCAGTGGCTCGACTACTGGGGGCTCACAGGAGAGGTGGATGGGATCTTGGCGGACCTAGGGGTTTCGTCTCACCACTTTGACAGTGAGGAGCGGGGCTTTAGCTTTCGCTATGAGGAGGCGATGCCTGATATGCGTATGAATAGCCGATCGGGCGTTACGGCTCGCGACCTACTGCTGAGCTATAGCGAGGAGCAGCTGGCGGATATACTATATTATTATGGTGAGCTGCATGATGCTCGTCGTATCGCTGCGCTACTGGTATCGCATCGTGCCGTGGGCTACCCGACGATAGCCTCGCTCATGGAGGTGCTGGCGCCTGTCCTACCTAAGGGAGGTCCTCAGCTACGCAATAAGCTGAGCCGTATCTTCCAGGCGCTGCGCATCGAGGTGAATGATGAGCTGGGGGCTCTGCGTCAACTGCTGAGCGACTCGGTGCGTCTCCTGAAGCCTGGGGGGCGCATAGCAATCATCTCTTATCACTCGCTGGAGGATCGTATGGTCAAGGAGTTCTTCCGTCTGGGGAGCTTCGAGCAGCCTAGTGAGGCTTTGGCTGGTATGCCCATGTCAAAGCCAGCCCCCCTGCGTGTGATCACAAAAAAAGCTATCACACCCTCGGCGGATGAGATAGCAGATAATAATCGTGCTCGTAGTGCTAAGCTACGTGTGGCGGAGCTTCGTGAGGATATTTAAGCGGGATGAGCTATGGTCAAGATCGACGAATCATACTTTGACGACAACCTAGAGGAGGAGCTACAAGAGCCGACAGCTGTGGCTACAGATGAGTCTGAGACTGAATCTCAGCCGAGACCATTACTGGGAGATCTCCTAGATGAGGAGGACTCTCCAGAAGTTGTCGAGGCGGATGCCCCGAGCGACACGGCACCCGCTGCAATGGGTCCTGCAGACGATGAGGTGACAGGTGAGCCCGCCACGTTTGAGCCCGCTCCCCTAGCGGAGCTAGAGGCTCTCGAGGAGCTGGAGGCTACAGAAGAACTGGAGGCTGCCGAAGAGCTAGAGCCCTCCGAAGAGCTAGAGGAGGAAGAGACGGAGGCGGAGTCTGATGAAGAGTCTGGCGAGTCCACTCGTAAGCGCTCTTCGCATAGTCTGTGGTACTGGCTGGGCGGTGATATGCTGGAGCAGCCTGCCTTTAGGAAGTATATACCCGCCTTTATCGCTATCCTCCTGATGGGTCTGATCCATGTCACGAGCAACTATCAGATCATCGCCAAGCGTCGCCAGATAGATAAGCTAGAGACGCAGGTCAAAGACTTGACTTACAAACATATGGAGAGTGTCAGCGAGCTAACACGTCGTAGCATCGGGGGCAACTTCGAGCAGCAACTCCAAGCGATGGGATCAGACCTTGAGGCACCCTCGCAACAGTCGATCATCCTCTATCGTGATGCTAAGGAATAATCTCTCGCCCCTCTAACGAACCACTCCTCATATGTCGAAGCATAGTCCTATCATAGTTCGCTATCGCGCCTTAGGCTTTCTGGCCATCTTGATGATTCTATGGGTTTTTATCAAGGTGATCGGCATCATTTTCGTAGATGGTCCTACATGGCGCAAGATCGCTCAGAGCTTTCATCAGCCAGACACGGTGACGATCTCACCACTGCGAGGCAATATCATTTCGTCAGATGGGCATATCGTAGCTATTAGCAAGCCTGCGTACAAGCTTTACCTAGACTTTGGCGCAGAGGCTATTCAGCAGATGGAGCCCGACTCGCTCTACAAGCAGCTGGACTCGCTGGCCTACCAGATGAGCCTCTGGAATAAGGGGGAGCAAGCGTCCTACCAGGCACTGCGTAAGCGGCTACGTGAGGGCTATCGTAAGGCGCAGCATAAGCAACCGGGCTATCGCTACGTGTCTATATACCCGTACGAGGTGAGCCACGTGGAGTATCAGCGACTTAAGCAGTCCTATCCGCTGATGATGACGGAGGAGCGTAAGGGGCGCATAGTACGTCGCCGTGGTCCGCTCAGGAATGGGTTGACCCACGAAGAGCGTGCACTGCGAGACAGACCTTATGGCGAGCTGGCGAGACGTACGATAGGTAGCGTCTACAAGGAGGTCAAGGGCGACCTGACGCAGGGCGAATATGGACTGGAGCAAAGCTTTGACACCTTACTACGGGGCGAGCCTGGGCTGGCTGTGAGACAGTACTTGGCGGGGTCTACACGACAAAACACCCTACAACCGCCACGTGCTGGCTACAATGTGTACACGACCCTGGATATGAATCTGCAGCAGATCGTGCATCGTGCGCTCTATGAGCAGATGACTCAGTTTGAGGCGGACTATGGAGGGGCTATCCTGATGGAGGTGGAGACGGGCCGTATCGTGGCTCTAGCCAATCTGACGAAGGGTGGCGAGAGCTACTACGAGGGGGTCAACTATGCCCTTAGCGCGCTCAACGAGCCGGGCTCTACGATGAAGACGCCCTTTATGATGGCAGCCCTAGATGATGGGGTCTGTACGCCAAGCGACACGATTGACACGGGCAACGGTGTCTTTAAATATGGAGGCTACAACATCCGCGATCACAATGCGAACCGAGGAGGCTATGGACGTATCTCGGTAGCGCAGGGACTGTGGTATTCGAGCAATATTGTTCTAGCAAAGATCGCTATCAAGGGGTATGTAGAGCACCCCGATGGACTTTATCAGCATCTGCGCAACTATGGACTCTTAGAGCGACTAGATGTAGGACTCGAGGGGGTCGCCACGCCAACGGTCATACGACCTGAGGACAAGAGCTATGGTAACTCAACGATCCCTGGCATCAGCCGTGGATATGGTATATCGGTGCCTGCGATCAATACGCTCAACTTTTACAATGGAGTCGCCAACGGGGGACGTATCATGCGCCCCTATCTGGTGGATCGTGTAGAGGATACGGAGGGTAAGGTGATCCAAGAGTTTCAGCCACAGGTACTGCACGAGAATATCTGCAAGCCTGCTACGCTGGACTCCATTCGCTCGATGCTGGACAATGTGGTGATCAAGGGTACGGCTGCCCGGCCGGTACACTCAGATCTGATCTCCATCAGTGGCAAGACGGGTACGGCTCTGATGAGCAATCATGGCGGCGGAGGCTACCGTGCGAGTGGAGAGGTCTACATGACTTCGTTTTGCGGATACTTTCCCTCCGACCGTCCTAAGTATAGTTGCATCATCTTCGTAGTCAATCCTCACGGTCCCGGTCGCGCCTCTGGTGGCATCGTGGCTGGTAGCGGGGTGAAGCGTATTGCTGAGGAGATCTACACGCTCTCCAATCCTATCCTCCTAGACACGATCACGCCATACCCAGCGAACGAGCGGTTAAGACACCTGGATTTAGCTGGTGGGGAGAAGAAGCGTGTCGAGAGCTTTGTCAAGACTTACAAGATCCCTGAGGCGCGACCCAAAGGGGGCGGTAAGGTAGCCTCTGACCAACTGGTCGTACCTCAGTACGGACGTGAGGGGCTAGAGCTACATCCTCTGGCTCGCTACGCCAAAGGGGTGATGCCTCGCCTCGTGGGGCTGGCGCCCAGTGAAGCGGTCTATCAGATCAGCTTGCAGGGGTTGCAGGTGCAGTTGGTCGGCTACGGCCGAGTCGTAGCGCAGAGCATCCCCATCGGTACGCCTATCCACCCAGGACAGAAGGTAATCCTCCATCTAGGCAACAATCATAGACAGTAAAGCGGAATCCTCTCTAAGATAGATATGAATCTCAAACCACTCAATAATTATATAGTAGCACTCACCGAGGAGCATCTACTAAGCCAAGCACACACAGGAGCCGTCTCCACGGAGCTCTGTCAGGTGACTTCTATAGAGCAAGACTCACGTCGTGCCTCTGAGGGGTGTATCTTCGTAGCGCTACGTGGTGTACATGTGGACGGGGCGGACTACATACCGAAGGCACTAGCTGCGGGCTGTCGTATCATCGTCACCGAGCACCCACGACCTGAGAACCTCTCCGACGAGGTGGTGTGGCTTACGGTAACCGACACGGCGAAGGCGATAGCGGTCCTAGCCTCTGTCTACTACGACCGTCCCGAGCGACAGCTCACGATCGTAGGGGTTACGGGGACTAATGGCAAGACGACCACTGCCACGCTTTGCTATCAGCTGTGGAACTGGCTCGGCATGCGGGCTGCGCTCTTTAGCACGGTCTGCATACGCATTGGCGATGAGGAGTATCCCGCTACTCACACGACGCCTGACGCTCTCGAGCTGCACCGTGTGATGAGGGATATGGTGGATGCGGGGTGTCGCTACCTCTTTATGGAGGTTTCTTCGCACGCTTTGGTACAGCAGCGGGTCTATGGCTTGCCCTTTGCGCTAGCTCTCTTTACCAATCTAACGCGTGACCACCTGGACTACCACGGCACGATGCAGGCTTACATTGCGGCAAAGAAGTCGCTCTTTGACAATCTCTCACCAAATGCCTACGCCCTAGTCAATGCGGACGATCGCAACGGTAGCGTGATGGTGCAAAACTGCGCTGCCCACCTACATACCTATGCGCTGCGTAGCCATGCAGACTATATGGCTCAGCTCTTAGGACAGTATGTGGATGGCTCTACCCTACTGCTGGACAACGAGGAGGTGGAGATCAAGCTCGTCGGGAGCTACAACGCTTACAACGTGACCGCCGTCTACGGTGTGGCTCGTCTCCTCCTACCCGATCTAGACAAGAGCTTGATCCTGCGTGGCATCTCTAGTCTGGAGCATGTGAATGGTCGCTTTGACCTGCTCGCCTCACCGAGAGGTTACCACGTGGTGGTGGACTACGCCCACACCCCTGACGCTCTCGAGAATCTATTGAAGACTGTCTCCGAGCTCAACGCTTCACAGGTCTACGTCGTGGTCGGCGCAGGCGGTGATCGCGACATGGGCAAGCGTCCTGAGATGGGGCGCATCGCCTACAATATGTGCGACCGCCTCTATCTCACCTCAGACAATCCACGCTCCGAGGATCCGCAGACGATCATTGATCAAATGCTCGAGGGCATCCCTCAGACGGAGCGCGACGAGGTCTACACCAACGTCTCTCGCCGCCAAGCGATCACAGACGCTTGCGCAGCGGCACAGCGTGGCGATCTAGTGGTCATCGCTGGCAAGGGACATGAGACCTATCAAGAGATCGAAGGTGTCAAGCACCACTTTGACGACAAAGAGGTGGCGCAAGAGATCTTTGCAAAAGAGAAGCTTGCCTAGATAACGTCCCCTCTTAGCCCTTCCCCTATACACCTATCAACTACCCCATCACACTATGCTTTATCACCTCTACGATTGGCTACAAGCAAACGACGTCCCCGGCTGGCGACTGGCTCAGTATGTGACCTTCCGAGCAGGGATTAGCTTCATCCTAGCTCTGATCATCAGCACGATCATCGGTCGGCGCATCATCCACTGGCTACATCGTATGCAGATCGGCGAGGTGGTTCGCACGCTAGGACTGGAGGGCGAGGCGATGAAGAAGGGCACCCCAACGATGGGTGGCATCATCATCATTATAGCGATCATAGTCCCGACGCTCCTCTTCGCTCGCCTCAACAATGTCTATGTCCAGCTGATGATCTTCACGACCCTTACAATGGGCGCCTTGGGCTTTATCGATGACTACATCAAAGTCTTTAAGAAAAACAAGGCGGGGCTCCACGGGCGCTACAAAATCATCGGACAGGTGCTCCTAGGCGTTGTCGTGGCGCTCACCTTCTACTTGAGTCCAAACATTATCATTCGGGAGAATCAAGAGGTGACCCGCAATGGTCGCATCGAGCAAGTTACCTTCTCCAGTAAAGAGTCTAAGAACACACAGACGACGATTCCCTTTGTCAAGAACAACAACTTCGACTACCGCTCGCTAGTCCCTGCCTCTACGCCAAACCGCGAACTGGTCGGCTGGATCGTCTTCTCGATCATCATCATCCTGATTGTCACCTTTATCTCTAATTGTGTCAACCTGACGGATGGTCTGGACGGACTAGCCGCAGGAACAGCCGCCCCTGCGGGCGTCGCCTTGGCGGTGCTCGCCTATGTCTCCTCACACATAGCTCTGGCGCAGTACTTTAGTATCATGTTCATCCCAGGCGCTGAGGAGCTGGTGATCTTTGGCGCAGCCTTCGTGGGAGCGACCTTTGGCTTCCTCTGGTACAACGCCTACCCAGCGCAGGTCTTCATGGGAGACACGGGCAGTCTTGCCATCGGTAGCATCATCGCCGTGATGGCCGTCCTCATTCGCAAGGAGCTACTCCTGCCGATCCTCTGCTTCCTCTTTATCATCGAGGGGCTATCCTCGCTGATGCAGCAAGCATACTTCAAGATTACCAAGCGACGCACAGGGACAGGCCGACGGATCTTCAAGATGACACCACTGCACCACCACTTTCAGAAAGCGGGCAATAGCGGTATCGATGCTTTGATCCAGCGACCCCTCGCACCTATCCGAGAGGCTAAGATCACCGTTCGCTTTTGGCTCATAGCTATCCTACTGGCTGTCCTAACAGTCATCACGCTTAAGATGCGATAATTCATAGACTTACAACGATCTCACAGATATGCAACGCAACGAATATATCATCCTAGGAGCTGGAGAGAGTGGTGTCGGAGCTGCCATCCTAGCTCAAAAGCAAGGGCTCCCCGTTTTTGTCTCCGATTCGGGACAGATCAAGCCACAATACAAAGCGGAACTGGAGCAGTACAGCATCCCCTACGAGGAGGGCGGACACACCTTCGCTCGTATCTTATCAGCCAAAGAAGTGATCAAGAGCCCTGGCATCCCAGACAGCGCACCCCTCATACGACAGCTTGCAGAGCAGCAGACGCCTATCATCAGTGAGATCGAGTTCGCTTACCGCTACGCTGGCGATAGCATGATGATCGCCATCACGGGGAGCAACGGCAAGACCACTACGACCAACTGGCTCTACCACACGCTCCACAATGCGGGGCTGGATGTCTCCATGGCCGGCAATGTGGGTACTAGTCTAGCTCGTCAGGTGGCGCTCGCTCCGCACGCTTACTATGTGATCGAGCTGAGTAGCTTCCAACTGGATCATATGTACCAGTTCAGAGCGCACATAGCCATCCTACTCAATATCACGCCCGATCATCTAGATCGCTACGATCATAAGATGGAACTATACGCACGGGCCAAGATGCGTATCACGCAAAACCAACAGCCCTCCGACTACTTCATCTCTTGGATCGAAGACGACTGGACCCAGCGGCTACTCCAGGAGCCAGGCATGGGAGCGGGACGACGGATCTTCTTCTCCACCGAAGGCTCTTCAGACGATGCGGTCGTGGCTTCTAGTCACGATGGGAAGATACGCTTCGCCCTCCAGGAGCCAGTCGTTGAGATGCCAGAGAGCGCTCTAGCGCTATCGGGCAAGCACAACGTGCAGAACGCCCTGGCCGTCGGTTGCGCTGCGCAAGCCTTAGGCGTCAAGCCTGAGGTCATACGAGCTTCGCTGGAGACCTTTACCAATGTACCCCACCGCCTTGAGTATATCGCCAGCATCGATGGCGTAGACTACATCAACGACTCCAAGGCGACCAATATCAATAGCACTTGGTACGCCCTAGAGAGTATGCGCAAGCCGACAATCCTCATACTAGGTGGTACCGACAAGGGCAATGACTACAACGATCTGATGGATCTGGTCAAGGAAAAGGTGGTCGGACTGATCTATATGACGACCGACTCGGCCAAGCTCCACCGCAGCTTCGACAGTGTCATACCGCGCCACGAGGAGGTTACTTCGATGCGTGACGCTATCGCCGCCGCACGCCAGATGGCCCAGGCGGGAGACACCGTGTTGCTGTCGCCAGCCTGCGCTAGCTTTGACCTCTTCACCTGCTATGAAGATCGTGGCGATCAGTTCAGAGCAGAGGTGCTCGCCATCGCTCAGCAGCAGCCAGACACCGACCGTTTGCTCTAGCCTATCCGACACTCTATGATACCACAAGACGAATACAATACGAGCCAAGAGACCACTCCTTCGGACATCTTCGACCTCTCTCCCCGTGAGACGGATCAGCATGACGAAAGCGAAGGAGCGTCCGAAGAGACCTCACAGGAAGAAGCTCCCAAGGTAGAGCCTACACCACGCAAGCCACGCATCACAGGCGACCGCTCGTTGTGGTTTCTCTACTTTGCCTTCTTGGCCACATCGCTACTCTTCATCTATAGCGCCACCAGTACACTAGCTTACCGTGGGGAGAGCCTGTACGCGCCCTTCACGGGCCATCTCAAGCACATCATCGTGTCTGTCCTTGCAGCGTGGTTTTGCTCTCGGCTGAGCAACTTCTGGTTACGCTTTGGCGGGATGATCTTCTTTGTCATTGTGCTCCTAGCCGTCATTGCGACCCCTTTCATAGGTACGGAGACCAATGAGGCGAAGCGTACACTCTTCGGATTCCAATTCTCCGAGTTCTACAAAGTTGGCGTCATCTGTCTCGCCTCTGTTGTCCTCTCTATACGTCAGTTGGGCAGTCTCAATCGGCGTTTCTACATCTTTTGTGGCATCACCGCTATCGGGCTGGTCTTCGTTGCCAAGGAGAGTCTGTCCATGGGACTCATCCTCGTCGCCTTCATCATCTGCATCGGGCTCGTACAGACGGGACTCTCCAAGAGCTTGCTCACGATCGGTGGCGTAGGGCTGGGGGTCATCATGCTACTCCTAGCCTGTCTCTTATTACTCCCCGACAGTGTCATCAAGCAAAACAGTAGTACCGCCCGCTGGAGAGGACGTATCGAAGACTTCACCGCTAAGTCGGACTCCAGCAAGTTTGTCATTGATGAGGACAACTTTCAGGAGCAGCATGCACGGATCGCCATCGCACGGAGCAATGGTACGGGCGTCTTCCCTGGCAATAGTGTGGAGCGAGACATCCTCCCCGAGGCATACTCCGACTTTATCTATGCGATCATCATCGAGGAGACAGGCTTCATCGGTATGATCTGGGTACCACTACTCTATATCTTGCTCTTTTTCAAGCTCTCTCGCTGGGCGTCCCGATCGCAACGCGACTGGCAACGCATCTTCCTGCTTGGTGTCGGTATCATGTACACGACGCAGGCGATCATACATATGTGCGTCGTCACGGGGATCTCGCCCAATACGGGTCAGACGCTACCGCTCATCAGTCGTGGTGGCTCTTCGCTCCTCGCCACCTCGATGGCTATCGGAGCCTGCATAGGGATCACGAGGCATATCCGCGAAGATGAGTACCAGAGCCAACTGGAGAAAGAGGAGGAGAAGGAGAAAGAGAACCAGGCTGAGGAAGCTACAACTACTGAGGCTGACGCACAAATATAAAGTGAGACTGTTGCAAAAGTCTCAAAGTAAGCTCATCTAAGTCTCCACGTGGGAATCTGCGAATTCCTTCGTGGAGATTTTTCATTTTCCACTGAGAGACAGAGGAATACTTCGGAAGTTCCATTTCATTCTTCCGAAGCGTCATTTCATTCTTCCGAAGAGATTTTTCATTCTTCCGAGGAAATGGGCCTTTTCCTCGGAGCTATTTGGGGAGTTCTTCGGAAGAAAGCGATCCTCTATGCACCACCTCCGACGAGGCGGACGATATGGCGTAGTCTCTACGCCTGACGATTCCAAATGTGCCAGGCGTAGCGAGCCTGCACGAGGAGCATCTTCAGCCCATTGATCGTCGTCGCTCCCTGCTCACGACAAGCCTTGAGGAAGCGCGTCTCCTCGGGATTGTAGATCAAATCCATGCAGAGATGCTGTGGCGTGATCGCCTCATAGGGGATCTGCGGGCGCTCCATAGTAAGAGCCCCCATGCCGACAGGGGTCGCATTGATGATGATCCACTTGTCCGCTATCAGCTCAGGCGTCAAGTCTCTATAGGAGAGGATATGTGGAGCTTGCGGGTCCCTGCTAACCAGCGTACAGTCACGTCCGAGACGCTTGAGCGCCTGTGCCACCGCCTGCGCGGCGCCTCCCGTACCGAAGACGAGGGCATGCTGCTGCTCGGACGTGAGTAGTGGCTGGAGAGTCTCCACGACACCCTGCACATCCGTGTTGTAGCCGAAGAGACGCATCCGACCTCCCGCGCGGTCCACGACGATCGTATTGACAGCTCCCACATACTTTGCCTCAGTGTCTATCTCATCCAGATAGTTGCACACCTCCACCTTGTAGGGGCTCGTCACATTCAGCCCCACGATGGCGGGGTTGGACTCCAACCAAGGTCTCAGCGCCGAGAGGTCTTCCAGCTCCTGTAGTATATAGCGTGCATCGATCTCCTGGGAGTCAAAAAGGTCGTTGAAGTAGTCTGCCGAGAGCGAATGCCCCACGGGCTTACCTATCAGTGCGTAAATGCGTTGCATACTCTTATTCGTTTATCTCTTTACGCCTCTGCGGTATATAAGACGCAGATCCCGAGAGGCATCTCTTTGTAGTGCACCTCTTTAAAGCCAGCTCTACGGATCAGCGCCGTCATCGCCTCTCGCTGTGGCATCGCCTTGATAGACGCAGGGAGATAGCTGTAAGCAGATCGATCGTGAGCGCACAGCTGTCCAATCCACGGGATCAAGCGCTTGGCGTAGATGTTATAACCCTGTAACAACAGTCCCCCACGAGGCTCGCTCAGCTCCAGGATAGCGAGTCTCCCCCCAGGGCGTAAAATGCGCTGCATCTCTCGCAAGCCCTGTAGTGGATCCGAAAAGTTTCGAATACCCAGTGTGCAGGTCACCGCATCGACCGATTGCGAAGCTAGAGAGAGCTCCTGACAATTCTCCGCAGAGAGCGTCACCACAGGCGCCGAGTGGACAGCCCGCTGGATACGTTCGGCAGCCACCGCCAGCATACCCTCCGAGAGATCTACGCCAACGATCTCACGCACCGACGGCAAGTAGCGAGAGAGCATCAGGATCATATCCCCCGTACCGCAGGCCAGGTCAGCCACACGACGAGGCGCATAGTTCGCCAGATGCTCTATGACCTGCCAGCGCCAGGCCAGATCCATGCCGCCCGTCATGAGGCGATTCATCGAGTCATAGCGTCCAGCTATGCGGTCAAACATCTGCCGCACGTAGCGAGACTTACCATCGAGAGGTGAAGGCATAGTAAATAGAGAGATTAGAACCAGCGACTAAGGAGGTTACACGCAGCCCCTCTAAGTCGCTGGTTCGTTTGTATAGTTATGGAGCCTCCTACTTCTTGAGGAAAGCTAGCAGATTGTTCTCGATACGCTTAGCCACATCTTGGGTCTGCTCCTTGACGAAGGTCTTGCCCGTGATGTGCTCGTAGAGCTCTATATAGCGGTCGCTCACAGAGGCTGCATACTCTGGCGTGATGGTAGGCATCTTCTGGCCAGCCTTACCCTGGAAGCCCTGCTCGATAAGCCACTGACGGACGAACTCCTTCGAGAGCTGTCGCTGAGGCTCACCCTTAGCTTGACGCTCCTCATAGCCCTCTAGGTAGAAGTAGCGAGAAGAGTCAGGCGTGTGGATCTCGTCGATCAGGATCACCTTGCCATCCTTCTTGCCAAACTCATACTTCGTGTCCACGAGGATCAGACCACGCTCACGAGCGATGCGCGTCCCCTCCTCAAAGAGCGTCTGCGTGTACTGCTCGATGACCTTGTAGTCCTCCTCCGAGATCAGGCCAGAGGCGATGATCTCCTCACGGCTAATGTTCTCGTCGTGCCCCTCGTCAGCCTTGGTCGTAGGCGTGATGATCGGGTGTGGGAGTCGCTCATTCTCCTTCAGACCCTCGGGTAGTTGTATGCCACAGATCGTACGCTCGCCAGCCTGATAAGCACGCCATGCGCTACCAGCTATGTAGCCACGAACGATCATCTCTACCTTAAAAGGCTCGCAGCGATGTCCCACCGTAACCATCGGATCGGGAGTCGCTATCTTCCAGTTGGGCACGAGATGCGCCGTAGCGTCGAGCTGCTCAGCAGCTATTTGGTTGAGCACCTGACCCTTGTAGGGGATACCCTCAGGGAGTACCACATCAAAGGCTGAGATCCTATCCGTAGCGACCATCGCGATCAGGTCGCCCTCTAGGAAGTATACATCTCTCACCTTGCCATGAAAGACAGACTGGATACCTGGGAGAGATAGGTCGGTGTGTGTTAGTGCTTGATTCATTGTATTATGATCAATAATTGATTTGCTAAAAGGGGTTGCCCTCCTCCAGCTTTAGCCGAGAGAGAGCCGTGTTTCTATGAGTCTATGAGTCTTTACCTTGATCCTTATCTAGGTCTATATCTTGATCTTGGGGAGTCTCCTGAGCGGGACGTCCGCCCTGCAGTGCTTGATGCTCATTGCGATCGTAAGCATCCACGACAAGCTGCACGATCGGGTGACGCACGATGTCCTGCGCATCAAAGTAAACGAAAGGTATCTGCTCCACATCGCCCAGGATCCGCTCAGCAATGCGCAAGCCCGAGGTGACACCCCGCGGCAAGTCTACCTGCGAGAGATCGCCCGTGATGATCATCTTACTATTGCGACCGAGACGAGTGAGAAACATCTTCATCTGATGATGGGTCGTATTCTGCGCTTCGTCTAGTATGACGACTGCATCGTTGAGCGTACGACCACGCATGTAGGCTAGCGGAGCGATCTGTATCACGTCGCTCTCCATATAGGTGCGCAGACGCTGCGTCGGGATCATCTCCTCGAGCGCATCGTAGAGAGGCTGGAGGTAAGGGTCGAGCTTGTCCTTCAGCTCGCCTGGCAGGAAGCCCAACTTCTCGCCCGCCTCGACAGCAGGACGCGAGAGTATGATACGTCGTACCTGCTTCTCCTTAAGCGCCTTGACCGCCAGGGCTATCGCTATGTAGGTCTTGCCCGTACCAGCCGGTCCGATCGCAAAGAGCATATCGTGATCCGCTATGGCCTCGACCATCTCACGCTGGTGAGCGCCTCGGTAGCCGATACTACGCCCCCTCGCTCCATAGAGCAGATGATTCGGCGCCACCTTGGCCTCTGGGAGCTCTTCGCCCGTAGCCAGCTTGCGTATGGTCTGCTCCGTCAGGAGATTGTACCGCAGGACATGCTGTACCAACTTATCGAGGAGCGCTGTCAAGAGCTGTATATCGGTCGTGTCACCCAGTATCTTGATGATCCGATCATGAGCCACGATCCGTAGCTTAGGATAGAGGTTGCGCAGCAATAGCAGGTACTCACGGTTCGGGCCGTAGAGCACCGCTGGATCTATCTCCTCTAGGATATATAGTCTCTCAGTCACTAGGCTTCGACTCCTTATTATATATGAGAAGCTATCTCGGAGGCGATGCGAGCCATCTCCTCGTCGGTAGGCTTCGTAGCAAGCGGTCCGTGAGCTACGTCACCCTCACTATTGATCGGGATCAGATGCACATGAGCGTGTGGCACCTCCAGCCCCAGGACCAGCGTAGCCACCTTGCGGCAGTGCGTCGTCTCCTGTATAGCACGGGCCACCCGCTTAGAGAAAGCCATCAGCCGAGCCAGCTCCTCGTCCGTCAGGTCGTAATAGTAGTCGACCTCACGCTTCGGAACCACTAGTGTGTGCCCCAGCTGATAAGGATTGATATCTAGAAATGCGTAGTGCTCCTCGTCCTCCGCAATGCGGTAGGAGGGGATCTCACCCGCTATGATGCGACTAAAGATTGAAGCCATAGAGCATTCGTTGTTTTTGGGAGGAACTATTCAAGAAGAGTGGCACCCTATCGAGTGATCTCTAGGATCTCAAAGACCAGCTTACCCGCAGGCACCTCTATCTCCACCACGTCGCCCACCTTCTTGCCGAGGAGTCCCTTAGCAATAGGCGTATTGACCGAGATCTTGTTTTCCTTAAAGTTTGCCTCAGCATCAGAGACGATGTAGTAGCTCTTCTCCTCGCCCTTCTTCTTATTGAGCAGGCGCATCGCCCTTGTCACGCGCCTCAGCAATCTGCTGTGTGACCTTGGGCCGCTCCTCAGCCTCCAGCTGTTTGATCGTATTGTTGAGGGCGTCATATCCCTCTTGGGTCATATAGTAATATCCCATAGATGATTAGGTGATAATGGTGTCTAATTCAGTCTAGTGCGTATCCTATGAGCTACACCCCGCCAGCCATCTATCGGCTGGCAAATGGCGCCTCATAGATACAAAACAAATGAGGACTTACTCCCACACAGCCCCCCCTATCGTCTAGAAGAGCCACATCAGAGAAGCCTCGTCATATATTGAGATGCGCTACGCCGTCCGCACATCTTCCTTACTGAGTGCAAAGGTACTAAAAAAACGTTTCATCCCCACCCTTCTGATCTCTCCTCAATACTGCAACTCAAACAGCTATGTCCAATTCTATTAAGCCCTTAAGGTTTAGAATGCTCATGGCGTTGGGCGGCTAATTCCTATTTTGAAGTGCTGGGGGAGAAGCCACCCACATAAAAACTAACTGAAGTGAATTGACTAACTTGCACCCGCAAATGAATGGGGAGAG